>Ga0193753_10002248_pt1 | contig 15523 bp, 8 predicted proteins | sample H1c2metaG_FD_144925 | JGI IMG/M metagenome (GOLD analysis project Ga0193753, IMG submission 144925) | Soil microbial communities from a riparian zone of the East river system, Colorado, United States - H1c2 | ecosystem: Environmental > Terrestrial > Soil > Riparian zone | place: USA: East River... | reverse complement strand
GCGCCACTAATTTTTGAAAGATCGGATGCGCCAGTTTGAAATCATAAAAATTAGCGCCTTCGCGCGAGGTTAAGAACAACAATGTATAATTACACTTAGCGGCAATGCTGTCTATATTGGCCAATGCCTTTTTCTCATCGCTTAGAATGTTGGGCGAAATAAACCAATAGCCAATCTCCGGGTGGTTTTCATTTAAAAACTTTGGAACGTATTCAATTTTCTGAGCCTGTGCAAAAAAGGAAACGGAACATGCGAAAAGTATAAGCAGGCAATTTATTTTTTTCATTTTTATTTTTATCGTAATAAAACCAGTGTGACCTCATCCTTCCCGGCAACTTTGGGGATTCCAAAGAATAGAGATGCGTACCCATACAGGAAAGATTTCAACGGACTTACTTATTTTCCCGGGCAATCATTATTTTTTTAGTTTGATGATCTCTGACCCAGCCAGCAAGAATGCACCTGCACCATAAGATTCCCAACTGTCGGCATTAAAATTCTTTTTGGGGTCTGCACCAATGGGTTGTACCCAGCCAACCCTTCCTTCTTCATTTACTAATGTATTAAGGCCTTCCCACGCTTTTTTTACTGCGGGCAAATAAGCAGCTTTGTTTAAAATATGCTGATTAACACCCCAGGCAAGCGCATAGCAATTAAACCCTGTGCCACTGCCTTCTCCACCGGGATATGAATCCGGATCCAGCAAACTTGTTCTCCAAAGGCCATCAGGTTCCTGCAGTGTTAACAGGCGTTTGGACATGTCTTTAAAAAGGCTGATATAAAAACTCCGGCCTTTGTAACTTGCGGGCATCTCTTGTAAAAGCCGTACAAGACCAGCCATCACCCATCCATTGCCCCTGGACCAGAATACTTTTTTTCCATTGGCCTCTTTTTTACCTACCCCTGCTGCATCCACCAAATAAGTAGCATCGCGCGCAAACAGTTTTTCTTCCTGGTTATATAAAAGCCGGTAGGTTTGCCTGTAAAGTGTATCACTTAAAACCAGCCAATGCGGGTCTTTCAATGTTTTAGCCAGTTTGGCGAGCGTGGGTGGCGCCATAAATAATGCATCACACCACCACCAGGTGATGCCATGTTTTTTTATTTCATTACCCGGAACTGTTTCCATTTTCTTTACTGAATCAAGAGAAGCCCGGATCATTCTGTTGTCTTTGCTAATGCGGTAGAGATCAATATAAGTCTGGCTGATGGCTATATCATCCGCATGATCATACCGGTTCGCAGGCATCCAGTGAAACCTTTCCCCGATAGCCATAAGTGAATCGAGTAAAGTTTTTGAGCCCGTGGTTTCATATGCAGCAAAAACGCCCGTATAAAATGCAGCGTTTGTCCAGGTATTTTCCGGTTTGCCATTGGAATGGTTTAATTGCCACTTGGCCACTTTCAGCAATTCAGGTTTTATGTATGACGGCTGAAATACAGCTGTGGACTGCGCCAGTGCGGCAGTACTCATCATTAGCAATCCTGCAACCAGCAGGCAGGTCATTTTTTTACTGATCATTGTTTGCATGATTTTTTTATTTTAATAATAACGGTTGATACATTTATTGTCTGGTCTCAGCCCCGGCTTCTTCAAATGTTACTGGTGGCGCATGCTTTTTGCGCCGGTATTATTTGAAACGTTTTCCCTTTGCTGTTTGCTGTATTTTTATGAGCAAGCCGGTCAGTTCTTTTACTTTTTCAGGATATTGGTCGTAAACGTTATGGTCTTCGTGTATATCTTCATCCAGGTTATACAACTGTCCAATGGGTTCACCCGGTTTGGGTTTAATTTCGAATGGAACAGTAAAACCACCGGAACCAAGTTTTGTAATCAGTTTCCACGGGCCTTTCCTGATATCATAGGTTCCCCTGGAAGAAATATTTACAATGGCAGCCTGATCAGTTATGGTAGCAGATCTTCCTGTGAGGACCGGATAAATTGAATAACTGTCTTCTGTTTCAAATGCGGTTGAATGATCGCCAATGATGTCTTCACAGGTGGCCATCAGGTTGGCCAAGGTGGTGGTAACTTTGCTCACTGTTCCGGGCTTTATTTTTCCCGGATACCTGACAATAAAAGGCACGCGGTGGCCGCCTTCAAAAGCATCACCTTTCATACCCCTGAATTCGCCGGCAGCCTTGTGCTGGTACATATCTACAAAATTCTCACGCCAGTAAGGGCCATTATCACTTGTAAAAACAACCATGGTGTTATTTGATAAACCCAGGCTGTCCAGTGTGTGCAGTACTTTACCAACTGCATCATCAACTTCCTGCACATAATCTCCGTACTCACCTGCTTTTGATTTGCCCTGGTAAGTTTTTCCCGGCATCCAGGGTGTATGTGGCGCGGGCATAGCAAAATAGAGGAAGAATGGATTTTTAAAACGGGACTGTCTTTTAATAAAATCGGTTGCCTTATTGGTGAATGAAGGAAGAACATCATAAAAATCGTAAGAAGGAACCATTAACCCGGGTCTCCAGAACGGGCCCGTATAACCGGATTCTAATTTATTTCCTTTTGTGAAAGCAGTTGGCTGCTCTGTGAGCGTATCATTTTCCAGGTAGCAATAGGGCGGCATATCCAGTGATGCAGGAAGAATATATGAATAATCAAAACCCTGTGTTGCCGGTCCATGAACCGGTGGCTTTGTAAAGTCGATATGATCAGGGTTCATTGCTGTTTTTATTCCGTATAAATTATCTTTATTGAATGCCGGGTTGACAGAATCTTTATACGCATCTTTTGGCACCCAATCCAAACCCAGGTGCCATTTGCCTACAACACCCGTGTGGTACAATTTTGTTTTCAGCATCGATGCAACAGTTGACTGGCCTTCATCAATCAATGTTCTGCTATACCCCTGCAACACACCAACAGGAAGCCTGCTGCGCCAGGGGTAGCGGCCGGTAAGTATTGAATAACGTGAAGGTGTGCATACCGAAGAAGTAGTATGTGCATCAGTAAAACGCATCCCCTGCCTGGCCAATGCATCTATATTTGGTGTAAATGCTTTTGAATCCGGGTTATTAATAGTTACATCTCCATAACCAAGATCATCGGCCAGTATGTAAACAATATTAGGCAGCGGCATAGCTTTCTGCCCATACAAAAAAACTGATTGCAAAACCAGCAGGCAACAAACGAAAACAGTTATCATCCCGCCCTTTGCGGTTATTGTACCAGTATTTCTTTTCATACTTTAGAATTGTCCGGGGTTTTGATTTTCATTTTTATTTACTGAAAGTATATTTAAATAGCTTCTTTAGCGATTTTCAGCTGCTTCCTCGGGCTTGACTTCCGGATAATAATAGCAGGCTTTATTATCTCACCCACCAGTGAGTCTTGCTTCTGTTCTTTATTTATGATTTTTAATAACAGATGTATCGACCTGGTAGCCAATTCCCGGATGGGTTGTGCGGCTACGGTAATAGAAGGGGTCATCAGCCTGAACAGGTCATTGTCATCAAAACTTACAACGGCCATATCCTCCGGAATTCTTAGGTTGCTCTTTTGCAAAGCTTCAATACCCAATACCCCTAAATAGTTGGTCGCAAAAAATATGGCGTCCAGGTTGGGATTGCTATCAATGTACTTTTTTATAGCAACCAATGCTTTACTGGTATCTCTAAAAGGCACTTCCAGTATTGTTCTGGCAGTAACCGTAATCTTATTGTCTGTAAGTGCATCTATAAACCCTCGTTTCCGGTCAAACATCTGGGACATCCCTTCAGTAATGGAAACAAACCCTATTTTGCGGTACCCGTTACCCAATAAGTGTTTGGTAAGATCATAGGCGCCTTTGTAATTATCCACAATAACATAATTACTTTCAATGCCAGGCATCAGCCTGTCGATTAATACAAATGGCAGGTTTTCATTTTTAAATTTTACAATTTCTTCTTTAATGCCTTTTGTAGCAGTAATAATAAAACCATCTACCGAACTGTTTTTCATTTTATTTATCAGCGCCTTTGCATTGTCGTCATTGTTTTCCGTGCTGCTGAAAAATACATTGTACCCGTTTTTATGCGCTTCCATTTCAATTATCTTGGCAACATTTCCAAAAAAATAATTGCCAATATCTTCTACAATAAGTCCAATTGTTTTTGACTTCCCGGTTCTGAGCATCCGGGCGGCGCTGTTGGGATTGAAACCCCTTTTTTTAATCAGGGCTTTCACCTTTTTAACGGTAGCCGGGCTGATACTGTCGCATTTTCCATTAACAACAAAGGAAACCGTTGTAATAGAGAGATCCAGCTCTTTCGCAATATCCTTCATCGATATTTTTTTCACAGGATTCATCATGTTATAAAATATTTTTCAGACCTCGTTCCAGCTGCGTTTTGAATATAAAATATCTTCTGTTCTTTTTTAACATTTTCCAGGTTCCTATTTTCCTGGTGACATAGACGGCGGTGCTTCCATCGTATCACTGCCCCATGATTCATCCGGCTTATCGCCCATTTGCAAAACCAGTTGCCCACCTTTTACCAGGGTTTCATGAAAAAGCCATGGCTGGTTCCATACAGCACCATTTAATTTTGCTGATCGTATATAATAATTTTTGGGGCCATTATTTTTTGTTTCAATTACAAACTGCTTGCCGGGGTAGTATTTTGGGTTAAGGTGAATGGTGATCTTATTAAAGACAGGGCTGCTGATCTCGTAAAATGGTTTTTCAGAAGTGCCGCCATTGGTAGAGAACAATCCTATTTTCAACAAGACAGCCAGCGAGCCCATCAGCCCCTGGTCTTCGTCGCCGCTGTATCCTTTTTGAGGGGAGATGCCGCTGTATACAGAATCAATGATTTGCCTTGTCCAATATTGAGTAAGCCAGGGCTTTCCTGCATAGTTGAATAAAAAAGGTGTTTCCATACAGGGCTGGTTGCCATAATTAATATACACCCTCCGCAATAACTCCTGGTCGTTTGGGTTTTCAGATTTACCCGAAACAAAACCGTGCAGCCTGGCTTTGGTAAAAGATTCGTTCAGCTTAGCGGTGAAAGCATCCCGCCCTCCTATCAAATTTATTAAACCTTTCACATCGTGGGGAACAAACCATGTGTACTGCGCCGCATTCCCTTCAACAAAACCATGTTCATATTGCAATATATCAACAGGCTCATTCCATTTTCCATCGCGATCTTTTGTCCACATCCATCCGGCTTCTTTATTAAAAACATTTTTATAATTTTCAGCACGTTTACTGAACAAAAGATAATCCTCTTTTTTACCCAATACTTTTGCCATTTGTGCCAATGCGTAATCCTGGTATGCGTATTCAAGTGTTTGAGCCGTGCCATCCATATGATAACCATACTTTGTTTTACTAAGCGGGTAAGGCACATAACCCAGGGCCATGTATTCTTCAATACCACCTCCTTTAAAAGTAACATGTTCATATCCTGCCTTGCTCATCATCCCCCCGGGAAAATGATCCTTGCGCATTCCTTCGTATGCTTTGGCAATATCAAAACCACGTATGCCTTTCAGGTAGGCACTCACAATAAAAGGCGTGGTTGCAGCCCCGGTCATTACATAGGTATAATTGCCTCCCGAAGGACCGCGGGGTATCAATCCCCCATCGGCATACATCAGCAATAAAGAATTAATAAATGATTCAGCCAGTTCCGGGTAAACCAGTTGCCATAATGTATTAATAGACCATTGCGCCCCCCAAAAAGAATCTGAATTGTATTCATTGAACCTGGGTTTGCCATTTGCTCCGGGGGGAATACGCCTTGCTACCGGTGTATTACCGGTATTGTCTATGTATGAACCGCTTACATCGCTGACAATTCTTCTGCCTTGTAATGCATGCCATAGATCTGTATAAAACCTTCTTTGTTCAGTAAGTGTACCCCCTTCCACCTCTATCCTGCCCAGCCATTCATTCCATTCATTGGCGGATTCTTTTACCACGCGATCAAAATCCCAATGGGGCAATTCCGTTTTCAAATTATTTTTTGCTTCTTCAATGCTAACATAAGATATGGCAACTTTCATTTGCCTGATTTCAGCGGCGGCTGTTCTAAAACTTATGTACACACCGGTATGTTCACCTGCTATGCTGTCCTGTACAGGAATAATTTTACTATTCTGCCATCCACCAAATGCATCAAAGGGCTTATCTAATTCAGCAATAAAAAAAACGGTTATTGGTTTGGGCCTGCGTACAGTGGGCGCCATGGTAACCTCTCCCTCAAAAGAATGATTATTTATTTTATGAACACTGGCGCTTTGTGTTCCCGAAGAACCCAGTACGGTTGTAAAATCAAACAGGATATGGCTTTCGTCCGATTTTGGGAAAGTATACCTGTGAAAACCAACACGGGTTGTTGAAGTTAACTCAGCGGTAATACCATAATCCTTCAATACCACTTTATGATAACCGGGCCTGGCAATTTCCTGCTGGTGAGAATAGCTTGAACCGTATTTATCTGGTCCCAGCTGACCTTTAAAAATACCAGTAACAGGCAATACGGGGATGCCCGACAATTCCCAGCAATGAATATGACTGAAACATTTGATGGTATCATCATTATAACGGTAACCCGTATTCCATACACCGTTTAAAGCCATGTCAGGGCTCAGGTTCACCATTCCAAAAGGCCGTGATGCAGAACTAAAATAAAAGAACCTTGAATTGGCAGCATCTACCATGGGTTCTACAAGATCTGTCTTTTGCCGTTTATCGTTTGCACCAGCCTGACAAAAAACACCGGCTGTATGCAATAAGAAAATGATGGCATAAATAGCAGATTTTTTATAAACTGAGATCGTTCCCATTGTATTGATCGTTTGTGAATACTTATCTATGCGTTGTTCGCAAAATATAATACATAACTAATCATTCCTTTTATCTCTTACTCCGTAGTAAGAAATAAATGGTTTCCTGGTTATAGGGGTTGGGCGGCGAAAGCCAGTTTGTCAGCCATGAAAAGAATGAACAAACAGCGGTGGAAAAAAGATCAGTTCAGCAATAAGAAAACCTGTACTGAACCAATCTTTTCCTTAACATTTTTTTTAATAGCCCGTGTTCTGCGGCATTGCAGGATAAGACAGATCTATTTCGCTTTGAGGAATTGGCCTCAGGTAGTGTATGTCTTTGATGCTATTACTTTTTGCTGCCCATGGGTTATATTTTAAAACGCGCTCAATCAATTTACCTGTTCTCTTCAAATCGAACCACCTGTCATATTCTCCCAGTAATTCCCTTGCTCTTTCATCAAGAATCAGGTCAATGGAAATGTTGCCGGCAGTTGCACGGTAAGAAAGCGCTTCCAATGATTTTATATTTTCAGGAAACTTTGCGCATTTAGGATCAGATCCGGTAGCAGTACCCAATGCGCGGTCCAGCACTTTGTTATAATATACTTCGGCCCCACCCAGTTTTCCACCAGTTGCTCCTTTTACTATTGCTTCGGCTGCTATTAAATAGGCTTCTGCAGAACGGAAAACGATTTCGTTAAGCGTACCACCGGCATCGCCATACGGAATGCCCGGTTGCCAGAACTTCCACATATTGGGCTCGCCTGAAGGGAAACCACTTGCGCCAACTCCGTTAACGATATTGTATCCGCCTCCCCACTCATCGCCATTAATAACCGAATATTTCCTGGCACCACCCAGGTCAATGCCCCTGTCATTTAAAGAGGTAGCAGGATTATTCCACGGACGGAAATAAACCACGGTATCACCAGCTTTAATATCAATTTTAAGATTGGGGTTTACCAGTGGAAGCGGTTTAAAACCAGTAACAGGTAATAAGGCATAACCAACTTCCAGGAAATTAAGATCATAGCGTGCGTCAATTGCCGGATCGTACAGACGATAGATGGCAGGCCCTAAAGGATAAATGGGTTGCGACCGGTTGTAATCCGTTGTTCTGCCCTTGGTACCCGGAAACCCTTCGCCACCACCGCCAAAAACAGAATGTAAATTATTTCCGCCGGCAGCATCTACAGGAAGAAAAGCGGCGTCTGTTTTATTAGTTATTATATCAGCATTGTACTGCACCGAAAAAACAATTTCAGCGTTTTTATCATTTTGGGCGCCTGTATATTGAGTAAGCGGATTTTCTGAGCGAACCGGGAACAAATCTTTGTATTTTGCTGCCAGTGGATAGGCATCAATTATTTTATCTGCATATTGCAGCGCCATGGTAAAATCGGCATTTGAACCACCCAGCGCATTTTTAAAATTCCAGCCACGGGTTATATACACACGCGACAATAAAAACTGCGCGGCGCCTTTTGTAACACGTCCGTAATTAGATGCCACAGCGGGCAGTTTTCCTTCAGCATCTGTTAAATCAGTGATGATTTGTTTGTAAATATCAGCTGAAGCTATTCTTGTGGCCACTTTACTAGCGCTTTGGGTTTCGGCTAAAGGCATAGGAACGTCTCCCCATTGCTGAACTAAATAGAAAAGCACCAGTGATCGTAGAAATTTAGCTTCCGAAACCCTGGTTGTTTTCAGGGTACCAAGCAAAACAAGTGAGCGGCTCTGGTAAATATTCCGCAGCAAAGGATAGCAGGACCTGACAAGGTCTTCATAACCTGCTTCCGTTTTATAATACACGTCGGTAGTGAGCGTAGTAATGGGGTTCTCAACCAAAAAACTTTTTTTACAACCTGGGGTGAACATGCTCAAAGAAGCAATCGCCAGGGCGGTAGTCGTATACCTTATATTTAATAATTTCACAGTTATTTGTTTTAATAAGATTAGAAACTGATGTTTACTCCTAAAGTATAAATTGCTGACGGCACATCATCCTGGTAAATAGCCGAATTGAATTCAGGATCAAATCCAATGTATTTCGTAAATATAAAAGGGTTGGAAACCTGTGCATAAATACGGGCATTGGAAATTTTAAGGCGGTCCAGGTTTTTTTTAGGGAATGTATAACCTAAAGTAATATCAGAAACTCTTAAAAAACTGGCGTCCTGGTAATTAATGGCACTGCGGTAGGGATTGGCAGCAAAAGGCGAAAAATAAGTATTGGAAGGATTATCAATCCTCCAGTAATCAAGTTCAGCCAATGAATTGTACCGGTTACCCATTTCACCAAAAGTTCCTGCCAGCGTAGCATTACTGTACTGCGTTCCATTCCTGTAATAAACGAAGAAAGAAAAATCAATATTCTTATAATTGAACCGGTTGGTAATTCCCATTAGCCAATTGGGCAATTGCGTGCCAAGTACCACCCTGTCGTCTATTGAATTGGATGAAGAAATCTGGCCATCCTTATTCTGGTCAACCACTTTTACAGCGCCCGGCACTTGTTTATAAACCTTTGCTGCATTAGAATCGGCCAGTTGCCAGATGCCTGCAAACTGGTAATCAAAGTTTGTCCTGATGGGAGATCCTACAAAAAGCTTATTGCCTTTATCTACCGTTTGGCCTTCTCCATATAATTCAAGCAGCTTGTTATTATTTTTGGTAAAAGTCAAAGTAGTATTCCAGCTAAAATCCTTTTTCACCATATTCACCGTATTCAGGGTCAGTTCAATACCCCTGTTTTGAATCTCACCCACATTTGCCGTTACCTGGTTAAACCCCGATACCGTTGGGATCTTCTGATTCAGGATTAAATCAACTGTTTTCCTGTTATATACTTCAACTGAAGCGGCAACACGATTGTTGAAAAATCCAAAGTCAAGACCAAGGTTCAGTTCATTACTCCTTTCCCATTTTAAATCTTTGTTGGCCAGGTTTGCCGGCGCAAAACCATTGGCTGCCGTACCATCAAAATCATAGCCTGTATTCAATAAACTCGCCTGGGTACTGTAAGGAGCTACACCTGCATTGCCCACTTCACCATAACTAACGCGCACTTTCAGGTTAGAAAATACTTTCAGGTTCTGAATAAATTGCTCATCACCCGCTCTCCATGCAAGGGCCACGGACGGGAAGAATGCCCATTTATTGCCTTCGGCAAGCTGGGAAGCGCCATCCGAACGACCTGTTACAGTTAATAGATATTTATCATTGTACGAATAATTGATCCTTCCCATAAAAGAAAGCAGGGAACGCTCGGTCAGTGTACTGCTTTGTGCAGTGATTGTTCCGGTATTTAAAGCATACCAAAAAGAATTATAGGGCAAGTCTTTTACAGCAATGGTAGAGGTTTCATCACGCTGGTAAAAGGCACTCTGCAGACCTGTGAAAGTAAGTTTATGTTTACCGAAATCTTGTTTATACGTAAGGATGTTATCAAGGGTATAACTGCCGGAAGTTCTGTTATCTAACTGGGTTCTTGGTTTGGTGCCAATTTGAGATTTTGACCATTGACCTCTCCAGTCACCTACCCTTTGCGTACTATAAGCCCCGGAAAGTGATGAGCGAAAACTCAACCCTTTAAGCAATGCTACTTCAGCGTAGGCATTGGCCATCACCGAAGTTGAGGTAGTTTGCAGCTTGGATTGAGATGGATCGATATCATTTAAAGGATTGGGCACCTGCTTATCATTGATACCCATCCAATAGGCATATCCGTCAATGCTAAAATCAGAATTTTGCGTTGGATTGGTAAGGTCCTTATAATAAACAGTACCTGTTGGCCTGGCCCTGTATGCACCACGCAATGATTCCTGGTCGCCCCAGTTTTGATCACTATAAGTAATGTAGGAAGTAAAACCCACTTTGAACCGCTCTCCCAATTTACTGTCTAATCCTGCATTTAAGTTATAGCGCTTGTATCCTGTGAACCGCACGTTCCCTTCTTCATCCAGGTAACCGGTAGAAAAACGATAGGTCGTTTTATCACTTCCTCCCGAAACACTTATATTATGACTTGTTTGAAGACCCGGGTCTGTAATCAAATCTGCCCAATTGGTTGTTTTACCGGCATCAATATTTGCCTGTTCGGCAACCGTAAAAACAATACCAGGCAACCCGGCTGCAATCCTGTCTGTATAATTCAATTTATAAAACTGCTGCGTAGTCATCAATTCAGGCACATGGGCAAGCTTCTTAACACCTACATAACCATCATAACTCACTCTTGGTTTTCCGGCAATACCTTTTTTGGTAGTAACAATGATTACCCCATTTGCTCCGCGGGCGCCATAAATTGAAGTAGAAGAAGCATCTTTGAGTACATCCATTGACTGTATATCATTTGGATTAAGGGTATTGAGATCACCGCCCATTAAACCATCAATCACAACCAGCGGCTGCGTAGAGTTATTGATGGTATTTTCACCGCGGATAGTAATGTTGTAAGGTGCGCCCGGCCGGTTACTCGCTTTTGTTACGGTAGCTCCTGCAACCTGTCCCTGGATTGCTTTGGCAGCAAGGGTTGGGTTGGCCCTGACAATGTCCTTTGATTGAATGGAAGAAAGTGCTCCTGTTAAATCACGCTTTTTTCGTTCACCATAACCAACTACTACTACATCTTCCATGGATTTTGATTCCGATACCATTTTAATAGTAAGGTTGGATTGATTACCCACGAATACTTCCTGGCTGGCAAAGCCCACAGCTGTTATTACCAGTGTAGTGGCTCCTTTTTGAGGAATGCTAAGTAAAAATTTTCCATCCGCATCAGCGCTGACGCCATTGGTGGTTCCTTTTACATTCACACTCGCACCAGAGAGTATGGCGCCTGTTTCATTGTTGAGTACCCGCCCTGTAATTTGACGGGTTTGTGCTAAGGCTATACAGGATAGCATACAGAGCAACGAAGAAAGTAGTAGAACTTTTCTCATAATAGCAATTTTGATTGGACAATCGTTTTAAAAAAAAATGTTAGCAGTCAAATAAGTTAAACATCAATGTAAAATGAAAGTAGATGAATAGTTTTAGTAAAACGTTTAACCATGATTAAATAACTACTTAAACGATTTAGTAAAACCAGTTAGCTGTCTAAAAAACAAAACCGCATGATCAGAATCAATTAATCCAAATCAATTGTCCGGCATACAAGCGCAAATGAAAAAATAAATCTGTTCTTTTTAAAGCTTACAATAGAGAAATCAGAAGAAACAAATTGCTGCGTATTACTACCTGATTTGATCAGTTACCGTGTACCCACAAGTTCAATATAGCACACGCCTGCCTGCCGGGCAGGCAGGCGTGTGCTATACGAAAACAAAAAGATGTGGGCACCGGCAGGGTTGATCATGGACAAGCCTATGCTGGTAAAAAGAAAAACAACTGTTCCTGCCCGTTACAAAGAATTAAAATAAGCTGCACAAGCTGTGGCCCGGGCTTCCCCTTTATGAGATAAATGAAGTACCTGTAAATAATTAATGTGCACAGCGTAGTACAGATTTTAATACCCAATGGCCGGGATGACTGAACGAACCAATAAAATACAATGAATTAAATAGCATTGTATTCTCCCCGCTGGTAAACCGGACTCCCTTTAATTGACCATTATCAATTTTTATCAACACTTATATGATGGTACCAAAAAAAAATCTATATTGAGGAAGATAATACCCCACAAATAAAACCGGAGATCGCATTCCTCCTGTTACAGACAGATCCACAGTCAGGGACCGATCATTAAATCAACAGCAATATAATCAGGCTGATCTGAAAACTTCCAATAATGTGAAAACCGGGTATCCCCTATCGTGGTCCAACTGGTAATGAAATCCCATTCAATATCGTGGAAATAACTTCCCTGTAATCCACTCCCGACGATGCGCCTGTAATCAAAAGCAGCGTAAAAAGTTTTTATTGAATAACCAGGGTGAAATGTTTTGATAACCTGTACCATACATGACTGTCAGGTCATAATAACTTCTTACCCTTTAAACATAAAGACCTGGGTTGGCCGGGCCGACGTTACTAATTAACGATTGCAAAACGCTGCCTCTATGAATACATCCCTGCGGGCCATTGTAATTGCAGCCCTGAGATCCTTTCTTAGGTCATTGTCTATGATCTGTTTGCTGGTAAATGGTGAAAAGCTGCATGCGCAGGTACTGGATTTTCCCAATACCGCCAGCTCAGTGAACATCGGGGACCTGGATGTGCCAGGCAACCAGATTACCGTTGAGGCCCTCATCTACATGGAAAAAAATACGCCTGCTGGAAATATCGTCAGCAAGCATTTCAATCCTTTAAATGTAAACTATCTTTTAAGGCCACTGACATTTGAACTCAGTACTTATCTTAACGGCAGCAATGGGCCTACGCATTTCCTTAAAATGGTCAACCCCTTTAAACTGTATTTGAACAGGTGGTACCATGTTGCAGGAACGTACGATGGGAAAAGGGTAAAATATTATGTAAATGGCTGCCTGGTGATTGACAGTGCTCTTACGGGCAATCTGTACCAAAACAATTATTTGGCCGCTATCGGAAACAGGAGCTCTTGTCAATGTGAACAGTTTGCAGGAAAGATCGATGAGGTACGGATCTGGAAAGTAGCCAGGAGCCAGAAGGAAATTGCCCAAAACATGTTAACACTCCCCAATCCCCTTAACCAGGCAGGGTTGCTTGCCTATTATAAGTTTAACGGTAATTATGTAAATAGCCAGGGAAACCTTCTCTGGAATGGAACGAAAGTGGGCAGCCCGATCTTTTCTTCAGCCGATATAAACGTGCAGGCCTTTGAAGTAACCGGTGTTCAAACGGCCAACGCCGACTGTGAAAAAGTGAGCAACGGCAATATAACTATCCTTACAAACAAAACAGACGCTGTCTATTCCATCGACGGCTTTCATTATCAAACGGCCAATCAATTTTCGGCTTTAAAGGCGGGAGATTATACATTATACGCAAAGGATCCGGAGGGATGTTTAATCAAAAACGCTGTAACAGTGGGCGACAATCATAGCTTTGTTCCTTTGACCCTCACTGCTTCCTTATGCCGGGAAAATTCCTATTTGGGACATACTTCTCCCGGAACTTATACGGACACGCTCCCTGCAGCCAACAGTTGTGATACCCTGCGTACATTATATCTTACCGAAAATTTAAGATCCATGGTGTCCATTAATAAGACCATATGTGAAGGCGGGTCTTACCTGGGACACCAGGCATCAGGGAAATATACCGATACACTTGTTGCAGCAAACGGATGCGACAGTATCCGTATAGTAGAGCTGGCGGTGGTTCCTGAACCGCATCCCGACCTGGGAAGTAACCGCTCCCTTTGCAAAGGCGACAGTATCAATCTGTCTCCTGGTGTATACAATTCTTATTTGTGGCAGGATGGATCATCGAATGAACATTTAACGGTAACACGCGCAGGCATGTATTTAGTAAAAGTCGCTAATTCCTGTGGCAGCAAACAACAACAAGTGTTAATTACTGATGGTTACTGCGGGTTGTTCTTCCCAAACGCATTCACACCTAACGGCGATGGCATAAATGATGATTTCAGGCCGCTAGTTTATAATATGAAAAATTTTCAATGGGCAATCTTTAACCGGGTTGGCCAGCCGATATTTGAAACAAACCAGTATAATAAAGGTTGGGACGGCAGGATAAACGGGCATTTGCAGAGTTCGGGTGTTTATGTCTGGACCTGCAGTTATACCAAAGACAATAAGGTTGAAGTAAGAAAGGGTACCCTGGTATTGATAAGGTAGAGACAAGGCAATAAAACTGCCAGGCAGGTTTAAGCCTGTTACGGTTGCCCTTAACAATGGTCATAACGTGTATGCATGATGCTTTTCTTATCCGGATACAGCAGACCTGGCTGTCCGGCGGGTAAATCAATCACCCGAAAAAATCTTCGGTAGATGCCAGCAAAGAAAGCAGTTCCAATTTTGGTTCCACCTCCAGTATACTTGCCCATAATTCAGCTGAGAATTTTTTAAACGATTCAAGCCCCTCCAAAACCCGGTGGGCTTCTTCATTTTCAAACTGGTCAAAGTGCATAAATGACTTTCCATCAGGCAGTAAATAAGCGCTGTATTTAATGCCCGGGTGATTGAGCACTTTTAATTCATTTACCACCTGCCTGATATTTTCCTGGTTCGTGGCAGCATATTCCTGCGTTGTAGTGTATTGTACCCTGACTATTTTCATGATTATAATTTTTATACCTGTAAGGAAGCTATCATTCGCAATTTATTAATGACAATCGTAATGATTAAGAAAAATTAAAACTATATAAAAACAACCGGCTTTTTGGGTGTGGAAATGACATTTTAAAGGGGTAATTGCGACAACGGATTTTTTATTTTGTTTGGCGCCGGTATGGTCATCCTTTGTCTTTAAACTCATCAGCTGTTGTTGCTACCGGTGTTTTCATCACGTAATCCGGTTAATGTGCAGCTTTTTTTTTGTATGGTTATCTTTGCCTGTATATGGAAACACCGCCGCTCATACCCCACCGCAAGATCATTCATATTGATATGGATGCTTTTTACGCGTCGGTAGAGCAACGTGATCATCCGGAGTACCGGGGCAAGCCCCTGGTAGTTGGCGGCTTGCCCGAAGGGCGTGCCGGGGTTGTTGCTACTGCCAGCTATGAAGCAAGGGCATTCGGCATCCATTCGGCAATGCCTTCCAAACGGGCTTTGCAACTTTGTCCGCAGGCATTGT
>Ga0193753_10002247_pt1 | contig 15528 bp, 14 predicted proteins | sample H1c2metaG_FD_144925 | JGI IMG/M metagenome (GOLD analysis project Ga0193753, IMG submission 144925) | Soil microbial communities from a riparian zone of the East river system, Colorado, United States - H1c2 | ecosystem: Environmental > Terrestrial > Soil > Riparian zone | place: USA: East... | reverse complement strand
GAGACCGGAATACTTCTGCTTGCCGGTTGGTGCGGATGGCTGCTGTATCAACGCCACATTTTGCGGGCGATACAGTACGCCGCCGCGGCCCTGCCGGCGGCTTGCTGGGCTCTATTTGTGCAAATCCACACCAAACAACCGGGCCCAATATGGCTCTCGCCCATCCCGCTGTACGGTATTTTTTATTCGCTGGCGCACCCGTTCGCCTATCCTGCCGGCCTGATGCGGAATTTACTCGTACCACTGGACCGGATAGCGCTCGTTGGCATGCTGATCGCTCTGGCGTTCGTTTTCCGTGATGCGCTGCGGCCGGCGGTACGCGATCACAAGACATTTGCGGCGCTCGCGTTCGCTGGCTTGGCGCTATTTCTCGCGGGCGGAGATGTTTGGCCGGAGGTGGCGGCTTTTGGGCGCAACTTTACTCCGTTGTTATTGATCGTTACTATTCCGGGTGTCTTGTCGCATAAGTGGCGGCGGTTTATCCCCTTACTGCTGATCGATCCGCGCATCGGCATTCTCTATTTGACCCAAGCGGGGCGGATCATTCACGCGATTGTCCGCCCCTGATACCTTTGCCTAGTGCGTGCGAAACTGCCCGGCCGGCTGTTCCACTGCGCAATTCACCCGAAAGTAGTACACGGTTGCCGAGGCAAGCCCGGACAGAGTTATGTTCCTGGGTCTCGCGCCGCCGGCATCGGAGACTCGCGTGAAGCTGGTTATTACGGCGGGATCCGAAGAACTGTAGTCGACCGGGCAACCCATGCTATCCGGCGCCACGAAAGACACCACTGCGGACGTGGAAGCGAGATGAGCTTCCGGCACGCCAACCAAGGTCACTTTGCCCTGCGCCACGTGCAGCGCATCCAAGTCTACGCCGACATCCCTGCTGTCATTGGCGGGACTGGCACAACCCGAACAATACTTGGTGGTTACGTGAAAGTCCTGTTTCGAATAAGATAGCCAACCGGCGTTGTTCAGGCTCATGTCGCTTGGTATGTAGTTATGAAGCAACGGCCACCAGCTCTGAACGGTAGCCTGGTTGGCATCCGGACTCATCAGCACGTTGTTGGTCCATACATAGCTGGGAGTGAATTTGCAATCCGCCAGCGCCTTGCCGAGTAGGTTGGCACAGGCATTTGTTGGCGTTCCTCCGTCCTGCACCACGCCTTGCGTTCCGGACGACAGATAGAAGAAGTTGTTAGTCACCTGCACGCCTTCCACGTTTGAATCGAAGAGCCAGAAAACGGCCGGCGCTCTACCTGTGTTGCCGACGATCGTGTTGTGATCGACAATCACATCCTCGCCTCCCGCGGGACCTTCCAAGATCCAGCCGGTGGGAGCACCCGCGCCGCCCGCTGGAACCCAATAGCTACTCGAGCCGATGTCCCACGCCAGGTTATTCTTGAGACGGAATCGGTTGGGTGGCGGGGTTTGCGGGGCTCCGCCATCGACAACTGCCGGAACGTTCGTGATTCCGGGTCCGTGTTTGAAAGTGTTGTGTTGCAGGTCCGTGTCCGTGATCCCTAAGCCGTTAACACTAGTGAAGGCGATAAACACGGATGCGGGGGTGTCCTCGACCCACGCTCCGTCGAAGATGTTTCCAAAGAGACTTATTCTTCGGCCGGACTTCCACTCTAGCGGCTGCCGAAGGAAGTATCGTAGTCCGTCGGATTGGGCGCCTCCGTACATATATTTGAATGGCGTTTTAAATGTATTACGCGTGTAGTTGTAATCGCCTCGAATATAATTCGTGCCACCGCCGTCATCATGATGCCAAATCAGACCCGCGCCCTCGATCCAATTGTTGGTAGCCGTATATGGCCCGGGCCCAACACCACCAATCATGAAGCTGCTCCCCTCGGTATTCCAATGCGAGGTTGTCGCATCGGCGTTAGCCACACCGATAATATTGCCGTTATTTATTTGTACACAGGCAATGGGGCCCGCAGCCGGATTGCCGCTGCTATTCTTGGGCCAGCCGTCTGAATAAGCGCACGTGCCGTCGTTCGTTCCCGCCGTGGCGCTTGCACAGACCGCGCCCGAGCAAGAGGCCGTGATGCCCGATGGAACCGAAACGGTGAGGGCATTCGAGTGCGCCATGTCGAAATAAACAAAGGCCCGGCCGCTCCCGCTGCCTGCGATTGTCGCGGTAACAGTATTGGGAAGCGACACTGGACCGCCGCCCATGTTCTCACTGCCTGGCGCGATCGTGAACGTGGTATTTCCGGTCGCGGCTATGTTCAAACCCGAGTACATCGGGTGAAAGTAAGTCAGGTTCGACAAATAAGAATCGACTAACCCCATATTAGAGCCATTCCAAAACCAGCCTGCAGTGATGCGATTCGGCGTCCCCTGGCCATGAATATAGGTGCGGTCGAATACGATGTTGCTATTCCATGGATTGTTGACGATCAGTCTGAACCAACTGAGGGGATCGCTGGATTGATGTGCTTCGGGACTGTCGGCGGTGGTGATTTCAATCCCCGGACCAATGCGGATGTTCGACACCATGAAATGATCGTTGCCATCGGTGTCCCCGAAAACGATAAATGTTCCTGATCCTCCGTTGTTACCGACATTCACGACCGGATCGACGAGCGAAGCCATCTTGGGTAGCCAAGCTGGCGTAATACGCGTGTGCTCGGGCGGTAACTGAGAATCTGGCGTCGCGCTCCGGATGATAATCCATTTGAGCTTGCGCGGAAACGAAGCCAATGCAAAATAATTCGTCACGTTGCCTTGGCTGCCAAAGGTCATCAACGTCGTTTTATCCGGACAATAGATCCGGAAATTGTTGCTGTCGACCACGTGTATGGTGTAGGTCTGACCCTCGTATATTCCATTTCCAAACTCGCAGGACCCAGACGCCGGAAAGCTGCTGAGCGATCCGTACTGCTTGCCGAGGGTAATCGTTTGGCCTTCTGTCAGTCCGTGGGAATTTATATTGATGGCGCCGGTGCTCGTGTTGACGGCAGACGGCTGGAATCGAACCACGTCGGCGGCTACTTGCGGAAACTGCAGATTCGGCTGGCTGCAAACGGTCCCCGCCGGGATTTGGATAATTGTCCCGGTAGTGGCCTGGACGCTCAAGGCTGTGTTGATACGAGACTGTAGATTGCTGCAATCGCTCGCCACTGGCACGGTAGTGTAACCCGTCGTATCGGGGTAGTCCGTGTTGAAGGTAGCTGGGGCGATAGGAAGCGCCGGATGCACGGCGGGCAACGGCGAAGTAGTCACCGTGACACCGGCGTTTGAACTCCAGTTGACACCGTCCGATGTCACCTCGGGACAAATTTCATAAGTGGTGTTCGGCGTCAACCCGCCGACGACGTCGGTCATTCCGGAAGTGAAACGCGCCAGCGTGCTGGAAATCGTTTGGACAGAGCCACCGGTACCCGTCCGGCAGCTACCCGGCGAGGCTATGTAGCGCATGCGCAGAGCGCTGTAGCTTGAGGAAACGTTGAACTTCACCCGCACTACGGAGTGCGAAAGGCCGTCCGTTCCGGTAATTGTTACAGTCTGCGCGAGCGCCGGAAGAACGGCAATTAGGAAGGTAATCAAATAGCGCATGTTAGTACAAGCTCACCCAAGCGTAGGCTGATCCGTTATAGACGCAAACCTGTAGTCCGTCTTTGGAGGCTCCATTATTTAGATACCAGAAGGTGCCACGATAGGTTGCGCCGCAGGCAGGCTGCGTGTTTGTGGTTAGTAGCGAAAGGCCGTTGGCCAGCGTGTTGAAGCCGGAGAAAGTATTAGCGGCGGTGAGTCTGGGGACGATCGCCAAATTGATGTCCAAAGAGCCGCCCGTGAAAGCGAGCGCGCCCGACCCTCCTAAATTCACCTCCTGCGTGTAGCTGTTAGTGGCCGAGCAGGTATAGAGCTGTTGACCGGCCGGCTGGTCCGTCGCAAAGTAGAGGGCGCCCGTCGTGCAAGTGGAGGGAATGGCCACTAGCGTTCCGGAAGAGATCGCTCCGCCGCCACCGCCGCTGATGCCCACTTGCGAGACGGCGGTGATTCTTCCTTTGCCGTCAACCGTCAACTGGACGGCGTGCGTGGAATCTCCATAGGCTCCCGGGCTCGAATTCACCGTAGCGAGCGTGGTCGCGCTCGAGCCAGCGGAGGTCGAGATATCGCCCGAAAATGCCGGCAGCCGGGTGCCCGATAGAGTGCCCCCGTTGATCTCGGACGCGTCGATGCTTTTGTTAGTCAGCGTTTGGGTATCGCTCGTCCCAACGATAGCGCCCGCCGGAGCGCCCACGACCGAGGTGGTGTTGACGCCGGTGCGCAAGACGATTCCGTTAGAGCCGGGATCGCCGAGTCCGGCAGGCGCGCTCACCGACTGGGGAAGCCAGGTATTCACCGCCGTGCAGCCATACAAATTCTGACCCGCGGCGGCATCGGTCTTGAAGAAGAGATCGCCGGGCGAGCAGGTGGCCGGCAGAGCCGTTCCGGTTTTCAGCGGCCGCGTAAAGGGAGCGCCGGTGAAATCGATATTTTTGCCTTGCGTAGCGAGGTTAATCTGGGTGGTTTGTCCGTAGGACGCCAAAGCGACGGCGGCCGACAGCAAAGCGATCCGCAGCCCGGCTTTCCGGCTGGAGTGACTGATTGCATTCATTTGATTTCTTCCTGTAGCCGCAGTGTGCTACTCGGCTACGAAAGTAAAACGGAGTGTCCGGCCGCCAACGCCTCGAGACGTTCAAGCTATTGAAATCATGGAGGCTGTAGAAATTTTCGACTTCTGTGACTCGACTCCGCGTCCGTAGTACTGTTGTAGAGGACGGCGGCACTACATGCGAGGTAAACGGGAATTCGTAGCGCGTGCGTGCTCGCGGACAGGGATCACGAAAGTCCTCGAAAGCCTGCCCCAGCGCCCCGTCCTGATTATTCTGAACTATCATCGCGTGGGAAACGCCGCGGATACGCCGTTCGACTCCGGAACATTTTCGGCCACGCCTGAGGAACTCGATTCGCAACTCGCCTATCTCAAACGCCGCTTCCACATGGCGACTCTAGAGGAGGCCTTGGGTGTAGTGAACGGCAACCGCGAGGCCCCACCCCGCACGAGCGTCTTGATCACTTTCGACGACGGATACTTGGACAACTACGCGCTCGCCTTTCCGATTCTTCGCAAGCATGGCGTGCAAGGGGTGTTTTTTTTGCCCACCGCCTTCGTCGGCAGCGGCAAGCTGCCATGGTGGGATGAGATCGCCTACATGATTAAGAAGAGCCGGCAAAAAAGCATTCGCTTGGAGTATCCGCAGCCCGCAACATTCGATATCGAAAACGACGGAGCAACCCGTGTGAGCATGCAGATTCTCCACACATTCATTCAACCGGCGGTGAAAGAGCCCGCGCGCTTCATCGCGGATCTGGAGAAAGCTTGCGGAACGGCGCGGCCCGAAAACGCTGGCGAACGTCTGTTCTTGAGTTGGGAAGAAGCGCGTGAGATGCAGCGTTGCGGCATGGCCTTTGGCTCGCACACCGACACACATGAGGTCCTGAGCAAACTCTCTCCCGAACAGCAGCGGGAGGAGGTGTTCCGCTCGCGCGAGATACTGGAGCGCGAACTCGACCTGCGAATCGACACACTGGCGTATCCGGTCGGCCAGCGATACTGCTTTTCGCCGGATACCGTGGAAGCTCTGAAACAAACCGGATATCGAGCGGCGTTTTCGTTTTACGGAGGACTGAACCGGCCCGGAGAGACACAGCCTTTCGACATATGCCGCTACAGCGTGGGCGACCAGAGCTACGCTCGCCTTCGGTTGCAAACGTCACTGGCGGCGGTCAGCGGAACGCGTTGGTTCTAAAATCATCCACATTCCGGCCCACTACAGTAGCGGATGAGGCGCGCCTGATTGAGTTTCTGGCCCGCGCGTTCTCGGTGAGTTCTCGCGCCGCGTTTCTGGATCCGGCCTTGCTGCGTTGGAAATATTGGACACCGCGCGAAGATCATACGGAACCGCGAAGCTACGTCCTCGAGCGAAATGGTGAAATTACCGCACATGCGGGCCTTTGGCCGATCTCGGTCCGGACCGGAGCGGTTTGCGCGCGCGGAGCGCATATGATCGATTGGGGATCGGGCGCGGCGGGATCGGGGGCGGCGCTTCTCAAGCACCTGATCGGGCTGTTTGATTTCATGTATTCCATCGGTGGCTCCTCCATGACGCAGCGAGTTCTACCGGCCTTTGGTTTTAAAGAGGTGACGCAAACGTGGATGGGGGCGCGACCGCTGCGGCCCTGGCGGCAAATGTTGATTCATCAGGACAGGAATTGGAAGCTGCCCGTGCGGTTGCTGCGAAATGCGTGGTGGTCTGTCACACCGCCGCGCTGGCAGAACAATGGCTGGACCGCGGAGGAGGCGCGCGTAGCGGATTTTGACCCGCCGGTCTCTTGCCAGCGCGCTCAGGCGTTTTTCTGTTATGTCGAGCAGTGCCCGGCAATTCAACTTCGTTTGTACCGGCTCTTCGCTAAGGGCGAGGAGGGCGGTTGGCTCGCGCTCAGCCTGGTACAAAAGCAGGCGCGCATCTTGGGTATTTGGCTGAAGACGAATTCTCCGGCAAACCTGTGCAGCGCTTATCTGGCGGCACGCGATGCGGCGGCCCGCGCCGGAGACTCATACGAAATTTCGGCCGCGGGATCGATCGGCATGGGCGAGGTGGCGGCGCAACAAGCGGGCTTCCGGATTGCCCGGCGTGCTTCGGTTTACTTACTACAAAAGGCCGGGCCGCCGCTGCTGCCGTTTGAATTTCAGCTCGTTGACAACGATGAGTTTTTTCTGAGCGGCGGGGGCCCCGAGTTCCTGGGCTAGCTACACTGCAATATGGAGTCGATTGCACCGCTTTTTCTGCATCATGTCGGTTTCGTAGTCCCTGAAGTAGGCGCGGGGATGGAAGCTTTCGTGGCGTCGCTCGGCGCGACTTGGGACGGAACGGTTTTCGAGGATCCGCTACAAAAAGTTAAGGTGGCCTTTCTCACCACGCGCGCGGGGGATGCGCAAATCGAGTTGGTGGCGCCGGATGGTCCGGACTCTCCTGTACTGCGCTTCTTAGAGGAGCGTGGCGGCGGTATGCACCACCTCTGCTACCAAGTCGACGATCTGGAGAAGCAGATGGCGGCCATGAAGGCGCGCGGCGCTTTGATCATGCGGCGCCCCAAGCCGGCCGTGGCCTTCGAAGGGCGGCGTATCGCGTGGATGCTCACGCGTGAGAAGCTGCTCGTGGAGCTGCTGGAGAAGCGGTGACGAAGTGGCCGGTGCTCTTGATGGTGCGTTCGCTCGAGCACGGGGGCTGTGAGCGCGATCTTACGAAAATTGCCCTGCACCTCGACCGCAATCGCTTTGAGCCGCACGTTGGGATTTTCCGAGGCGGATTTCGAAGGCAGGAATTAGAGGCAGCCAGCGTTCCGATTCTCGATCTTCCGGTCGAGTCTTTCAAAAATCGCACTCTATGGCAGGGTGTTCGCAAGATGCGCGCCTATGTACGGCAGCACAACATTCAACTTGTGCAGGCATTCGATGTTCCCATGGATATCTTCGCCGCCCCGGTGGCGCGTTGGTCTGGAGTGCCGGCGATCGTCACGAGCCAATTGTCTTATCGCAATCTGACTTCGCGGGGATCACGCGCGGCGCTTCGTTTGAGCGACCGGCTCTCGCAGCGCGTCGTGGTGAATTCGGACGCGGTAGGAGAATCGCTGCGGCGTGAATTTGGTCTCTCGGCGAAGAAGGTTTATCTCTGCTACAACGGCGTGGACTTGACACAGTTTCATCCCGACCCACGCGTTCGGCCGGCGCCCCTCGCGGATGCCTCGATAGTGGTCGGATCCGTTTGTGTCATGCGTCCTGAAAAGCGCGTCGACTGGCTCATAAAAACGTTTGCGCAAATTAAGCTGGAGACGCCGCGCGCGAAGCTACTGCTGGTGGGTAGCGGGCCGGAAGCGCGGCGCCTGCGAGAGCTCGCCGAAAGTCTCGGCTTACGCGATGCCTGTCATTTCGAAGACAGCCAAGCTGATGTCGCGCCCTGGATGCGGGCGATCGACATTTATGTCAATTGCTCAGTCAGCGAAAGTTTTCCCAACGGAGTGCTCGAAGCCATGGCTTGCGGATGCTGTGCCATCGGTTCGAACGTCGGCGGGATTCCGGAACTGATCACTCACGGGGAAGACGGCCTGATTTTCGACACCGGCCGGCTCGACGACCTCGCGGCCATGCTGCGCTTGGCCGTCACGGATCAGCCGTTGCGCGAGCGCCTGCAAGCGAAGGCGGCCGAGACCGCGCGCGAACGGTTTTCGATCGCGATCGCCACGCGGCGCATGGAAAGTCTTTACGAGGAACTGCTTTCCTCCGCCAACTCGCGGTAGAGCGCGGACCATTGTTCGCGCACCGGCGCCGGATCGTAGCGTTTCACCGCTTCCAGGCCGCCATTGGTAATGTGTTCCACCAAATCCGGATTCTCGAGCAGTTCAATGCTCCGCGCAGCCAGCGCTGCGTGATCGTTTATGTCGACCAGCAAGGCCGACTCGCGGTCCGTCGCGACGTACGGAATGCCGCCGACCTTGGTCGCGACGATTGGCAGGCCCGCCGCGAAACACTCGAGCAGCGAGACCGGCATGTTGTCTATGTTCGGACTTGTGAGATAGATGTCGGCCGCGTCGTAGAGTTCGGTCACTCGCTCGTGCGGAACCCGGCCGATGAAGCGCGTGTTCTCGAGCTTAAGCTCCCGCGCCATATTTTCGAGAGAAGGCTTCGAACAGCCATCGTGCGCGATAGTCAGTGTGGCATCGGGATACGACTTCTGAATGATCGAAAAAGCGCGCAAGATGCATTCCACGTTATAGAGCGGCTCGAGGATGCGGTTGGTCATGAAGATCGGCCGCAGCTTGCGCCGCTTGCGATAAGTAAACCGCGACGTATCGATGATGTTGACGATGGAGCGAGCCTGCATTCCGTGGTTGCGGAAGACGTCCACGAGGAAGCCGGAAGGCGTAACGAGGCGATCGGCGAGAGCGATGGTTGGTTTTGCCGTGCGCCATTCCCGCAGGTGCTGGTCACCCTGCCCATCGTGATAGTTTAAGATGATTTTCTTGCGCCACAGGCGGCCGATGAGCAACGCGGGCACGGTCCACAGCGCGTAGGAAGTTAGCCCGGCCGAGAAAATATGCAGCACTTCGTGCTGCGGTATGGTCCAGGCCAACCGGACGATGTATTGCGCGAAGGTCACGATGGTGCGCAATCCGCGAATGTTCAGCACCCATAGGAACGGGCGAGGCGGCCGCGGATTGATCGGCAGGAACGTAACGTCGAGGCCCTCGACGTCTTCGAGAATTCCCAGGAGCCGCCGCACCTGCACCGCCTGGCCACCGAGGATGTCCATCGACGGCCCGATCACGAGCAGAGAAATGTTCTTGGAGCGCACGGGTTTCGGCGACTCCGCGGGTCGCGCCGGTTCTGTGCTAAGCGACGACATGGATCCAGTCGATGGACTTAGGCATCAGGTCTTTCGCCGATTCGAGCATACGCAGGCAGCCGATCGTGGAGCGGGCGCCGTCGCGCACCGTCACGGCGGGCGCTTTTCCGTTTTTCAAATCGCGAATGAAGTTTTCAATCTGCGCGCCGTAGCCTTTCTCGGCGAACATGCGCTTGCGCTTCTGGCGAGCGCCCGCGCAAATGGTGAGTTGCTTGAAGTCTTCGGTTTGAATACCCAATCCTTGCGTGTAGGCTTCCACCCGTTCCCCGCCGGACGTGCGGCTGCCGACCGTGCAGTAGGTTAAGTTTCCGATCGAGCCGTCGGCGAAGCGGAAACACGCCACCATATTGTTCTCGCCAATCGGATCGTGTTTTCCCGTGGGCAGCGTATAGGCGCTCACGCTCTCCGGCTCGGAATCGAGCAGCCAATACATCAGATCGACAAAGTGGCACGCTTCGCCGAGGATTGCTCCGCCGAGCGCCGGATCGGCCATCCAGTACTCGCCCGAAATTCCGGGCGAGTTGATGCGGCACTGCAGAACCGCGGGCGTTGTACGCTTGGCGAGCTTCTCTTTCAGTGGCTGGTAGAACGGCGCAAAGCGGCGGTTGAACCCGACGCTGAGATGGCGGCCCGTCTCATCCGACGCCTCGACCAGATCGCGGCATTCCGCCTCGGTCAGTGCCATCGGCTTTTCTACAAAGACATGCTTCCCTGCCCGCAAAGCCTCGAGCGCCTGCGCGGCGTGATACTGATTGCGGCTGGTGATGAAAACCGCATCGACTTCCGGATCGCGCAAAATCTGCTCATAGTCGGTGGTACAGTAAGCCGCGCCAAATCGATTTCCGTAACTCTTGCCCCGTACGCCGCTCGTAGAATGGATCGCGCGCAGGCTCACATCCGAGAGCTTCTGCAAACTGGGCAGATGCGCCCAGCGGGCTAGATTTCCAGCACCGGCGAGAGCAACACCCACCTGGCCGCTCCGCTTCTCGTTCTTCCGAATCGTAACCGTTCGTTTCGCGATATGCGGCGGTGCGCCTTCCGCCAGACCTTCCGCCTGGCTGGGAGCCGGGTATTCGAGCAGAACCGCCAAGCTACTCGAGCCCGGCTCGAGAATCGTGGCATACGCCTGCGGCCCCTGTGCCAGCGGGAACCGGTGCGTAATGAGAGGCTCGATCCGGACATCGCCTCGACTCACCAGGCGCAGGAATTCTTCCATGTTGCGATTTTCCGTCCAGCGCACGTAGGAGTAGGGATAATCGCGTCCCTGCTTCTCGTAGGCCGTGTCGTAGCTTCCCGGCCCATAAGCCCGCGACATGCAAAGTTGAATTTCCTTCAGGTACATGTCGTTCCACGGAAAGCTGAGATCGACCGCTCCGATGACGACGATACGGCCGCGATCGCGGCAAATATCCAGCGCCAGCTTGCAGGGCGCGGACGATTTCGATGCCGCCGCAATGACCACGCAGTCGGCGCCTTTGCCATCGGTAAGCGCGGCCACTTGCTCCTTCAGCGCGCCGCCCCCTAGAATCGGCTCCTGCACGCCGAGTCTACCGGCGAGCTCGACCCGATCCGGTCTCAGGTCGGTCGCGATGACAACCGCGCCTTGCAGCCGCGCCAGTTGCGCTACAAGCTGGCCCACCAATCCCAGCCCAATGACCGCAACCCGGTCTCCCAGACCAGTACTACCAATTCGGACGGCGTTTAACGCAATGCTGCCGAGCGTGGCAAAACAGGCGTGTTCAAACGCAACGTTCGCGGGTACGCGCGCCACCAGATTGCGGCCAGTGACGATGGTTTCGGCGTGGCCGGTGCCTTCGCCGCCATAGGCGAGACGGTCTCCCACCTCGAGATCGGTCACAGTCGGGTGCTTTTCGGCCAGGATGCCCGCCCCCGAATAACCCAGAGCGGCATACTCGCTGAACTTGGCCTGGACCTCCCGCAGCGTCGCGACCGGGCCGTTCACTTTCATCACATTCAGGATTTTTTGAATATGGGACGGATTATCGGCGACTTCCTTCAGCAACCCTTCCTGGTGAATGCTTGCTGTTTCGGTGCCGCTGCTGATCAGCGAGAAAACCGGCCGGACCAATACGTGATGAGGAGCGGCTACTGGCTCCGGCACTTCGTCGACCAGAATGTCTTTTATCCCTTTACGGATGATCTGCTGCATCGCTTACGCCATTTTCGCACCTAAATAATTCAAGGCATTGCATGTTATTCTGAGCCGGGGAGCCTCAAGCTTTCCCCGGATTACGCCGATAGAAGCGTTCAGGGCGATGAAGATTCACTACGAAGCCACCACCGATGTCACTAAATACATCGACAACCATGGGAGCGTCGCTTTAGAGGAAAGAACCCCTCAGTTCGAAAACTTTACTAGGACCCTCAGCCGCTACAAGGAAATCTCGCCGCGTACCAAGATTCTCGAAATCGGCACCGGCGCGGGGTGGTTCCCGATTTTCTGTGCCTTGCGCGGGCTCTCCTGCAAAGGTTTAGAAATTAGCCCGCAACTGATTGAACTGGCACGGGAAAACGGCCGCCAACGCGGAGTCGCCACGGACATCGAGCTGGGGAACCTGGAAGACTATCCGCTGCCGTCTAATTTCTACGACATTGTCATGGCGTCCTCGGTTTTCGAGCACGTTGAGGATTGGCGGACCGGCGTAGCCAAGGTGTACGAAACGCTCAAACCGGGCGGAGTTTTGTATTTCGAATCGACCAACAAGTTCAGCTTCACTTCCGGCGAGTACGCGGGCGTTCCGCTCTACGGATGGCTACCCAATTCCTGGCGCTACGCGCTGCGGAAACGCGCCGAAGGGGAAGACATCATGAAGCTCGGCATCGATTTCCACCAGTTCACTCACTCCTGTTTACGGAAAGAATTCCAACGCCTCGGATTTTCGCGGGTGTTGGATCGGGTGGATGTGGCCGAGGAAGCGCACGTCAGCACGGGACTCCGGCGCAATGTCGTACGCTTGGCGAAGAAAATCGGTTTGGCGAGATCGCTAGCGCTCACTTTTGCCGAAGCAACGCGCTTCATCTGCATTAAGTAGCGGGTTGTAAGCGGGCTCAATCTTAGATCCATCGATCGCACTGGCGAATTGACGGCTTCGTTTCATTCGGCAATACTGTCCGGTCTGAAACAAATCACGATCCATACAGTCCTCAGCGCCATGGCGTTCTGCGTCATCGTGTCGGCTCAGAGCCCAGGCGGGTTGACCGTTTCTACCTTAGGACTTCCCAGTGGCGCGTCCAATCCGGCGAGCTGCGCCGTTGGGCAATTGTTTTTCAACACTGGCGCAACGGTTGGGCAGAACCTGCAGGGATGCACGGCAACCAATAGCTGGACGCAGCAAGCCGGCGGAGGCGGCGCGGCCAGTTCGATCGCATCCGGACCGACGTCGGGATTGCCGTCCAGTTGCTCTACTGGCGCGGTGTACTTCGCAACGGATCAGCCCGCGGCGCAGCAACTCTACACATGCAGTGCGACGAATACGTGGACTCAGATATTAGGGTTCGGGGGATCCGGAGCTCTAGCCGTGACCTCGGGAGCATTGGATATTGTGACCTCCGTTGTGCCGCGCAAGGCACAAGCGGAGACGCTGACCGGGCTCTGGACTCTTCAGCCCGGTGTGGATTTCACCGAGCAATCGAGTTGCGCGACCCCGTCCTCCGGGAAACTTTGCCTGTACGCCAATAATGACGGGACACTCCATTTCGTCAACCCGAGCGGGACCGATTCGGCGATTGGCGGTGGCGGCGGATCTGTCACACAATTGGTCGATACCAACGGCAATCCAACTGTGAAATCGGTGGCAACAGCCAGCGCGGTGAATTGGATTACGGCCCAAAATGCCGCCACCGGAAACGGTCCGGTCCTCAGCGTAGGGGGGACGGACACGGACATAGCTATTTCAATTGTTCCGAAAGGACTGGGGGCGGCAGTTTTGGGAAGTTCCAATTCGTTCGAGTCGGAACCCCACTCGTCCACCTATGCGGGGCCTACATCAATAACTTCGGCGAACCCTACTGCAAGAGCACGTCCAGAAGGCTTTGACCGATCTTAGCTCCGACACATCGGAGTACTCCGAGAAGGTCCTCAAAGCTCACGGGAATCCCGAAGGCTGGAGCTTCAATGTGGGCTCGTTGCAATTTGAATACAAGGAGCAGAAGTATGCGCCCGCTAAGAAATAGTTGGCTTTTGCTGCTGGCTGTGCCGTTGTGGGCGACACCGCCCACTGTGAGCAATGTTCACTACGACTCGCTATCACATTCCGATATACGGATCATCTTCGACGTTTCATCTTCGTACACTGCGGTGCGGATGCGCTACGGCACTCTATCCTGTTCGGGCGGCACGGGTGGGACAGTCCAGGTCGTCAGTGACGGCTACGTTCGTTTCACTTCCGGCGAGACATTTGTCGTTGGCGGACTAACAGCTGGCACATCTTACAACTTCTGTCCGGAAGTAACTAGCGACGGGGTCTCCTGGAGCAGCGGAGCTAGCGTAGCGGCAACCATGCTGGCACTCCCGAATCCACATCCTGCGCTGCCGATTCCACCGGCGACATTCGACACTGACTTTCCTGACACGACAGGCTTCACGTCTAAACTTGCGAGCACGGATTGTAGCATCCAGGACTGCATAGATACGGATTGTCCGATCAGTGCTCGCACGGAACCATCATCAAGATTCCAGATAGCACTGTCATCTCGTCCCCCGCCAATATCATGTTCAATCAGCAGGCGTGCGATGTGAAGCAGTTCCAGCCGGCGGACGTCAACACATCCAACAGCCAGATTGGCATCGCCTCGCATGGATTCACCGAGTTGCAGCCACTCCAATTCGTCAAGCAATATGGCTCGCTCAGCAGCTTTCCGGCAACTGGTTCCTGCCAGTATGGAGCAGGCATGATCGAAGGGCAGAGCTATTACGCCCATCCGATTGATTCAAACCACTTCCGCGTCTACTGCCCGGACCGCGCCACGCTTACGACCTTGCCAGCCAGGGCAGTGCGACAGCATACTTCGGCGTTGCCGGCCAGCCGCGAGCGGGGTTGCATTGGATTGTCATTGAAAGTGTTTCGGCCGCTGACGGCAATCACTTTCCACCGGAGCATTTGCGCATCACACCGGCTTGGCATTCGAAGATGGCTAGTCTCGTGGATCCGGTGAGTAATCTCGGAATCAACAATGGATCCGCAACCTTCCTCGTTCTTGGAAATACGGATGGCAACAATCAATGGCTTGTTTCAAAGATTCGATTTGTTGGCCTGGAGATCACGACAACCGACAGTACCGAGGCACATACGTCGTCCGATCCTTTGCCATGGTTTGTGCTCATCAGCACACCACCGTTTTCGTCTAATATCATCTTCGACCGCTGTTACATACACGGACAAGGTACGCCTAACAGGATCACCGCAGCCTTCTTCTGGAACGGCCTGAACATGGGGATCGTAGATTCCTATTTCGACAATCTAACGTACTATCACTCGATGCAGTCGGCTGTCATTTCACGCACAAGCGGCAGCACGTTTGCAGTGACGGCGGGTACGGGTAATGGCGGCGGCAATGTACTTATCCCGGCCTTTACCGGCACTGTTTCGGGCGCCGGGAGCGGTGTCGCTTACGTGTATCTTGAGATGGCCAACGGAAATGCGCTCACCGTTTCGCGGCCCGCGGCCATTTCGGTGTCCTGCTCAGGAGCGGCGTGCCTGAACGGCGGAGCGCCCGGCACGAGCAACGGAACGTGTTCCCTTTGGAATAGCGGCAGCCGGGATGGGTGGCCCTTGATCGGCTGCATCAATATTTCTTCGGGTTCGATTGCAGGCGTGCAACAAGCAGATGCAAGCACAAGTGAATTCAATACCGAGGGCAGCAATTTCATGATCGGCGGGAATGGCCCGGGACCATATATGGTCGAAAACACCCACATCGAGGGGGGTGGCCTTGTTTGGCATCATGACGAGTCCGGGGGCGTTTCCCGAGTCCGTGGTGACTACACGTGACCTTGCCCGACGGAACTGCACCACTCTAAACTGGGTTTTCCGAAGCAACGGAA
>Ga0193753_10002246_pt1 | contig 15533 bp, 14 predicted proteins | sample H1c2metaG_FD_144925 | JGI IMG/M metagenome (GOLD analysis project Ga0193753, IMG submission 144925) | Soil microbial communities from a riparian zone of the East river system, Colorado, United States - H1c2 | ecosystem: Environmental > Terrestrial > Soil > Riparian zone | place: USA: East... | reverse complement strand
CTCGTTCTGCAGCCCGTCGCGCGGGCCCACCTCGTAGATCGTGACGCGCTGGGGCAGCTTGTTGAAGTTCACCGGGGAACCTACCTCCCTGGACCATAGTAGTTTCCAGGGCACTTGGCGAGCGGACCGGGTCTCGCCGGAGCTCCCGCGCCCGGCTCGGGAACGCCTACAGGGAGCGCAGGAAGTCGTTGGTGAGCAGCTCGAGAGTCTCGAGCAGGTGATGGGCGGCCGACTGGTCGTGGCGCGCGAAGTTGCCGGCCTCGACCGCCACCACGATGGCGCCGGCGGCCAGCCCGGCCGCGATGCCCGAGCGGGAGTCCTCGACCACCAGGCAGTCGCCGGGCGGGATCCCGAGCGCCGCGGCCGCGGCCAGGTAGCCGTCGGGGGCCGGCTTCGAGCGCGACACGTCCTCGCTGGCGACGATCACGTCGAAGGCCGCGCCGAGGCCGAGCGCCTCGAGCGCCTGCGCCGCCTCCGCCCGCGACGAGCCGGTCACCAGGGCGAGCGGCAGGCCGAGCTCGCGCAGGCGCGCGACCACGGCGAGCGCGCCGGGCAGGACGGTCACGCCGACCTCGGCGAACACCTGCTCGCGCTCGACCGCGGTGGCGGCGATCAGCTCGGCGCGCGTCCACCCGAGCGGGCCGTGCACCGCGGACAGGTGATCGTAGATGTCGACCCACGAGCGCCCGATGATGAAGTCTCGCTCGGCCTGGCCGATCTCGATGTTCAGGCCGCCCTTCAGCGCGCGGGCCATGGCCTCGGCGCTCTCCCGCTCGCTGTCCAGGAGCGTGCCGTCCAGGTCGAAGAGGATGGCGCGGAGACGCACGGGGCCGGCGATTGTAACCAGCGGCGGCGCGGGCCGCACCATGGGGAGGCGATCCGTGAAATCGCGCCGCCGCGCCAGCTGCCACGACATGACGGGGCCGGGGCGAGCGATCATCGACCGGCCAGACGCGACCCGCCCGACCCGACGCGACCCGACCCGACCCCGACCCGACCCGACCCGACCGAGAACGCGAAAGGAACCCCGCGCCCATGAGCCGTCAGTCCACCCTCCCCGTCCTCGTGGCGGCCGCGCTCGCCAGCGCCTGCGCCGGCGGCTCGGCCGACGGCCGCCGCGCCGAGGCGATGCTCGATCGAGGCGACTTCGCCGGCGCCCGCCGCACCGCCGAGCACGGCCTCGAGCGCGCGCCGCGCGATCCGCTGCTCTGGCAGGTGCGGATGCGCGCGCTGCTCGGCGGCGGCGATGCGCGCGGCGCGGTCGCCCTCTACGCGTCGTGGCGAGATCTGCGGCGCGACGATGATCCCGCCGCCCTGCGCGCCCTCGCTCGCGCCACCCTGTGGCAGGCGCTGCGCGCCCACGCCCCGTCGATCCAGGCCGCCGCGGTCCAGGCGATCGAGCGACTCGAGCTCGATGACCTGGCTCCCCAGGTGGCCGAGCTGGTCGGCTCCGAGGACGATCTGGTCGCCGCCGCGGCCGCCTCCGCGCTGCTCACCGCCCACGAGGATGCGCCGCGGGTCCTGGTCGATCTGCTCCGCAGCGGCGACCCGGCGGCGCGCGCCCTCGCGGTCGACGGCATCGGCCGCAAGGCCGGCGTCCACGCGCGCGCCGATCTGGTCCCGATGCTGGGCGACCCCGATGCGAATGTCCGCCGCGCCGCCGTCGCCGCGGTCGCGCGCTTCGCCGAGGGAGACGACCTGGCTCGCCTGATCGAGCTCGCCCGCCGCGACCCGAGCGGACCGGTCCGCGCTCAGGTCGTCCGCGGCCTGGCCGGCCGCGAGATCGCCGGGCGGGTCGACCTGGCCCGCCAGGCCGCCGCCGATCCGTTCCTGGGCGCGCGCCAGGCCGCGGTCGACCTGCTCGCGCGCACCGACGAGCCGGCCGCCGCGGCGCTCCTGGCCGAGCTGGCCGCGTCGTCGGATCTGCCGGTCGCGCTCGCCGCCGAGGCCGCCCGCCTCCGCGCCGGCGCCCCACCCGACCAGCGCACCGCCGTGTTCGAGCGCGCCCTCGCCGACCGGGCCTGGACCGCGCGCGCCGCGGCGCTCAACGCCGCCTACGCCGCGCCGCGCCCGCTCGCCCTCGCCCTGGCCGGGCGCGCGCTGGTCGACCGCCGCGCCGAGGTCCGCCTCGCCGCCGCGCGCCTGCTCCTCCACATGGGCCAGACCGAGCGCGCCAGCCAGGAGCTGGTCGCCGGGCTGGCCAGCCCGGACGCGATGATCCGCCTCGACGCCGCGGTCGACCTCTACCGGCTCGGCGACCAGCGCGGCCTCGCCGTGCTCGAGCGGCTCGCGCGCAGTCGCTCGATCGAGGTGCGCACCGCCGCGGTCCAGGCCCACGCGTCCCTGCCGCGCGTCACACCCGGCCTGGTCGCCGCGCTGGCTGACGCGACCCCGGAGCTCCGGCTCGCCGCCGCCGAGCGCCTGCTCGAGGTGCTCGACTAAAAGTTCAGCTGACCCTGCACGATGAAGACGTGCTCGATGTCGCCGGCCAGCTCCGGGCCCGACTTGTTGTTGTAGTTGAACAGCGAGTAGGAGCCGCCCAGGGTCAGGTTGCCGTGGAAGTAGCGCAGCTGGCCGGTCGCCTCGAGCAGGCGATCGCCGGGCGGCGGCGCGTCGTTGACCACCCGGCCGCCGACCCCGAGCAGCGCCACCCGCGAGTGCCCGACCCGGGCCGCGATCTGGAGGAGCTCGGGGATGATCGGGAAGCTGGCGTGGACGTACCCGCCCAGGTAGTTGCGGTGTCCCTCGGAGTCGGCGTCGATGAGCGTGGCCAGCGCCTGGTTGTCGGCGTGCTGGACGATCGTGCCCCACCGCTCGTGCCGCCAGATCCCCTCGGCGATCAGCTCGAGCCCGTGCCAGCGCAGCGCCGCATCGACGCTCGCGCTCCACACCCGGACGTTGTCGGTCTCGCCGTTGGCGTCCACGTCGCGGTTGTTGACCGGCGTGCCGGCCACCGCCGGCGGCAGCGCAACCAGATCGTGCACGGCCCCCGCCCCGATCATGAGGCGCGGGTCCGGGTCGCGGGTCAGGTTGGCGACGAACGCATCGAACCGCGCGCCGAGCAGCGCGGCCTCGACCCGGACCAGCGTCGCGGTGTCGATGTTGTCGTTGCGCTTGTTGGGGCCGGCGCCGTTCGAGACGCCGGCGTGATAGTAGACCCGATCGCCGAACAGCTCGCCGTGCGCCCACACGCCGATGTCGCGGTCGTAGCGCAGCCCTTCGACCGAGGCCGGCCGCTCGAGCACGTCGATGGTCGAGTCGCTCGCCCACCACGCCCGCGTGAAGTAGAGCTTGTCCTGTCCGGCGCGCACCGCGAGCTCGGGCAGGAGCTCGTAGTCGACGTAGTAGTCGAGCGCGGAGGCGTCGGCGACCGTGGTCTCGAGCTGCACCTTGTAGGTGAGCTCGTCGCGCCCGGCGTGGCCGCCCAGGATCAGCCGCCCGCGCCGCAGCCGGAAGGTCGACCGGTTGACGCTGTTGGCCTCCTCGGCCAGCGACGCCTCGTAGCGCGGCTGGACGAAGCCGCCGATCTTGAGCGAGTAGGCGCCGTCGCCGGTGGTCCACTCGAAGCCACGCTTGTACTCGACGCTGCCGACGCCGCCCCCGGCCGCCGGCTGCTCGATGCCGGCCACCTGGGTGCGCAGCCCCTCGACGTCGCGCTCGAGCGCGTTGGCCTGGGCCGACAGCCGATCCACCGAGGCGGTGAGCTCCGGTCCGGCGGCGCGCTGGCGGCCCAGCCGGTCGATCCGCTGCTCCAGCGCGGTCACCCGCCCCGACAGCTGCTGGACCGATCCGGCCACGGTCTGCGCCTGGGCCGCGGTCGACCGCAGCTCGTCGAGCTGCTTTCGAATCGCGGCCACCTGCGCCTTCAGGTCCTGCGCGCCGGCCCTGGCAGGAGCGGCCGGCTCGTCCGCTTGCCCCTGCGCCGAGCGACGGGCTCGCTCCGGCGCCGCCTCCTGCGCGTGGGCCAGGTGCGGCAGGATCCCTGCCGCCAGAACCGCGGTGGCCACGACTGCGCTGCGCGACATCCGAGAAGACTCCTCCTGCGCAAAAAATCGAACACCCCCGCGGGTGCAGGGGGCGCACAAGGTATCACGCAGCGCCGATGAACATCGGTCGCGGCCGCCGATCTCGCGCGAGAGCACGGCGGCCGGATCCGGCGATCGCTACCGCTGCGCGTGCCCTCCGCGGAGCGAGATGAGCCACTCGGCCAGCTCCCGCCGCTCCAGCCCGCCATACTTGTTGTAGAAGGTCGGCATCTCGTTTGCCTTGCCGAACCATCGCGGGTGGTCGGGGCGCGCGATGAACTCGGTCAGCACCTCGGCGCTGCCGCGTCCGCCCAGGTTGGGCCCCTGCTCCTCCTCGGTCTTGCCGTCGATCGAGTGACAGTTGGAGCAGTTCCCGTCGCCGTCGAACAGCGCCTTGCCGCGCTCGACCAGCGCCGGGTTCGCGTCGGCGGCCCCGGTCTGCGAGTAGACCAGCTCGACCAGCGCGTCGAGGTCGGCCCCCTCCTGCTTCACCGGCTTCATCTCGTTGATGCCGGTGACGCCGAAGAAGCGCTTGTCGCTCGGGTTCTTCAGGAAGTCGCGCACCCACGCGCGCGAGTTGTAGCCCGGCCCGATCTCCGGCCCCTTGCGCTCTCGCCCCTCGTGGCACCCGGCGCAGTCCTCGCGCCAGATCGCGCGGGCCCGGAAGAAGCGCGCCGTGGTGTACACCGTCGGACCGCCGGCGGTCGGCACGCCATGCTCGAGCGCGAGGGTGCGCGCCTCGCGCGCGCGCTCCTCCGACTCGGCCACCGCCTTCTGGTAGCGCTCGTCGCTCTTGTCCTCCAGGAACGAGATCACCATCAGCCCGCCCAGCACCACGCCGAGCAGGCCGAGCGCGGCGAGCTCCTTCCAGCGCCGGACCGGCGAGTTCGACGGGCCGCGATCGACGAACGGCAGCGCCAGCAGCACGCCGCCGATCACGACCGGGGCGCCGAGCGCGACGATCTGCTCCATCGATCCGGTGAAGTACTTGAGCGCCTGGAACAGCGGACGGAAGTACCACTCCGGCCGCGCGTCGAAGCTGGACGATGGATCCGCCGGCGCGTCGAGCTGCACGCCGCCGGTGTAGAGGTTCACCACCACCAGCACCGCGAACACCGCCGCCATCGCGACCATGTCGCGGAACATCTGGTCCGGCCAGAACGGCTGGCTGCGCCGGCGCAGCTCGTCCTCCTTCAACCACCAGTGAGGGGTGTGGCCGTGCTTGCGGAACAGGAGCACGTGCACCACGACCAGGCCGATCAGCGCGCCGGGCAACACCAGCACGTGGAGCCCGAAGAACCGGGTCAGGGTGAGGTTGCCGTACTCGTTGCCGCCCTGCACCGCCTCCTGCAGCTGCGTGCCGATGACCGGGCTCGACCCGGCGATCCCGGTCGCGACCTTGGTCGCCCAGAAGCCGGTCTGGTCCCACGGCAGGAGGTATCCGGTCAGCGCGAACGCGAGCAGGAGGCCGAGCATGAGGACGCCGACGATCCAGTTGAGCTCGCGCGGCTTCCGGTACGCGCCGTAGACCGCGGTCTGCAGCAGGTGGACCCCGGCGATGATCACCATCGCGGAGGCGCCGTGCGAATGCAGGCCGCGCACGAACCAGCCCAGGGTGACCTGGTCCTGGATGTAGGCGACCGAGGACCACGCGTCGGTCGCCGACGCGCTGTAGCCCATGGCCAGGAAGATCCCGGTGGTGATCTGCAGCAGCAGCAGGAAGACCAGGATCGATCCGAACGTGTAAGCGAACGACGCGCCGCCGGCGAGCGGCTCGTCGAGCGCGAGGTGGAGCACGCGGCGGTGACCCGCGCGCAGGTCGAACCAGTCGCCCAGACGAGGCACGCGGCGCTCCTAGGCCGGGGTCCGCTCGGAGACGTCCGGGCGAAAGCGGAGGAAGGTCACCTTGACGCGGCCGGACTCGACCACGACCGGAAGCGGGTCCATCCCGCGCTTGGCCGGGCCGGCCTGCTTGATCCCGTTCCGGCCGAACGCGCTCTTGTGGCACGGGCAGCGGAACGAGCTGGACGCGTCGTCGTAGCCGATCGCGCAGCCGAGGTGCGGGCACACGGCGGAGAACGCGGTCACCCGCCCGGCCTCGTCCTTGCTGAGCCAGGCGCTGCCGACAGCGACCTTCTCGCGGCTGACCCAGGCGTCCCGCTGCTGGGCGGCGACCAGGGCCACCTGCACCGGCGGCCCGCCGGCGACCAGGGCCGACTCGGCCATCACGTCGACCGGCTCGCTCGAGCTGGACACGACCTTGCGGCCCACCGGGAACAGGAAGTAGCGGACCAGGGGAACTGCGAGGACCACTCCAACCGCTCCGCCGAGAGCCATGGTCGCAGCCTTGAGGAAGCTGCGGCGGCTCTCGCTCGCGCCTTGCTCGGCCATGCGCCGTCCTTTCTGTGCGCTCGAGGGCGAGCGCTCGGCGCCTAACTTACCGCAGGTGCGCGCGTCAGGTCCGGCCCGGCACGTCTTTACAGCAGCCGGTCCGCCAGCAGCCGGTCCGCCAGCAGGCGGTCCCGGTCAGCCGTAGGCCTTTTCGTCCCGCTCCTGATCCTCCTTGCAGCGGATGCAGAGCTGGGTTTCTGGCCGCGCCTCCAGGCGCTTCTTGGCGATCGGCTCCCCGCACTCGGTACAGATGCCGAACGTGCCGTCGTCGATCTTCTTGAGCGCGAGCTCGAGCTTGTTGAGGTGGCTCTTCTCGCGCCCGCGCAGGCGGAACTCGAAGGACTGAAGATATTCGCTCGAGGCCAGGTCCATCTCGTCCGGCAGGTCGCTCGGATCCAGGACCATGTTGTCCGTCAGGGTCTTCTTTGCGTTGTCGACCACCGAACGGCGCTTGGCCTCCAGAAGTTCGCGGAACTTCTTGAGCTCCTTCTTCGTGAGTGGGTTCGCCACAGCTACCCGTACCTTTCTAGGTCCCCTGCCTTGGCCAAACGGGGCGGGAGAGCATATGGGCCCATCGCAGAGATTTCAAGCCCTGCACGGCGCGCGTCCTCGAGGTTTCCAAATCCAGGCGGCCCGAGCCTTGACGGTTGTGCGCTAACTCAAGAAAATGTGGGTCCCATGGCGGGCTCCGATAAGCGGAAACAAAGTCTCTACTTCCCCGAAGACATGCTCAAGGAGATCCAGGACGAAGCGGCCAGGCAGGACCGCTCGCTGAGCTGGATCGTCCAGAAGGCATGGAAAATCGCCAGGAAAGAGATAACCAAGTATCCATCGGTGAACGAGTTCCCCGGCGAGGAGGACACCAAGGAGGTCGGGACCCCCTGACCCTCCTCCCGCTGGCGCCCGGGTCACCCACGGGGCAACACCAAGACGTCACCCGTGCACAAGCGCGCCTCCTACGCCATCTCCCCCACCGACGAGACCCCGATCTTCTACGAGGTCTCCGAACCGCCGGCACCGAGCTCCGGCGGATCGGATGATCTTGCCCGCTCGGACGCGATCCCGCACCCCAGCCCGGTCGTCCTGACCGACGGGATCGGCTGCGACGGGTACGTCTGGAAGTACCTTCGCCGCGAGATGGAGGGCGAGCGGCCGGTCATTCACTGGCACTACCGCGGCCACGGGCGCAGCCCCCTGCCCCGCGATCCGCGGCGCGTCGCCATCGCCGACCTGGCCGATGATCTGGCCGCGGTGCTCGAGGACAGCCGCATCGGCTCGGCGGTCGTGTTCGGCCACTCGATGGGCGTGCAGGTCGCGCTCGAGACCTATCGCCGCCACCCGTCGCGCGTGCGCGGCCTGGTGCTGCTGTGCGGCTCGCCGGAGAACCCGCTGCGCACCTTCCGCGGCCAGCGCGGCCTCGAGGTGGTGCTGCCGCGGGTCCGCAGCGCGGTCGAGCGCGCGCCGCGCCTCATCAACCAGGCGGCGCGGCTGCTGCTGCCCACGCGCCTGGCGTTTCGCCTGGCCGCCCGCGTCGAGGTCAACGCCGATCTCCTCGACGCAACCGACTTCATGCCGTACCTGCGCGGGCTGTCGCGCATCGAGATGCCGTTCTTCCTGTCCATGCTGGCGGCGGCGGGTGAGCACTCGGCGGTCGACATGCTGGCCGGGATCGCCGCGCCGGTGCTGGTGGTGGCCGGGTCGCGCGATGGCTTCACCCCGCCCGAGCTCAGCCGCGCGATGGCGGCCGCGATCCCGGGCGCCGATCTGTGCGAGGTCGAGCACGGCTCGCACACGGCGCCGCTCGAGCGACCGGATCTGGTCGGCCATGCGGTGCGCGAATTTCTGGCTCATCGGATCGACCGCGCGGACGATCCCGGCCCCGGCGAACCGGCTGCACCCGCCGGGCTCGATCGCGCCCCGGCCGGGTGAGGGAGCCAATGAAGGGCGAGCCGCGTGCCTCTCGCACCCGCTCACCGGTTCGCCGCGATTCGCGACAGATCCACAGGCGCAGGCGTCAGCTGGCGCGGCACGGGCTGCTGCCCCGGGGCCGGACGCGAACGAGAAGGGCGTTCACATCGGAGGGCAAGATCGCCCTGATTCTCGCGTGAACGGCGACTAAACGAAAACTCCGCCATTCAAAAAAACCATTTTATCCTCTCGCCAAGCAAGATCGTTTGGGGCAAGGTTCGTCCCGCGAGAGGCGCCCTAAGGACATGGCAAGCAACCAGGTTTTCGGGCGCCGTGCTTGCCACACTCTTTGCGAAGAGGATTGCAAACCGCGATGACTCGTCCCGCCCTACGTCGTATCAACGACGAAGACAGTGATGGTCTGGTCGCTCTGCCACCAGTGGCCGTTGTCAGGCAGAGATTGCGCACGACGGTGAAGGAATTCGCGCACGCCGCGCCCGGCCGGCGCGCTGCCGCGCTCGCCGCGGTCTGGATCGCCGCGACCGGTTGCGAGGCCGACCTTTCGGTCTACGACGGTGAGGACGCGCTCCGCACCTACCGCCTCGCCGAATCCGAGCTGCGCGCCGAGCTCCGCCTCACCATGGCCCGCGCCATCAACAATGAACCCCACCCCGACACCCGAGAGTCGATGGTCCACATGCTCGAGCGCCTCGAGGAGCTCGAGCAGGCTGCGGTGGCGCCCAAGCCCCAGCGCCGGCGTCGCCGCCGGTAGTCGGCTCTCACTCACGTAGCTGCGGCACGGCCGCTCGCGGGCACCGCGAGTGGCCGTCTTGGTTTTCGGATCCTGGCCCTGACGAGCTCACCACCGACGGTCGGAGCACCCGATCAGATCGCGGCGCAGAGCGCCCACCCGCAGTCGGGGCAGACCGCGCACATCCCGTCGCCGCGGACGAGCGTGCCGCACTCGGGGCAGCGGCGGCCGGCCGGGTCGGCCGCGTCCTGGGCCAGCTCGCCGAACGACAGCACCTGGGCCGAGCGGCTGCCGTCGCGGTAGACCGTCACGCCCTTGCAGCCGAGCTCGTGGGCCAGGCGATAGATCCGCTCGACGTCGTCGGCCGTGGCCGAGCCGGGCAGGTTCACCGTCTTGGACACCGCCGAGTGCGAGTGGCGCTGAAACGCCGCCTGCATCCGGACGTGCGTCTCCGGGGGAACGTCGTGCGCGGTGGCGAACAGCGCCTGCACATCGGCCGGGATCGGCCGACCCGGCGCCGGCACCACCAGCCCGCGCGCTGCCCCGTGCGCGGCCAGCGCGGCCGCCAGCTCGTCCGACCAGAAGCCGCGCTGGTCGGCGATCTGCCGGAAGCGCGGGTGCACCTCGACCAGGCGCTCGCCCTCGAGCACCCGGCGGACCAGCGACAGCGCGTAGAGCGGCTCGATGCCGGACGAGCAGCCGGCCAGGATGCTGATGGTGCCGGTCGGCGCGACCGTCGTGGTGGTCGCGTTGCGCAGCGGCGGGTGACCGGCCGCCGCCCACCGGCTGGTGGCGAACCGGGCGAACGGACCGCGCCGCACGGCCAGCTCGGCCGACGCCTCCAGCGACTCACGCTCGACGAACCCGGCCAGCTCGGCGGCGACCGCGAGCGCCTCGCCGCTGTCGTAGGCCACACCGATCTCGACCAGCAGATCGGCGAAGCCCATCACCCCGAGCCCGATCTTGCGGTGCGCGCGGGTGACCGCCTCGATCTGGGGGAGCGGGTAGCTGTTGGCGTCGATGACGTTGTCGAGGAAGTGCACGCCGTCGCGCACCGCCAGGCCCAGCGCCGGCCAGTCGATCCGCCCGTCGCTGGCGAAGCGAGCCAGGTTGACGCTGCCGAGCACGCACGACTCGAACGGAAGCAGCGGCTGCTCCCCGCACGGGTTGGTCGCCTCGATCGGGCCGGCGTCCGGGATCGGATTGCCGTCGTTGATGCGGTCGATGAAGAGGACGCCGGGATCGCCGGTGCGCCACGCCACCGCCGCGATGGTGCCGAGCAGGCGGCGCGCGTCGAGTCGGCGCTCGGCCCGGCCGGTGCGCGGGTTGACCAGCTCGAACGAGCCGCCGCGCGCCGCCGCCTCCATGAAGGCGTCGGTCACCGCGACCGAGATGTTGAAGTTGGTGAGCCGCGCCGGATCCAGCTTGGCGCTGACGAACTCGAGGATGTCGGGGTGGTCGACCCGCAGGACCCCCATGTTGGCCCCGCGCCGCGCCCCGCCCTGCTTGACCGCGTCGGTGGCGGCGTTGAAGACGTCGAGGAAGGCGAGCGGGCCGGACGCGGTGCCGCCGGTCGAGGCCACCCGGTCGCCGGACGGGCGCAGGCGCGAGAACGAGAAGCCGGTGCCACCGCCGGTCATCTGGATCTCGGCCGCCCACTTGATGGCGTCGAAGATGTCGGGCATGGCGTCGCCGACCGGGACCACGAAGCAGGCGGCCAGCTGCCCGCGCGGCCGGCCCGCGTTCATGAGAGTCGGCGAGTTGGGCAGGAACTCGAGCGAGGCCATCCGGCGGTAGAAGCGCTCCTCGCTGTCGACCACGCCGGCGGCCGAGGCGCCGTGGGCGGCGTCGGGCGCGGCGACCACGCGGGCCACCCGCCGGAACAGCTGGTCCGGCGTCTCCACCACCTCGCCGTCCTCGTCCTTGCGGAGGTAGCGCCGGCGCAGCACCGCCCACGCGCTCTCGGACAGCCCCGCAGGGGCGTCGGCGGGGCGGAAGTCCGCTTGCCGGCTCATGGATGGAGCTTAGCCGAACAAGTGTTCAGGTCAAGTCGTCGGTCGGGCAGCGGGCTATACTGGCCGCGTCCGTGGGGGGAGTGAAGAGACGCGAGCACCCCCGCTTCGCGATCGAGGCGCGGGTCGACGTGAGAACCGACGCCGCCGGGCTTTCCGGCCGCACCCGCAACCTCTCGCGCGGCGGCCTCTGCATCGAGCTCGACGCGCCGCTCGGGGCCGGCGCCGACGTCGAGGTCGGCATCGCGCTGGTGTTCGATGACGACCACTGCTCGGAGCCGCTCGCGCTGCCGGCGTGCGTCGCCTGGTGCACGCCGATCGACGCCCGCTACCAGGTCGGCTGTCAGTTCCGCCGCCTGTCGCCCCACCAGGCCGCGAATCTGGATCTGTTCCTGCGCTACCTCGAGGCGGCCCCGCGGGCGGCGGCCTCGCCGTGAGCTCCGGCATGACTCCCCCCGGACGCCCCGGCGGCGACGCACCCGATCCGTGGGCCGACCTGCGCGGCGCGATCGACGGCATCGACGAGGCGCTGCTCGATCTGCTCAACCAGCGCGCCGCGCTCGCCGGCGAGGTCGCGCGGCGCAAGCAGGAGCGCGGCGCCGAGCTGTACGTGCCGGCGCGCGAGCGCGCGATCATCGACCGGCTGCAGGCGCGCAACCCGGGCCCGTTCCCGACCGGCGCGATCCGGCCGGTGTTCCAGGAGGTGATCAGCGCCTGCCTGCGCCTGGAGGGCGGCGTGCGGGTCTCGTACCTCGGGCCCGAGGCGACGTTCACGCACCAGGCGGTGAAGCGGCACTTCGGCACCTCGGCGCTGACCCTGCCGTGCGGCTCGATCCCGGGCGTGTTCGCCGAGGTCGAGCGCGGCGAGGCCGAGTTCGGCGTGGTGCCGGTCGAGAACTCGTCCGAGGGCGCGGTCACTCACACGCTGGACTCGTTCCTCGACAGCCCGCTCGCCATCGCGGCCGAGATCCACGTGCCCATCGAGCACTGCCTCCTGGCCCGGCCCGGGATCGGCGAGGCCGAGCTCGAGCGGGTCTACTCGCATCCTCAGGCCCTGGCCCAGTGCCGCGACTGGCTGGCCGCCAACCTGCCGCGCGCGGCCCGGGTCGAGGCCGCCTCCACCGCCGAGGCGGCGCGCGCCGCGCTCCAGGACGGCGGCGGCGCGGCGATCGCGTCCGAGCTGGCCGCGCGGCTCTACGGGCTCACCGTCCTGCGCAGCAAGCTCCAGGACACCGCCGACAACAGCACGCGCTTCCTGGTCCTGGCCCGGCCCGAGGGCGGCCACGGCGACGCCCCGCCGGCCGACGGCGCCGGCTACAAGACCACGGTGCTGCTCGCCTTCCCGGACCGGGCCGGCGCGCTCTTCGACATCCTGCGCCCGCTCAGCGACGCGCGCGTCAACCTGACCCGGATCGAGAGCCGGCCGTCGCGGCGGCGCGCCTGGGACTACGTCTTCTTCCTCGAGCTCGACGGCCACCGGCGCGACGCGGCGATCGCGCCGGTGCTCGACCGGCTGGCCACCGACTGTCAGCTCTTCAAGGTGCTCGGGTCGTACCGCAAGGCCGACGTCACCTAGCGCTGGCCGATGCCCTAGCGCCCCGACGCCTGGCGCCCGCGGCGCAGGATCGCGTCGATGGTGACGGCGGCGAGGAGGACGCCCGCCGTGACCATCATCTTGATCGAGTTCTGCAGGGAGAGCATGTCCATGCCGTTCGAGATCGACTGGATGACCAGGATGCCGAACAGCGCCGACCACACGCTGCCCCGACCCCCGAAGAGGCTGGTGCCGCCGATGACCGCGGCCGCGATCGCGTTGAGGAGGACCTGCCCCTGCCCGGCCGACTGGTTGACCGCGCGCAGGCGAGACGCCCCCAGCATGCCGCCCCACGCCGCCAGCGTGGACGCCAGGACGAACACCAGGACCCGGATGCGCTGGACCGGCAGGCCAGCGCGCCGCGCCGCCTCGGCGTTGCCGCCGATGGCGTAGATCATCCGGCCCAGCCGGGTGCGGCGCAGGACGAAGTCCATGAGGACGATGAGGGCGAGCAGGAAGACCAGGCCGAGCGCGACGCCGCGATCTCGCTCGAGCGCGAACACCGCGCCCAGCACCGCCGCGCTCACCACGGCGCCGCGGGCCACGACGAACGACATCGGCGCGACCAGCCCGGCCCGGCCACGGCGCAGCTGGGCCAGGATCGGGCCGCCGGCCACGTAGAGCAAAAAAGCGAGCGCCACGGCGTAGGCGGTGGCTCCCTTGAGGTAGGTGTTGGCGAGGCCGAGGATGAGCGGGTCCTGCAGGTTGATCGTGCCGTTCCTGCCGAGCACGTGGAGAAGGACCCCCTGCCATCCGATCAGGCCCGACAGGGTCACCACGAACGACGGGATGCCGAACAGCGTGATCCATGCGCCCTGGAACAGCCCCACCGCGGTTCCGGTCAGGATGCCGAGGCCCAGGCCGATCGCGGGCGACACGTCCAGGATCACGGTCAGGACTGCCATCACGGCGGCGCACATGCCGCTCACGATTCCGACCGAGAGGTCGATCTCGCCGAGGAGCAGGATGAGGACGACGCCGACCGACATCGTCCCCACCGCCGCCATCTGGCTGGTCAGGTTGACCATGTTGAACGGGGTCAGGAACAGGCCGTGCGAGGCGCGCTGGAAGATGATGGCGATGACGACGAGGCCGAGGAGGACCGGCAGCTGACCGACGTCTCCCTCGCGCAGGCGGCGGCCCAGGGAGGCCACGAAGCCGCGCAGGCCCTGCTGCTCCGCGACGACCCGCGGATCGTGCTCGAGCGTGCTGCTCATGGCGCCGTGCCCCCGGCAGGCGGAAGCGGAGCGGCGGTGGACGCGGCCAGGTCGGAGGCGGTCGGGTCCGCGTGCTCGGGGATGCCGGGCACCGCGCCGGTCATGAGGGCGACGAGCTGCTCGCGGCCGACCGTCTTCGCGTCGTAGGTGCCGACGAACCGGCCGAGGCGGAGCACGGTGATGCGGTCGGCCACCTCGAACACGTCGGCCAAGTTGTGGCTGATGAGCACCACCCCGAGGCCGTCGTCGCGGAGGCGCTTGATGAGCTCGAGCACCTCCTTGGTCTGGGCCACGCCGAGCGCCGCGGTCGGCTCGTCGAGGAGGACGACCTTGTTGTCCCACAGGACCGAGCGGGCCACCGCCACCGACTGGCGCTGCCCGCCCGACAGCGACGCGATCGGGATGCGCACGCTGGGGATCTTGACCGACAGGCGGCGGAGGACCTGGACCGCGCGCGACTCCATCGCGATCTCGTCCAGCACACCGAGCGGCCCGCGCGGCCGCGCCGTCTCGCGGCCGAGGAACAGGTTGGCGACCACGTCGAGGTTGTCGCACAGCGCGAGGTCCTGGTAGACCGTCGCGATCCCGAGCGACCGCGAGTCGTTGGGCGAGCGGATCGACACCTCGCGTCCGTCCCAGCGGATCTTGCCGCTGTCGCACGCGTAGATGCCGGCGATGACCTTGATGAGGGTCGACTTGCCGGCGCCGTTGTCACCGACCAGCGCAACCACCTCGGGCGGCCTCACGTCGAAGCTGACGTCGTTCAGCGCCTGGACCGCGCCGAACCGCTTGCCGACCCCTTCGAGCTGGAGCAGCGCCTTGCGCTCGATACCCGCGCTCACCATCGATCACCTCCTCGGGCCACCACCCGACCGGCGCCGAAACCGCGCGAGGGGCGCACCGGGCGCCCCTCGCTGACAGTCAGGTTCGCTCGACGCTACTGGATCTTGGCGTCGGTGCAGGCCTTCTCGTAGCCCTTGCAGACCTGGGCCACGGTGTCCTCGCCGTAGAACTTGTCCTTCACCACGGTGTCGGCGACCGACTCGGTGTCGCCCGCGCCGTCGCGGGTGACCGCGATCGGGGTCAAGAGCACCGACGGGACGTCGGTCGTGCCATTGTTGACCTTGGCGTCGGCCGCGGGCTTCTCGCCCTTGTAGAGGCCACAGGCCAGCTCGGCGGCCTTCTCGGCCTGGGGCTGGATCGCCTTGTAGATGGTCGCGTACTGCTCGCCGGCCAGGATGCGCTGGATGGCGGCGACCTCGGCGTCCTGGCCGACCGTCGGCTTGGTCTTGGGATCGATGCCGGCCGACTTCATCGCGGCGATCGCGCCGCCCGCCGTGCCGTCGTTGGCCTGGTAGGCGCCGTCGAAGCCCTTGGGTCCGATGGCCGCGATGAACTGCTCCATCAGCTGCTGCGCCTCTTCCGGCTTCCAGTTGGCCGCCGCGTCCTCCTTCACCACCTTGACCTTGCCGTCGAGGACGCTGTGCGCGCCCTTCTTGAACAGGGTGGCGTTGTTGTCGGTCGGCGAGCCGTTGATCATCGTGATGCGCGGGTTCTTCACCTTGTCGGCGGTCAGCTTGGCCAGGAGCGCCTCGCCCTGCAGCTTGCCGACCCGCTCGTTGTCGAACGAGATGT
>Ga0193753_10002245_pt1 | contig 15538 bp, 14 predicted proteins | sample H1c2metaG_FD_144925 | JGI IMG/M metagenome (GOLD analysis project Ga0193753, IMG submission 144925) | Soil microbial communities from a riparian zone of the East river system, Colorado, United States - H1c2 | ecosystem: Environmental > Terrestrial > Soil > Riparian zone | place: USA: East... | reverse complement strand
GGGCACCAGCGGCGCGGAGGTAACCGAAACCGCGCAGATCTTCGATGGCAAGGTGAGCCGTTACATCTTCATGTCGAGCGTATCGGCGTATGGAGATGGACTGAACCACCACGAGGGCGACGCTTTGGCGCCCGACGATCATCCCAATGCCTACGCGCGCAACAAGGCGATGAGCGAACGGGCCTTGTTTCGTTTGCACCAACGGACGGGCTTTCCGATTACCACGCTGCGGCCACCGTTTGTGTACGGCGCGGGCAATCCGTTCTACCGGGAGGCGTTTTTTTGGGACCGGTTCCGGGCGGGACGGCAAGTGATTGTGCCGAGCGAAGGGCACCGGCTGATGCAGTTCATCTACGTGAAGGATCTGGTGGAGCTGGCTTTGCGCGCGATGGAACTGCGCAGCACGGTAGGTCATGCGTTCAACACGGCGAATCCACGGGCGATTACGCAGCATGAACTGTTAGTGCATTTAGCCCGGGCGGCGGGAGTGAAGGAGCCACAACTGGTCTCGCTCGCTCGCGAGTTGATTCATCGGGCGGGCGGACAGACTACGGGCGAGAAACTCTATTTCGGGTCGTATTACGATCTGCCTGCCATCACGCAGATCATCACGAAGGCACAACGTATGCTCGCTTTTAAGCCGGTGGAGTTTGACATCGGGCTCAAGGCGACTTATCGGGCCTATTTGAAAAAGCGCGGGCATCCGAAGGCAGATTACGCGTTTGAAGACGAGTTACTGAGCCGCTTTTCACCAGTGACGCATACGATGCGGTCGGCATAGCGTATTAAATCCAACTAATATCGCCATTTTGACGCCGGACAGGTGCTATTCATAGCTAGGGAGACATTATGAAAACGGGAATACTTGCTATTGCTTTGCTGGTTGCAAGCTCGGTTTATGGCCAGGTTGGTCAGGATCTGAAGAACGCTGGTAAGGATACGAAGGACGCCGCCGCAACCGGCGCGAAGAAGACGGCAAAGGGCACCAAGAAGGCAGCCAAGGCTACTGGACATGGCGTCAAGAAGGGCACCCACAAGGTCGCCGACAAAGTGGCGGATAAGACCGATACGGCGAAGTAGTTACTTTGCGGCTTGCTCGGCGAGCCACGTGTTTACGTGGCGCTCGAGCACATCGAGAGGGATGGAACCGGAGCCAAGCACAGCATCGTGGAATTTGCGCACGTCGAAATTGGCGCCGAGTTTCTGTTCGGCCAACTTACGTAGCTCCAGGATTTTCAGTTGACCAATCTTATAGGCCGTGGCTTGTCCGGGCCACGAGATGTAACGATCGACTTCGACCTGGATGTTTTGGGCGGTCAGTGCGGTGTTCGCCGTCATGAAGTCGATAGCGCGCTGGCGAGTCCAGTGCATCGAGTGCATTCCCGTATCCACGACTAAGCGGCAAGCGCGCCACATATCGTAGCTGAGCTGGCCGAAGCGCGAATACGGGTCTTTGTAGAAGCCCATCTCGTAGCCGAGGCTTTCCGCATACAGCCCCCAGCCCTCCGTGTAAGCCGTGGGGTCGAGTTGTTTGCGAAATTCGGGGACGTTTTCGAGCTCGTGTTCGAGCGCGATTTGCAGATGATGGCCCGGCACCGATTCGTGCATGGATAGCACTTCCATTTCAAACTTTGGGCGTGACGCGAGATTGTAAGTATTCACGCGGTACGTGCCGGACTTGCTGCCGTCGACCGGCCCCGGCTCATAGAATGCGGTGGTCTGCGATGGGGCGTTGTAGGCGTCGATTTCTTTCACGCCATACGGGGTGCGCGGGAGCTTGCCAAACAGGCGCGGTAACTCGCCGTCGGTGCGTTTACAGATATCGCGGTAACCGGTGACGAGATCTTGCGGCCGGCGGTAGTAGAAGCGCGGGTCGGTACGCAGGAATTTCACGAAGGCGTCGAAATTGCCTTTGAAACCGGTGGCGGCGATGGTCTTCTCCATTTCGGCGCGGATCCGCTTCACTTCGCGCAGGCCAATGGCGTGAATTTCTTCGGGTGTGAGCTCGGTGGTGGTTTGGACACGCAGCCGGTAGCGATACCAGGCTGGTCCGTTGGGCAGATCGGACAGACCGATGGAATCGCGGCAGTTCGGGATGTATTGTTTCGCGAGAAAATCCCGGTATTTGCGGAAAGCGGGGTAGACGACGCCATCCACTTCGGCGGCCGCGCGGCGGCGCAGGCGTTCCTGGTCGGCCGCGCTAATGCCGGGCGGGAAGTTCTTGAAGAGATCGAGTAAGACGCTCTCAGAAGGCTGCGTATTCAGAACTCGATCGACCTGCGCGGGGATGTCGCGCAAAGCGATTTTGGGCTGCGTAATCTGACGCTCGAGGCCGGCGTTCAATAGAGCGATGTTTTGGTCGACGAGTTGGGGAACGGCGTGGAGGCGCGCGAGGGCGTCTTCATAATCCTTCACCGTGCGGGCCGGCGCCTGTTCGAGAACCATGGGCACCTGGCTATGGACGCCGCCTTCGAGCGGATCGATTTGCAGGTAGTCGGATGGAAAGGCGAGACCGTCGGCATCACGTTGCGCCTTCCAGGAGAAAAGATCGTAGTTGAGTTGGTCTTCCGGGCTGAGCTGGGAGCGATCGATGGAGCGGAGAGAGTCGAGAACGTCGCGCGGATGGCGGCGGCGCGCTTCGATGGCGGCGGGCGATAGATCCGTCCAGCGATCGTTTTGGCCGGGATAGCCGGAAAACGTGGCGAGTTCGGGATAGGCGCGCATTTGCCAGGCCCAGTCGCTCTCAAAGAGCTGGTGGAGGCGGGCGGCATCGCCAGCGGCAAAAACAGGACAGGCGAGACAGAGCAGTGTCACGAGAGTTTTACAGTTGAGGGGTATCATAAGGTCTTGTCTCAGTACGATCTGATCGTAATCGGTTCGGGTCCGGCGGGCCAGCGGGCCGCTATCCAAGGCGCCAAGAGCGGCAAGAAAGTCGCGTTGATAGAGAGGCGCGAAGTCATTGGCGGCGTTTGCATCAATACTGGGACGATCCCGAGCAAGACGATGCGCGAAGCCGTACTGCATCTTTCCGGATACAACTACCAGAATATTTACGGCGTAAGCTACCGCGTCAAGGAAAAGATCACGATGGCGGACCTGGCGTTCCGCAAGAGCCCGACATCGGTTTTAGTGACCGGCGCGCGCGGGGCTACTGAGATCAACGGGGACACGATTGTGATTGGAACCGGCACCAAGCCGGCGGTCTCCTCTAAGGTGCCGGTCAACGGGCAGACCATCGTCAATAGCGACCAGCTTCTCGACATGCAGACGCTGCCACGCACGCTGATCGTGGTGGGCGGCGGCGTGATCGGCGTCGAATACACGTGCATGTTTGCGGCATTGGGCGTGCGCGTTACGCTGATCGAGAAACGTCCCCGGCTACTCGAATTCGCCGATCAAGAAATCATAGAAGCGCTTTCGTATCATTTGCGCGACCACCGCGTGACCATGCGGCTCAACGAAGAGGTGGAGAGCGTTGAGGAGACGGCGGCTGGAGGCCCGGTGGTTGCGTTTCTAGAGAGCAAGAAAAAGGTGACCGGGGACGCGCTGCTGTATGCTGTCGGGCGGCAAGGCAATGTGGACGAATTGAATCTACAGGCGGCCGGGATCGAGTCGGATTCACGCGGGCGCATCACCGTGAATGAGCATTATCAGACAAAACAGCCCAATATTTACGCGGTTGGCGACGTGATTGGCTTCCCGAGTCTGGCGTCGGTATCGATGGAGCAAGGCCGCATGGCGGTGGCGCACGCGTATAACAAGCCAATTTCCTCGAATCCGAGTTATTTTCCGTTTGGCATTTTCACCATTCCGGAAATCTCCTTTATCGGGAAGACGGAGGAGCAGCTTACCGATGAAGATGTGCCGTACGAGGTCGGAGTGGCATATTATCGTGAGATCGCACGCGGCCAGATTCGCGGCGATACGACCGGACGTTTGAAGCTGATCTTTCATCGCGATACTTTGGAGTTGCTCGGCGTGCACATTATTGGAGAAGGAGCATCGGAATTGCTGCACATCGGCCAAGCGGTCATGATCTTAAAGGGCAAGGTCGATTATTTTGTCGACACCGTGTTCAACTATCCGACTCTCGCGGAATGCTACAAAGCGGCCGCTTTTAATGGGCTGAACAAGCTCACCCGTTCCTAAGCAGGCGAATATGGCACAGGGCATAGGCATTGTCATCACGGAGCGGATCGCGGTGGCGGTTGTTTCGGGCAACACGATTAGCGGATCGTTGCGCGTTCATCCGGACGATGGCGCCACCACCGATTCCTTACGCGGCGTCCCGGCCGAAATGATTGTCCAGCGCATTGTGGAGCAGGTGCAGCAACTGGGCTTCGAGGGGCGGCCATCGCATATCGGGCTGGGAATGCCGGGGATTATCCGAAACGGCATCGTGGAAGATTCGCCGAACCTGGTTCAGTTCAAGGGCACGAATATGCGGGAACTGGCGAGCAATGCATTTGGCGCGCAGTTTGGGAAAGTGCCGGTTTCTGTCTTCAACGACGCCGACGCGATGGCGGCGGGTATCGCGGCGACGCGCGGGCAGCTCGACCGGCTCACTCGGGTTTGGACGATCGGGACAGGCATAGGCTATGGCCGCTATCCGTTTCAGGACGGAGTTTGGGAGGCGGGGCACTCAGTGGTCACGCTCGACCCCAAAGAACAGTTCTGCGGCTGCGGCGGGCGAGGGCATCTGGAAGGCATCATGGGGCATCGCGCGATGCGACTGCGCTTTATGGATCTGGAGCCGGAAGAAGTTTTTGCGCAGGCAGAAGCGGGCGAAGCGCGCTGTGTCGAGTTTGTGAAGCTTTGGCATCGCGCACTTGCGGCCGGGACGGCAACGAGCATTCACTTGGACGGGACGGGCAAGTTTTTTATCACTGGGTATAACGCGCGCTTCGTGAACCTAACGCTGCTCAATGAATACCTGCACGAAATGGTGAAGCTAAGTCCGCTGCAAGGGTACACGACGGAAGTAGTTCCGGGCGGCGAATCGGTGGCGGCTATTGGGGCTGCGGTGAATGCGTCGCAAGTAGCGCGGTCGGCGGGCGGTTAGCGCGCGGCCTGACTGTTTTTTCTGGGCTGGAGAAATTCGTCTCCCTCGTTCCAAGTCGGCAGGCTCGGCGCGTTTGCAATCTGCAGACCGAGGGACAAGCCGAAGTCGGCCATTTGCACGATTCCTGAGAAATCCCAATTGTCGTGATATTCGTCGGAGGGCCGATGATAGTGCTGCGTGTTGTACTGCTCGAAGACGGTTTTGCCAAAGCCGGCGGGTTTGTCGACATAGTTCGTCCCTTCAGAAATAGAGAAGGCCGGAATGCCCACGCGGGCTAGTGAGAAATGGTCCGAGCGGTAGTAGTGGCCCTGGCCGGGCTCGGGATCTGGCGCAATCGTCAGATCGGATCGTTTGGCGACTTGCTGAACGAGCGGCCAGAGGGTTGTTCGCTCGGCGCCGGTCACGGAAACGTCGTTCGTCCTGCCGAACGGATAGAGCGCGTCGTAGTTCAGGTCGACGGCGGTCTGGCCGGCGGGGATGGCCGGGTGCTCGCCATAGTATCGGGAGCCAAGCAGGCCGGCTTCTTCGGCGGTCACGAATAGAAAGACAGCGCTGCGTTGGGGTTTTTGCGGCTGGGCGGCCCAAGCGCGCGCCATTTCCAGAACGACAGCGCATCCGGTGGCGTTATCAACCGCGCCGTTGTAGATTTTGTCACCATCGATTGGCACACCGACGCCGAGGTGGTCCCAATGCGCGGTGAACAGAATGGCTTGCGACTTAGTTGTGCCATCGACACGGCCCAGCACGTTGCGGCTCTCGATCTTACGCACCTTGACTGGAATATGGCCGGCGATGTGAATGCCCAGCGGTATCGGCCGGAACGATTTTTCGTTCGCTAGCGCGAGCAATTGATCGAGAGATTTGCCGGTGCCGGCTAGCAACTTTTGACCGGTATCTTCCGAAAGCCAGGCGGCCAACTTCAGGCCAGCGTCGCCGGATTTCAGTTCAAGCTCGGGATTCTCGCCGCTCCAGGAACCTCTGACCACTTCCCAGCCGTAGCCCGCGGTTGGCGTTGTATGAATGATCAGCGCGGCCGCGGCGCCACGGCGAGTGGCTTCTTCGAATTTGTAGATCCAACGGCCGTAATAGGTGAGCGCTGGCCCGCCGAAGAATTTCGCGTCGGTCGAAGGCGGTTCGTTGGTGAACAAGATCAGCACTTTGCCGCGCACGTCTTGGCCTTTGTAGTCGTCCCAGCCGAATTCGGGTGCTGAAATGCCGTGGCCAACGAAAACAGCTTCGGCGTCGAAGTCGTTCTGGGCTTGTTGCGACAGCGCTGTCCCGACGTAGTCGGTCGCGAACTTTAGCGATGCGCCGCCTTTAAACGAGAGAGTCGCGGCGGGCAAAGTAGTGGAGCCGACCAGGGGGACGCGCTGGAAGTAACTGCCGTTGTCGCCGGCGGGTGCGACGCCGGAGGCTTTGAGCTGCGACGCAATGTATTCGGTGGCGAGTTTTTCACCGTTGGTACCGACGCCACGGCCTTCCAGCCGATCGGCGGCGAGATATTTGACGTGGTCCCGAAGTTTATCGCCGGAGACATGAAGGTCCTCCGCACCAAGGGCGGAGAGCGCCACGAGGGCGGCCGCGAACGCACGCACGAGCATGGTCCCAGTCTAACGGGCATGTTTTGTACGCTTAAGATAAGACAGATATGATTGCGGCGCTGAGGCGCGGCTTGACGGCGATGCTGATGGTGGCTGGCGTCGTGGCGCTAGCGGTGGCATGCGCTTACGTTCTAAACGTAGGCGCCACGGTGGCGGCGATTGTGCTACTGCTGGCTGTGCTGCTCGCCGGGGCATACACGAAGAGGACGGAAGCGGTAGTGACTTCGATCGCCGCTACGCTCGCTTTGGATTACTTCTTCATACCGCCGATCGGACGCATCTCTATTGCCGATCCGCACGGTTGGGTCATCATGGGCGTGTTTCTTGCTGTTTCGCTGGTGGCTACCGATCTTTCGACGCGGCTGCACCGGCAGCACGATGCTTTAATTGCACGGCAGATCGAGAGCGAGAAGCTGCACGCGCTCAGCCGCGCGATTCTCATGAGCAACGCAGGCGAGCAACTGCGCCGGCTGCTGGTGAACAAATGCATGGAACTGTTCGGATTTTCCGAGAGTGTTCTATTCGAGATTGCTTCGGGCGAATTTTACCGGTCGCAGATGGATGGATCGATTTCGATTGACGAGGTGCGCGGGGCGGCATTGCGCGGTTTGATCGAACGCGGTAACGGATTGACTATCATGCCGGTGGTTCTTGGAAATAAGATTTTTGGGGCCTTCGCGTTCCGGGGCGTCGCGCTGGACGACGGGGCGCTGCAGTCTTTAGGGAATACGATCGCCATGGGTTTGGCGCAGGCGCAGGCGCAAGAAGCGGCCAACCGGACGGAAGCGATCCGCAAAGGCGAGGAGTTGAAATCCGTAATGATCGATGCGTTGGCGCACGAATTGAAGACGCCTCTTACCGCGATCGAGGCGTCGGCGGATATGCTGTTGCAGCCGGCGAATGTTTCTAAGGAGCAGCGGGACGATTTGCTTGAAGTGATCCAGCAGGAATCGCGCGGACTGCGGCGGCTATTGGCGGAAGCGATTCACCTGGCGCGCATCGATGCGAAGCGGATGAAACTCGAGTGCGAGCCTTTGCGGGTGGACGAGATTCTATCCGAGGCCATTCATTCGCTTGGGGAGCGGTTGAGCGCGCACGAGGTACGAGTCGAGCCGGCTGGCGATGTGCCACCCATTTTCGCGGACCGAGAGCTGACCGTGCAAGCTGTAAAGCAGTTGCTGGACAACGCGAGTAAATACAGCCCGCCCGGTTCCGTGATCCGGATTGCGGCTCACGAATTGGACGGCTTGGTGTCGATATCCGTGCGGGATCAAGGGCAAGGCCTGACTCACTTAGAACAGCGCCGCGTGTTCGACAAGTTCTATCGCGTGCGGCGCGACCGGTCGGCGGTGCAAGGCACCGGCATGGGTCTGGCGATCGCGAAAGAAATTGCGGAGGCGCATGGCGGATCCGTTACCGTGGAAAGCCAGTTTGGGGAAGGATCGGAATTTACGATTACCGTGCCGGCCGCGGCCGGGAACGCGCGGCTGGAATCGCACACCGCATGACGGCATCGGGACGTATTCTCGTGGTGGACGATGAGCCGCAGATCCGGCGTGTGATGAAGACCGCGCTTACGGCGCATGGGTACGAGGCGTATGAAGCGAGGACGGGCGAAGAGGCGCTCGAGAGCCTGCGGGAGAGCAATCCCGACTTGATCCTGCTGGACATGAATATGCCCGGGATGGGCGGGATGGAGGCTTGCCGCAGCATTCGCGCGGTATCGGAGACGCCCATCATCGTGCTTTCGGTGCGCGACCGCGAACAGGACAAGATTGCGGCGCTCGACGCGGGCGCGGACGATTACATGACGAAGCCATTCAGCGTGAACGAGCTGATGGCCCGGATCCGCGCTAATTTGCGACGCCTGCCCGGGCAGGGCGACGATCAGCAGCCGATCGTCGTCTCCGACCACCTGCGCGTGGATTTCGCGGCGCGGCAGGTAGTCGCCAACGGACGCGAAGTACGGCTTACGCCGAAAGAGTTCGACTTGCTGCACTATTTTCTGGCGAACGCGAACAAGCCCATCACGCACCGTAAACTGCTGCAGACGCTATGGGGTCCGGACTATGGCGATGAAGTGGAATATCTGCGGGTGTTTGTCAGTCAATTGCGTAAGAAAATCGAGGCCGACCCGGCGCATCCACGCTACATTGTTACTGAGCCATGGGTGGGGTACCGGTTTGCGCTGCCATCCAAGAATACGGGTTGAGGCAGTCGCGATGAACAGTCACTATGAATAGTCACCATGAATAAACCAGGAAAGCTGAAGATCTACCTGGGCTACGCGGCGGGTGTTGGCAAGACCTACCAGATGCTTGAGGAAGCGCAGGCTTTGCGAGCGAAGGGCGTCGACGTAGTGATCGGTTATTTCGAGCCGCATGGACGCAAGGACACGATCGCCAAGACCGCGGGAATTGAGACCGTGCCGCGCAAGCGCGTGGAGTACCGCGGATCGACGTTTGAAGAAATGGATGCGGAGGCGATTATCGCGCGGCATCCGCAAATGGCGGTGGTGGACGAGTTCCCGCATACGAACGTGCCCGGTTCTCCACGCCTCAAGCGCTGGGAGGATGTGCTCGAGATCCTTGAAAACGGCATCGACGTGCTGACCACGATGAATGTGCAGCATCTGGAAAGCTTGAACGACCAGATGGAGCAGATCACCGGAGTAAAAGTACGGGAGACGATTCCGGACTGGGTGATCAAGAAAGCTTGTGAAGTCGTGATGGTGGATCTCACGCCGCGCGCGCTGATGCATCGGTTGGAGCGCGGCGTGGTGTATCCGCCGGAAAAGGCCAAGCGCGCGCTCGAGAATTTCTTCAAAGAATCGACGCTGGTGGCATTACGCGAGATGGCGATGCGGCAGACGGCGCACGAAATCGAGGAGCGCCTGGAGAGCGATGACGAGCTCTTGGGCGTATCCGATTCGCAACCGACGCGGCGCGCCCGAAAGCGGGACGATGCGGTGGTGATCTACATCAGCGACGATCCTTCGACCGCTATGCTGATCCGGCGGGGCAAGCGGGTGGCGGACATTGTCCATGCCGATTGCTTTGCAGTGGCGGTAGCCGAGAACAGCGATCTGCGAACGCTCCCCGCCGCGAAACGGGAAGCGATCGAGCGCCATTTGAATTTCGCGCGCAACCTGCATGTGGAAACGCGCGTGTTGACCGGGAGCGAACTGGCGCAGACGATCGTAGATTTTGCACGGCTGCACAATGCGCGGCAGATTTTTCTGCCGCGGCTAATCGGCAAGGGTATCGATCGCGTGCGCGGTAAGAGCTTTGTGAATCAACTGGTCGGCATGGCGGACGATATGGAAGTTACGATCGTGGCGGATCGCAGGCAAGGCCGCGGGGCAAGCTAGCGGCGGCATGCGCATCGCAGTGCGACTGTTCACGGTTGCGATAGCTGCTCTTTGCGCCGGCTGGGCTTTGACGCACATCCGCCGTTATGGCGTCTCCATACCGTTCTGGGATGAATGGGACTTCGTAGAGACGATGCGGCAGCTAAGCGGCGGGGAGCTTGGGTGGCGGCAAGTTCTGCTCTTGGGCAATGACCAGCATCAAATTTTTTCCCAGTTCGCTTTTTCGGCAGTTGCTTGGCACCTGACGCACTTGCACCTCAAGACCGTGATGGTTTGGAATTGGTGTATCGCCGCGGCCTTTTGTGTGCTGGCGGCGGTGGTTACCGGACGCGGGCTGGGAAAAGACACGGCGATTCCCTGGCTCACGCTGGCGGCAAGTTGTTTTTTTGTTTTTAATCCCGGCGGATACCAGGTGATGCTGTGGGCGCTCCCACCTGTTTACTCGCTGTTGGTGCTATCGTTCCTGATCGGAGTCTTTTTGGCGCAGTCCACGTTGCCGGCGGGAATCAAGATTGTGGGAACTGGACTGATTTCCTTGTTTGCGTCCTTTATTTTGGGCAACGGGCTTTTCTTCTGGATCGCGCTTCCTGCCGTTCTGCTTCTGTATGAGGATTTCCAGCGCCTGCGCCGGAGCAGAATCTCACTCGGTGTCTTCGCTGTTCTGCTCGGTATTGCTATTGCCGGCTATGTCATGGGCTCGAGCGCTTCCACACGGCCGGGGCTGAATCCGATTTCCATTGGGTTGTTTTTCCTGGCCTATACCGGTAATTTCGTTTCGCTGTCCGTGACACCTCAACCCGTGCATCTGGCCGAGTCCGCCGGCGCACTAATCATCCTCTTGTTTGCGGTTGCGGCGCCTGCGGCACTGCGTGGCCGAACCGCCGAGCAGCGAAAGATCGTGCTGGTGTGGATCTTGTTCGGGACGTTCTGGTTTCTTTCGGGTCTGACCGCCGCCGTCGCTCGTCATAGCTTCGGAATTTCGTATGCTCTGGACGCGTCGCGCTATGTCACGGCGTCGTCGTTTTTTCTTTTGGCCACTTTGGTGGTAGCCGCGATGGCGCTGAAAGACGTCGGCTCGAACTTCCCGCGGCCCCGAGGACTCTATCTATTCCTCATGCCGGCTGTTGCCATCCTGCTACTCGTCGCGATTTTCTGCCGCTATCCACAAATCAAGACGGGAAATGCGGTGATGGAAAATTCGCGGTATTCGCAGCTCCAAGGGAAAGTCGCGGCCACGAGCGTCGGGTTACTCGAATTGGCCAGCTTTCAAAACATATTTCCTCACTCCAGTTATGCAGGATTCGCGGAGGAAGTGAGATTTCTGAATAGCCGAGGGTGGCTGTGGCCCGCTCCGTGGGACGAGCGCTTTCTTCGTCATCTGGGCGATCTCACGCCGAATGGGTCGTGCGGCGTGCTGGATTCCGTGACGCGCGCGGGCGATTCCGTTCGGTTGCTCGGTTGGGGATATCTTCCCAGCCGCTCGCAACGCGCTCACGCGATTATCGTTGCCGGGCTTGAACCGGGCAAGATTCCGAAAATCCTTGGTGTTGCTTTCGCGGGTCAACAACGGCCCGATGTTGCGGCAGCCCTTCATTCCGCCGCTGCTTTATCAACAGGCTGGACGATCGAGCTGCCTTTGACGGCTTCCGGGGAGCCTCGGTACGTACTACAGTCTTTTGCCTACGATGCTGAAACCGGCGAGGCGTGTGAAATGAATGGCGGTCGGCCTGCGCCATGATCGGCGAGCAAGCGGCCATGCGTTAGACTGAAGGCTTCGGGCCGTGGCGCAGCCTGGCTAGCGCGCTTGCTTGGGGTGCAAGAGGTCCCGGGTTCAAATCCCGGCGGCCCGACCAATAGCCCTCAAAGACTTACACGTAATAACCCCTTCCAAAATTAAACTTTGGAGTCCACGTGGAGTCCAAATGCGCTTCCTTGCTTAGTGCGAGGAAGCTGAGTGGTCGTGAAATAAAAGAGTTCCCGAAATTTCTTTTGACTTTCCGCGACGCCCTCTCCTCTTCGAAAAACCCGACATTCCCGACATTACGGCCTTAAGCCGCTGAGTTCATTTGGGAAGCTCTTGTCGGGCACAGCTTTTTTTCTGACAAACAACCCGACATAGAGCGCCAGAAATCCGACAAACCTACACGCCGCCGCCAACTCGCGGAGATGACTCATACCTTCTGGGCATTCTGGCGAATTTAGATTGTCTGTTGACGAATGAATTTCGTAACTGGTATCGAGATGTATGGGCGCCATCGCCGTCGCAAAACACATCGAGGAATGGCCGGTCGATCGATTGATTCCCTATGCGTGTAATCCGCGTACGCACTCTGAAAATCAGGTCGCCCAAATCGCAGCGAGCATACGCGAATTTGGATTCACCAATCCGATTTTGGTCGATACAAACGCGGATATCATCGCAGGCCACGGGCGCTTGTTGGCCGCGCGCAAGCTGAACTTGTCGACAGTTCCGGTGATTGTCCTCGATCATCTGAACGAGACCCAAAAGCGGGCGTACGTCATTGCGGACAACCGACTGGCTCTCAATGCCGGGTGGGATGACGAGTTGCTGAGCATCGAACTCGCCGCGTTAAGGGAAGCCGATTTCAATCTCGGCTTGACCGGCTTTGAAGACGAAGAGCTGGCGCGTCTGCTCGCCGGGCAGGATGCGTCCGAAGGCCTCACGGATGAAGACGCCGTGCCGGAGCTCACGCCAGATCCGATTTCGGTTGCAGGCGACTTATGGGTGCTCGGCGAGCATCGCCTGCTGTGCGGTGACGCCACCTGCGTTGCCGATGTCGAGTGTCTCATCCGATCCGAACCGGCGGACTTGGTATTTACGGATCCTCCCTACAACGTCGATTACGAGGGCTACACCGAGGACCGTTTGAAGATCCAAGGCGATCGCCTGACGGCAGAGCAATTCCAGCAGTTTCTTCTATCGACCTTCCGCAATTATCGGCGCGTAGTAAAGCCGGGCGCCTCGGTCTATGTGTGCCACTCCTCCTCGTGGCAGCGCGAGTTTCAGAACGCCATCGAAACAGCAGGCTTTGCGGTGCGGTGTCAGATCATTTGGGCAAAGAACACGTTCGCCTGGGGATTTGGGCGCTACAAGTTTCAGCATGAGCCGATCTTCTATGCCCATGTCGCCGGCAGCAAAGATGCTTGGTACGGAGATAAATCGCAGTCCACGCTATGGGAAGAGAAGAAGCCGGCGGCGAATCGCATCCACCCCACAGCCAAGCCGGTAGAACTGGTCGAGCGGGCGCTCGTCAATAGCAGCAAGGCGGGGGATGTGATTGCCGATTTCTTTGGCGGTTCCGGATCCACCCTGATCGGATGTGAGCGGCGCGGACGCAAGGCGCGGCTAATCGAAATCGATCCGAAGTATGCAGATTGCATCGTGCAACGCTGGCAGGACTATACCGGCAAACAGGCCGTACTGGAGGGAGATGCTCGGAGCTTTGCGGCAGTCGCCGCAGAGCGAAGGCAGCTTGCTGCATGAATCTACTGCAACGGCGTCTGCTGAAGCTTGAAAAGTGTTTTCCGCAGATTTTGCGACGCGATGTGGTTTCGCAAGCCCAGGTTCTCGCGCTGGTACGGCTGTCCATGACGGACTTGGAGATTCTCCGAGACATGGTCCTTCGGGGCGACTCGGAGAACCCGCTCAGCGAAGCCGAACAAGCCGCCAGGAACCGTTACAAGGAAGCGCTAATAGCTGTTGCAAAGGAGCTCAATCTGCCGTTAGGCGCGCCGGAGGTGAAAGTGGCATGAACGCACCGAAAAGGCAAGAAAAGAGCCGCCGAGATTTGCATCTCGACGGCTCGAGTATACGGACTTGTGCCAGCCTAAGCGGGCAAAGAATACGCGCGGATTCCATCCTCGCGTTTGGCCGAAACCAGTGCGAGTCCCATCTTCTTGCCGATCGTTCCCGAGAGAAAGCCGCGAACGGAATGCGCCTGCCAGCCGGTCACCGCCATCAGTTCCGCAGACGTAGCTCCGCCCGGACGTTTCAGAAGCTCCAACACCTGGACCGTCTTACTCCCTTCGCGCGGACCTTGCGCTTTCGGCGCGCCACTGCGCCGCCGTTTGGGGCGGCTGGTCTCGTCACTCCGGGCTCCCTCAGGCGCCGCCACGTCGGCCGCCTGTTGCGCCACGCTGGGCTCTCGGGTGGCTTCCGCGGCAGTCGTACTTTCAGATTCTTCTGTATCGTGCGCCGGTGCGGCTGCTGGACTAGCAGCCATCGATTCTCCGATCTGCTTCCAGATCCGGATGACCGCCGTCTTCCGATCCGTGAACTTCTTCACCGGCGCGGCGCCGGGCAAATTATTCCAGATTTCGAGCAGGCGGGCTGCGGGCCATTCTGCGGCCAGCTTGCCCAGTTGCTTCAGGCTGCTGAAGTGTGGGGTCTCGGGGTTGCTTTGTGCATCCTCCATCGTGTCCAGGACGCTGATGTAGTTGTCGTTACTGATTGCAAAGATTGTCATGGTGGCGCGGTCTCCTTCCGCGGTGATCACATCCATCACTCCGAAGCGCCAGACAAGCAAGCGAATTGCACGGAGTCCGCGGAGAAACCTGGCTGGAGGATTGCGTAAGCGATGACCCTAGGGCGAAGAATCGAGCGTTTGGAGAGTTTGACGCTGGATGCACAGAGTCCCGCTGTTATGCGGGTGGTGATCAGTGCCTGCGGCAGACCATTGAATCTGGCCGGGTCAACTTGTGACCGGACGCGCGGGTCGGACGGGTCCATCATCGAAATTGTGCATCTCGACGGCCGGCGCGATGCGATCAGCAATGCGGAATTAGACCAGTTCGTCTCGCGCTTCCCGCTTAAGGGTCCACCAGTCGGCAGAGAGCAGATCATGGCAGGGAATTCCAGATGGTAGGGCACGGGGCAAAGTTCGGCCGCAAGAAGGAAGAGGCGATCGCCGCTTTGCTCACGCAGCGGAACATCGAAGAAGCGGCCAGGACAGCCGGCATTGGCACCCAAACCCTGCTTCGTTGGTTAAAGGTGCCAGAGTTCGAAGTCGCGTACCGCGAGGCCCGTCGTGCTGCTTTCGGACAATCGATTGCACGGTTACAGCAGGCTTCCAGCGCCGCTGTGTCGACGTTGTTGAAGGTCATGATCGATCCGAATTCTCCGGCATCGACACGCGTGCGTGCCGCTGACAGCATCCTCGATCATGCAGCGAAAGCGATCGAGATCGAGGACATCGAAGTTCGCGTGGCAGAACTGGAGGTAGCCGCTCAGAGGTCGGCCTCAAACCGATGAACGAAACGTCTTCGCCTGAAACGATGGAGCGCTGCGAACGCGAAGTGGAGGAGTGTCGGAGAGCGGGACAGAATCCCAATCAGACGCCGGCGCAACAGCTCGGTGCGATTCAGGGCGAAGTGGACTGGCTCGTCGCGCTGCAGATTGCCATGGAGGATGGAGTATCACCGAAAGGAGAATCCGATGAAGCCGATCTACAGACGACTACAGCAGTTGTCCCGCCGATTCGAACT
>Ga0193753_10002244_pt1 | contig 15538 bp, 12 predicted proteins | sample H1c2metaG_FD_144925 | JGI IMG/M metagenome (GOLD analysis project Ga0193753, IMG submission 144925) | Soil microbial communities from a riparian zone of the East river system, Colorado, United States - H1c2 | ecosystem: Environmental > Terrestrial > Soil > Riparian zone | place: USA: East... | reverse complement strand
TGATCGAATACTTGACCGTTGATCCCTGTAGAGTGATCGCGGAGACGGGAATGGGCTGCCCTCCTTGGTCAATGCTGTAGAACACGCCTTTCCAGGCGCCGCCATCCGCCTTGCTGACCTTCAAAATCAGCCGAAGGTCCTGGCCGGCGTGCAGTGTTCCTTGCCAGATTCCGGCAATGTCCTTGGCGGCGTTTTCTGTTGACGTCGCCTGCACTAGGCCAAACGCAACCGGCACGGCCACAGATAGCAATCCTGTCAAACCCAGCAAGACTTTTCTACGTAAATCCAGTTCTCGAGTACGCTGCGCATTCACGATACGAACAATCCGCTTCTTGAGATCCGCTCCGGTTACACCCGAAACGCAAGCCAAAGGCGACTCGACGTAGAACTTGCACACGTTGAGAATTCCCTCCGCATACACATGCGCTTCGTTGCCTGCCTGCAGCACGGCTTCGTCGCAAGCGCGCTCCCGTTCTTCGACGAGGCGTGTTCCAATCCACCACACTGCTGGATGGAACCAGAAGGCGGCTTGAACCAGCATGTGAATGGCCGCGGTAAGATTGTCGCGCCTGCGAACATGGCACATTTCGTGCGCGATGACAGTCTTCAATTGAGCCGCCGTCAATCGGTCCGTAATGCCTCCGGGCAGCAAGAGCACTGGCCGAATTGTGCCGAAGACTCCCGGCTCGAGCAGCGATGGCGAGGACAACACGGGCACATCCGCCACCAGAGCCATCCGCGACGCCCTGCGTACCGCCGCACGGATGGTCCGCCATTTGCGCCACCAGGAGAAAGCAACAATCAAAAAGCCACAAGCCCACACACTCAAGAGAAGGATTGGTAGCAGGTCTTCGCTGTACGCAAAAACATTGTGCGCAACAATCTTCGGCGTGACAATCGCGGGCGCGGCGGCGGAAGCCGAAGACGTCTGTGAAAACGGCTGCGTGATCTGTTCCAATACCGCCGAAACGGCTGGTTGAGCGGCGGGAACTGGCCCCGCCGGCCGAAGATAGCCACCCGCAGCCACCAATAGCGAGAACGGAATCAGAAATTTGACGGATGCAATCATCCACAGCCAATAGCGGGTACGGGCTTGGTTTCGTCGCAACGCCAACGCAAGAAGTCCAACCAAGGCAGCAACCACAGTCGATTGCCATAAGTGATTTGCCAAAGCCGGAATCATCGCGATTTATCCTCCTTCGAGAGCTTCCGTAGGGCCTTCTCCGCTTCTTTTACATCTTCAAGAGTAAGCTTGCCCGATTCAACCAAGTGAGCCATGACAGGCTGAGTACGCCCGCCAAACAAACCCAACAGTTCGTCTATTAGCCGCCGCTGCGCGGCGTTGCGGGAAAGGACGGCTTCGAAGATGTGCGCGTTGCTGATCTTTTTGACGCGGCGGACCGCTTTCTTTCCCTCCAGGCGGTAGACGGTCGTCTGCACCGTTGTATAGGAAGGCCGGTCCCGCTCAGGGAATGCCTCTTGAATTTCCCGTATAGGAACCGGTCCACGGTCCCAAAGCGTTTGCATGATCCGAAGCTCGAGTTTTGTGAGTTTGGGCGCGGACACAGATCTACTATCTCTGTGTGTAATCCTACTACATCAACGTGTGCTCGGGTCAACTGCCATACGTGAAAACAATCTTGTCCATGCCGAATGCCCGCAGAGTCTGCCGAATATCCATCTCCGCGTTCCGCCGCGCTTCCACAAGGATTCCCATTTCGAGCGCCGCCGCCTTTATGTCGTCTACCGCCTGCATCCGCGCTTTGTGCTCCAAATCGGTATCCGGTGTCACCCATGGGGTCCACCACGTAATGCTGCGGTCCCACACCTTCGTGTACTTCTCATCCAAATACGTTTCTTGAATATGCGGCGGTGTCAGCCGGATTCGCAGCGTGTCGCGGTTAACCACAGTCACATCGCCAGGCGTCAACCCGGCAAGATCGACTCCCGCCAGCACCTTGCCTCGCACCAGAAGCAGAATCGATTCCGTTCCTACCGGCGACTTCTGCTCCTTCATGCCAACGACTTTCTCGATGCTGTACTTGACGGTCACCAGTTCGCTCAACTGCTGAACCTCTTTGACGACCGCGGGTGACTCGAGCGTCCGGTGCGGCGCGCCCCCACCGAACAGGCGCAGATACACGATGATGGCGGCAAGTAAGAAGATCAGGCAGGCCGTGGAGAAAAAGGCGACAAGCTTCGCCATCGCTCTTTAACTTTGCGCCGCGTCACCGGCCCGCGGCAAGTTCCGGAAATTCCCCGCCCGCCGCTTCCGTCGCCTTAGCCGACGCCGCAACATCAATATCCGCGACGGCAATACGCCGGGCCGGCTGCTTGCTGAAATCCCAGAACACACGGTCCATCACGGCGTAATTAGCCACTTGCAGCCGCTGCCCATCGCGCAGCACAACCGTGATCGGAGCGGCGGCCGGTGGCGCTTCCTGCGGCGCTTGCGAGGCATTCGCGGGCGGAGGAGCCGGCTGCTGCTCGCTCCTTAGCTGTTCGACCTGCGCACTGAGCCGCTGAATCTGTTCGCCAAGCAAGTTCGCCGTCACGTCCGCGTTTGCCGCAGGGTCGGGTTCGTCGGCCGGGTCGTACGGATACGGGCTGAAAGAAGAGGTTCCGTAATCGCCAAACGGGTAATAGTAAGGCGCCATGTAGTATCCAACAGGCGCACTCCGCCGGTCGCGCCGTCCGGAGGAGCGTCCGGAAGAATGAGAGCGCGCGTCTCTATTACTACCGATGTAGCCCGTGCCATTGAGGAAACCTGGGACCAGCGATCGGGAACCGACTGGCGCCGGAGGGACTGGCGGCCTGGCCGCGCTGTGCGCCTGCACCGGCAAGCCCCGCGAGTATTCCCCAGGCGAGCGCGCCGCCGGCCGGTTCGGGTACTGAGCCCGGACGAGCAGTGGCACGATAGCCAAAAGCACGATCAACCGCATATTCCCTCCCTTTAAGCGTAGCGCGTTTCGCCTACTCAATAAGACGCACCGCGCCCACCGCGCGTTCATGCAAATAGCCCGCCAATTCAATCACTAGGGAAGCCGCCGGATGAAGTCGCCGATAGCAGAGACCAGCTTATCTACGCGCGCGTCCAGCACGGCCCCGGGACAGTACCAGATCCGAGCCTCATGCATGAGGTTGAACCGCGAATGGCGTGTCACCATCGCTTTCTCGCGTTGCGTACCCGAGCGCAGCGCCCGCCTCAAAAGCCGTGGTTAGATCCTACCTCTAATCATTTCACACTGGTTCGCACTCGAGGACATCGTGACCGCATATATAATTTCAGAGCGAAGGCAGGAATACCGCAAGAAGCGTCACAACTAGACAGTAAACATGGGAGGGCGAGCGCTTATTGCCACACAACATCAGTTACACTGCCGAAGAGTGATCGATGAGTGACTCATCGCGAAGTCTTAATCTCGATAGTTTGGTCCCTGTGATGCATCCGCTCTGCCTCAACCCAGCCGCTCGAAAAGTCATTTTTCCCGCATCCGGCGCCGCCACTCGATGAACTCACACAACTGAACGGGACGGTCCAGATCCCGGGTGATTGGAAACCGCCGCACCTCACGATCGAACGAGTCAGCGACTTGAAGAAGTTGCGCACCTGGCGGACTATGAGAGCTTATAAATATCCGCGGCACGAGAGAAAGATCGAAGCATTCCTGCGTTTCTCCGCTGAGTGGCTTGTCGATTTGAGTGAGTGGATCTTTACGGACAATGACGGCACGGATCTTTTGCTACTCGCAACTCTCGCCAAACCAGGGGCCATACAGACCTACGACAGCCCAGTTCTCATAGACGGAGTCCCGGTGTGGAAGGAGATTCCGAGCACTGGTCGCGCTGCGCTTGAGATAGGGATCGCGACTACCAGGATTTGATGATGGCCAACCAAGCGGCCGCGCCGGACGCGCGCTCTCAGCTTGCAGCCGGCTATTTGTCGGCCGCGACGAATCGAAGCCAGTCTCCGCGATGTGGGCCCTACTTGTTTTGGAAGCGCTATACGGCGACACACATGTGGGTTAGCGCATCAACTAGACAAGAAGTCGCAGGGCCTTTTTGGTGAACGAATGACGCATAAGAAGGCTTTCTCGAAGGTCTATAACTTCCGTTCACGGTTCCTTCACGGCAACATCGTTCCGCTCAGTTACAGCAGTTATGAAGACGGGCTGGAATTCAATTCTGAGGCGGCATCCTTTTCGCGCCGCTCCCTGCTTTCAACTTCGATTTGGCTGCTGTGTTGGTCGATTAGCTTGGCCTGGGGCTCAAGCACGTCTCGGCCTTCCTTCCGCAACTTTTCGTTGCTTTGGAAAACCGAGTTTAGAGTGGTGCAGTTCCGTCGGGCGACGGTCACCGAAGGTGGAGGCACGTCATAATCATCTGAAGGACAATAGAGCCATGAACGGAGTCCAGTTCGTCACCGATGAAAAAGGCCGCAAGGTGGCTGTTCAACTCGATCTGAAAAAGCATCGGGGGCTTTGGGAAGATATCGAGGATGTGCTCGTCTCTCGGTCGCGGCGGAATGAAAAACGAATTCCGCTCGAAAAGATAAAGGCAAACCTCGTCAAAACCGGCAAGTTAGCCCGGTGAATTATCACGTTTCGTTGACCGCAAGCGCGGAAAAGAATTGCATGGGCTGCCCGCCAAAGTGGTTGCCCGCGTTATACCGCGTTTGGAAGCTCTGGCAGAGGCTCCACGGCCTCCGGGCTGCAAAAAACTCAAGGGCGGTGATAAGGAATGGCGGATTCGCGTTGGCGATTACCGGGCCGTGTACGAAATTGATGACGCCGCCCAGACAGTTGACGTGACACGGATTGCGCACCGCCGCGAGGTTTACGAATAGGAACATTTTGGCCGTGCTCTACGCCGGGGAACGCTGGCCGCCGCACTATGCCAAAACCGGGGAGGTGGCCCCAAGCGGCGCGTACAATGAAAATTCCTGATGCGTATCGCCTTGGCCCAGATCAACAACACGGTGGGCGATCTCGAAGCCAATGCCGCCAAGATCCTGGACTTTGCGCACCGCGGCGAACGCGCCGGGGCCGACGTCATAGCATTTCCCGAGTTGGCGCTCACCGGCTACCCGCCTCGCGATCTTGTCGAAAAGCAATCCTTCCTCGACCGCACCGCCGCCACATTGCAAGCGGTTGCCGAAGAAGCCGCCCATCTGCGCGCCGCGTTGATTGTCGGATACGTGGCCTGCTCGCCGCCCAACGCCGCCATCCGCGCGCAAAATGCCGCCGCCCTCATCTCGAACGGCCGCGTTTCTTGGTCACAAGCCAAGATGCTGCTGCCGAACTACGACGTCTTCGATGAAGCGCGCTATTTCCAGCCGGCCATTTCGCAGGACTTATGCGATCTGTGCGGAACAAAAGTAGCAATCACCATCTGCGAAGACGCCTGGAACGACAAGCAACTCTGGGAGCGCCGCCGCTATACACGCGATCCCATCGAAGAGCTGGCTCAAAAGGGAGCCGAGCTGGTGATCTCCATCAACGCCTCGCCCTGGAACATCGGCAAGCGCCAGCAAAGAGAAACTATTTTTCGCGCCACTGCACGCCGCTTCGGCCTGCCGGTTGTCTACGTCCACATGGTGGGCGGCAACGATCAATTGATCTTCGACGGATCGAGCTTCGCCATGACCGCCGCGGGCGATGTCGCCGCGCGCGCGAAATCGTTCGACGAGGATCTCATCGTTTTTGATAGCGCCACGGGCACGGGCGACGATCACGCCAATCATCTCGTGGGCGACGACGCCGCCTTCGAAGCGTTGCTGCTCGGCACTCGCGACTATATCCGCAAATGCGGTTTTCGCAGCGTCCTGGTCGGCCTCAGCGGCGGAATCGATTCCGCTCTGGTAGCCGCCATCGCAACCGAAGCGGTCGGCAAGGAAAACGTCATCGGCATCGGCATGCCCGGCCCCTACTCGTCCGAACATAGCCTTACCGATGCGCGCGCGCTTGCCCGCAACCTGGGCATACGCTTCGAAATCGTGTCCATCGATAGCGGCTACAACGCCATGATTCAGACGCTGACTCCGTTGTTCGCCGGTTTCAACGCCGACACCACCGAAGAGAATTTACAATCGCGGCTGCGCGGAATGACCTTGATGGCCCTATCGAATAAGTTTGGCTCGCTCGTGCTGACCACCGGCAACAAGAGCGAGATTGCCGTCGGCTACTGTACTCTGTATGGCGACATGTGCGGCGGGCTGTCCGTGATTAGCGACGTTCCCAAGACCATGGTCTACCGCCTCGCGCGCGTGGCCAACCGGCGCTTCGAGCGCCGCGGCCTGCCGCCGCCGATTCCCGAAAACACATTCAGCAAGCCCCCTTCGGCCGAACTCCGCCCCGATCAAAAAGACACCGACAGCCTGCCCGAATACGCCATGCTGGACGCCATCTTGTCCGGCTACGTGGAGCGCTATGAGTCCGTGCCGGAAATCGCGCGCAAGGCCAATCTTCCCGAGGAGATGGTGCGCGACATCGTCCGCAAAGTCGACCGCAACGAGTACAAACGGCAACAGGCCGCCCCCGGGCTTCGCATCTCTGCCAAAGCATTCGGCATGGGCCGCCGCTTTCCTATCGCACACAGGTTTACAGAATGAAACTCATCGCTACGGGCGTAGCCGCATTGGCCGGATTGGTCATGATGCAGAACACCGCTTCCCGGCAATCGGTCCCGGAGAAAGTAGGACCACTGCCCGACGGTGGATTCCTGCTCAATAGCGGATGGACCATCCGTCCAGCCGGACAACAAGTGCCGCTCGGCACGTTTCCCATGAGCGCCGCACTCTCCACCAACGGCAAATACCTGCTGGTGATGAATGCCGGCTACGATCCGCCCACCATCAGCGTGATCGACGTCGCGAAGAAAACGGAAATCGGGCGTACGCGCTTGCCGGATTGCTGGCTCGGACTCACCGTGGCTCCGAGTGGCGACAAAGTCTACGTTGGCGGAGGGACCACCGGCAAGGTATTTGAACTTTCTCTGAATCCCGAAAGTGGCGCGCTTGTTTCCGCGCGTGAATTCGTCGCCGTGCCAAACTTAGCCGAAAAAGGCACAGCGCTGATAGGCGACGTCGAGCTTTCGCCGGACGCCCATTTGCTATACGCGGCCGACCTCTACGGCGACAGCATCGCCGTGATCAATCTGCAATCGGGCCGGATGACAGATCGTTGGAAAACCGGACGCCGTCCCTATCGCATCGTGGTGCCTCCGGATGGCAGGCAACTCGTGATTAGCGCGTGGGCAGACGCGGCAATTTATCAGCACGACGCCGCCACTGGCACCCTCGCCGCCAAAGTGCGCGTAGCGCCGCACCCCACCGACATGCTCTGGATCAACAAGCCCGCGCCCACCGAAGAGGGCGCCGCGAGCTACGTGGCGCGCCTGTTCGTGACCGCATCCAACACCAACAACGCGTATTCGTTCGGCGTAACCAAAGACGGCGCGCTCGACATGCTTGAGACCATCAACACGTCGCTCACGCCCCTGCATCCCCTCGGCATGACGCCTTCGGCATTGGCCGCGAACGAACGCGGCAATCGTTTGTTTATTGTTTGCTCGGATGCGAACGCCGTCGTCGAAGCGGACATCTCTTCTCCGCGCACTCGCGTGGCCGGTTTCATTCCCACCGGCTGGTATCCCACTGCGGTGCGCGCGTTGCCGAACGATGAGCTGGTCGTCCTCAACGGCAAAGGCCTTGGCAGCCACGCCAATCCGCACGGCCCCAATCCAACCTTGCGCCCGGCCCCGCTGCACGAAGGCGGAAACGCGCCCGCGCCCGTCGAATACGTCGGCCATATCCAAACCGGCACCGCTTCGTTCCTGCCCGCCCACGATAGCGACCAACTACACACGTTCACGCAAACCGTGGTTCGCAATTCGCCGTATGAAGATGAAATGATCTACGGGCCGGTCCTCGATGAGCAGCAGGCCCATTTTTCGCGCTCCGAAGGACACGATTCGCCGATCCAGCACGTGATTTACGTAATTAAAGAGAATCGCACCTACGACCAGGTGCTCGGCGATCTCGAAAAAGGAAATGGCGACAAATCGCTGGTTCTCTTCGGCGAGAAAATTACGCCGAACTTCCATCGGCTCGCGCGCGATTTCGTTCTCTACGATAATTTCTACGAGAATGCCGATGTGAGCGCCGAAGGCCACAACTGGGCCTCGGCTGCTATCGCTCCCGATTACACAGTCAAGCTTTGGCCAAACACTTACGGCCACCGTGGCCACGCCTACGATTTCGAAGGCGGGGAGCCCGCCAACACTCCGCCCGCCGGCTACATCTGGGACAACGCGCTGCAAGCGGGAGTTACGATTCGCGACTACGGCGAGTGGACCGTGAATATTCCGTTGAAGAACGTCACCGGCCCAAGGCAGATCGCCAAAGTGAACGATCTGGCGCTCGCGCCCTACGTCGACATGAATTATCGCGGCTTCGACCTCGAGTATTCCGATGTGGACCGCGCCAAAGAATTCATCCGCGAATGGACCGACTTCAACGCCAAGGGCCAAGCGCCCCAGATGACCATCTTGCGCATGGGCAACGATCACACGCAGGGCGTTAAAGGCGGAACGCTCACGCCGTTCTCTTACGTCGCGCAGAACGATTATGCGATCGGGATGGTCGTGGATGCCGTCTCGCACAGCAAGTTCTGGCAATCTACCGCCCTATTTATCATCGAAGACGACGCGCAAAATGGACCGGACCACGTCGACTCGCATCGTGCCCCCGTCTGGGTCGTTTCGCCCTATACGCAGCGCGGCGCTATCGACAGCTCCATGTATAACCAAGCCAGTGTGCTGCGGACGATGGAGCTCATTACCGGACTGCGGCCCATGACGCACTTCGACGCCGCGGCGCCGCCCATGTTCGCGAGCTTCAGCCGCACCGCGAATTTGCGGCCCTACACGGTCATAGAACCGAAAGTGCCTTTGACGGACCGCAACCCGCAACAGGGAGCTGGAGCCGCCGCATCGGCTCGCATGGATTTTTCTGACGCGGACTTGGCCGACGACGATGATTTAAACGACGTTCTCTGGCGCGCCATCAGGCATACCGCTCCGCCCCCGCCCACGCGCAGCGGATTCGCGCGCTAGCGGTGCGGCGCTTTATTAAATTTCCGAAACCAGGGCCAAACGTAAAACCGGTGGTAGCAGAGTTGGCAGCGTAAAGGCTTAGCGTGCAACAGCAACGGCAAAAAATCGTGCCATCGATGATGCGAGCCGCGCACGCGTCGTGAAAGACATACGGGACACATAAGAACAACCCAACCCAGAAAAATTACGTACTGGCGTTTTCATCCCAGCACTGTGTTGTAGACGAGCGCCCCGGTCAAAACGATCATAATAATTGCGGTGCTCCAGGCAACCGCGTTTTGCCACGGCTTGTTCTTAAACGTTCCCATTAGCCGCGGACGATTCACCAGCAAGAGCATATAGATGAGAACAAAAGGCAATAGGATTCCATTCGCGACCTGCGAAAAAAGAATGAACTTGAGCAGTGGAAGGCGCGGAATCAGTACGATCGCCGCGCCGCCGCCGATCAATAGCGTGTACAGCCAATAGAAAATGGGCGCCTCGGAAAAACGTTTGTTGATACCGGATTCGAACCCGAGGCCTTCGCAAATGTTATATGAGGTCGCCAGCGGGAGAATAGCAGCCGAAAGTAGCGACGCATTGATCAGCCCGATGGCGAAAAGAAGCGCCGCAAACTTTCCCGCGAACGGCACGAGCGCCTGCGCCGCCTGCGCTACATCCGTAATTTCGCGGTGATTCGAATGGTAAATGGTTGCGCCGCAAGCCACCACGATGAAAAAAGCGATCAGGTCGGTAATCACGCAACCTAGAATCACGTCGAGCCGGCAAAGCCCGTAGTGCCGCGTGTCCACGCCTCTCTCCACTACCGAAGCCTGCAGGTAAAACTGCATCCAGGGCGTGATCGTGGTGCCGATCAAGCCCACGATCAGCACCAGGTAGGATGGATCGCTGCTGAGCGTCGGCGCAAACGTCTGCTTCAGGGCCAGGTCCCAATCCGGTTTTGCTAGAAATGCGGAAATCGGGTAGGCGAAATACAGCAGCGACGCAACGATCAGAATTCGTTCCACGGGCTTGTACCGCCCGCGCACAATTAAGGTCCACACCAACACCGCTCCGGCTGGCACGACGATGTATTTGCTGACGCCGAAGATGGACATTCCGGACGCCAATCCGGCGAATTCCGAAATAATATTCCCGAAATCGGCGAAGCCGAGCACGACCATGGTGAAGAAGGTCGCGCGCAAGCCGAACTCTTCGCGAATCAAATCCGACAAGCCCTTGCCCGTGACTGCGCCCATGCGCGCAGCCATTTCCTGTACCACGATCAGCGCAATCGTCGTCGGAATCAGCGTCCACAGAAGCTGATAGCCAAACTGCGCGCCGGCCTGTGAATAGGTGAGTATTCCGCCGGGGTCATTGTCGACGTTGGCGGTGATGAATCCCGGACCAAGCACCGCCAGGAACGCCACCAAGCGGGCGCTGATAAGAGCGAACGGCGATCTTCTGCGGGTTGCGGTCTGCGTCATGGCGCGTCAACGTCGAATCTTCAATATTAGCTGCAACAACTTTTATTGAAGCTCGGCGTCGAGGCGTCTGAAAACTTCCTTTTGAATGACCTCAACGGGCAAACTATGGAAGCGATAGCTATCTTTGATCCTGGTGAGGTCTCCGCTAGCCGCATCCCAACACCACGCCTCCCGGCCGGCCGGATCGAACACCAGAATGATGCTTTCTGAACCGCTTCTCCTTCTAGCAACTCGAAATACGGCTTTCTGTGAGCGTACATCTCCCGAAAAAGGTGTGGACTCATGAGGTGTTCGTTCATTATCAATCCGACAAATCCTCGCTGAGTTTCCCGGCGCTTCCGCAATAGACTCGCCGGTCCTTGAGGTGCATCATTAAGACGGATGGATATTCCGTCGGGCATTCGCTACCCACTTCGCAGCCTCCGGACGAGCTGGGGATTCGCTACTCTCTTTGTCCTCACCCTCGCTCTGGGTCTCGCCGGCGTCAACACGATCTTCAGCGTGCTAAACACCGTAATCCTGCGCCCGCTGCCGTTCAAGCATGCGGATCGCCTCGTGACCATCACCGAAACTGTACCCTTCATGGGAAGTGGTCCTCAGGCGTGTACGATTGACGAGTTCCAGCGCTGGCAGAAATCCGGTCTCCTCGATTACGCAGCCGCGATCAACACGATGGATTTAACTCTCCCCGGCAGGGACCGCGCTGAGCTCCTGTTTGGCGCTAAAGTCACCCCGGATTTCTTTCGTGTTTTCGGAATCTCACTGCTTCTGGGCCGTGGTTTCCTCCAGGAAGACGCGGCTCCGGGGCACGAACAGGTCATCATTCTCAGCCATGAATTGTGGGCGCGCCGGTTTGGAAGTGATCCAGCCATCGTCGGCAAAAGCATTCAGTTCAGCGGCGCAACCATGACGGTAATCGGCGTGGCGCCACCCCGCTTCGATTTCCCTCGCTTGGCCGATGTCGGTGCCGTCATGCGTTTCGCTCCCGAACAAACCGAATTCTGGACGCCGTTGGTCATCACTCAAAAGATGATTGACCAGAACAACTACAGCTATTATCTGGTCGGACGCTTGCACGCGGGCGTTCTCGCGGCCCGAGCAGCGGCAGAGTTCAAGGTTTCGGCGATTCAGAGTCTCCAGTACATTGTGGAGAAGAATCCGCAATATCGCGAACCCCTCGAACATCTTGCCAAAATAATCGGTATCCAGGTCGCGCCATTAAGCGAAAGCATGGCTTGGGGAGTCCGGAATGCGCTCTGGACGCTGCAGGCGGCTGTCGCGCTGCTGCTCCTTTTGGTGCTGTTCAATCTCGGCAACCTGTTAGTCACGCGCAATGCCAACCGCCTGCGCGAGTATGCAATCCGGCAAGCGCTTGGCGGGAGCCGCTGGCAATTGTTCCGTCAAGCGTTGATCGAGCAAGGCATTCTCATCGTCCTTGCCTCGGTGCTCAGCTTGAGTCTCAGCAGCTGGGCCATTGAGCTGGTCCGCAAGATCGGCGCCGCCCGTGTGCCCCGGCTGCATGAACTTTCGCTCGACGCCCACACCATACTCCTGTTGCTCGGCTTGGCTCTGGCCACCGCACTGGCTTTCGGAGCCGTGCCGCTTCTGGTTCTTCCCGATTCAGCCGGCTGGTTTCGAAGTGAGAGCCGCTCCTCAACCGGCGATCGCCGCTCCCAGCGCCTTCGCGCCGCGCTCATCACCGCGGAAATTGCGGTTTCCATGGTGCTGCTGGTTAGCGCCGGTCTGCTAGCGGCGAGCTTTTCAAACGTGATGAATGTCAACCCTGGATTCGATCCAGACTGCTGACTTTCAGCGTTTCGTTTAGCCCAAAACTTTACGTCGACAAGCCGAGAATGCTGGCCGCCCAGCGCGAGTTGCTCGATCGCATCCGCGCTCTTCCCGGCGTGGAATCGGCCAGTGTCGTGAACGTTCTTCCGCTTACCGGCGATTACGAAATCCACGGAGTCGGGCCAGTGGGCAAACCGCTCAACAGAGATTCGGGGGCGGAAGCCCGTCTTATCGATCCGCGATACTTCGAAACGATGCACATCCCGCTCATCGCCGGGCGTGCGCTTCGCGAGGACGATTCCGGAAAGGTTGCCGTCATCAATCAGAAAATGGCCTATCGACTGTGGCCAGGAGAAAACCCGATCGGACGCGAGTTCACGGATAACGGCAACCCGCCGATCCGGGTGATCGGAGTTGTGGGTAACGTGCATAGTGGTCCGCTGGAAGCGGAACCGATGATGCAATATTATTCATCATTCGTTGCCTTTCCTGGCTACGCAAACAGCTTCGCCATCCGCACAAAAACCGATCCGCTCAGCCTTCTTCCTGCCGTCGAAAAAACGATTTGGCGTCTCGACCCGGAACAGGCAGTCAGCGGCGCCAAGACGATGGAACACATAATCCGATCGGCGACCCTGGAGCGGCGCTTTGAAACCGATCTGCTGCTGGGATTCTCGGGGTCTGCTCTGTTCCTCTCCGCGCTCGGTCTCTTCGGAGTGGCATCGCTTTCGGTCACGCGCCATTCGCGCGAGTTCGGCATCCGCATGGCGCTCGGCGCAACAGGCGCGGACGTGCTCTATCTCGAAATAGTTCGCAATATCGTGATCGTCATTGCCGGTTTGGCTGTTGGCCTGCTTCTGTCGTTCGCGACGCATCGCGCGCTTGCCGCGTTGCTGTTTGGCGTTTCCGCGCTAAGCCTGAGTGTTTACGCAGCCGCTGCTGCTGTTTTGATCATTTCCGCCATGATCGCTGTGCTCATTCCCGCTCTGCGTGCGGCACGAATGGACCCCGCTATCGTCTTGCGAGACGAGTAACGCCGGAAATTGCGTTATCATCGGCGCCGTTGGCTCTCCCTAACTAATGTCCGCATGGTTGCCCATCCGGACAGAACTCAAGTGTAATCCCGATAAATCGCTACTTGTCGCGCAGCGTTTACCGATCCCACAGCCCCCGTCGTGGTCAACGTGCTCCCCTCAGAACTTTTCCATTGAGATCCTCGACGATCTCCCCGAAGGGGCACAGCTTATCGGGACGGAAACGCGCGCTACGCCTGGGAGCGGTTTATGGTAGAAGCTTCGCCGCCACTCGACTCCGCGCCATGGAACTGATCACGATTTTAAACCGCTGCCACCGTTTCCGGGGTTGTGTGTACCAGCACGCCCACTTCAGCGCCGACAAGAAGAGCATCGAAGTGGCCTTACGACCGCGCAAGGGTTCGGCCGCAGTCTGCCGGGCGCTGCCATTTCCCGGCCCGGTTACGACAAACTCGCCGAACGGCGCTTTGAGTTCATTCCCCTGTGGGGTTTCCTCGTCTTCCTTCTGTACACCATGCGCCGCGTCGACTATCGCCGCTGTGGGTTGTCGCTGTCGAAGAAGTCCCCTGGGGCGACGGCAAACGCACACTGGCCAAAGCTTATATGCTTTTCCTAGCCCGTTGGGCGCGGCGGCTGTCATGGAAAGAGACGGCGGAGGCCTTTCGTACATCCCGGGACAAGGTGTTCGACGCGGTCGAATATCTCGTCACCTGGTGTCTGGAACACCGGACGCTCGGCCAGATAGACGCCATCGGCGTCGATGAAATTCAGTACTCCAAAGGGCACAAGTATCTGACACTGGTTTATCAGATCGATCTCGGCGTCACCCGTTTGGCGAGCGAAGGCCGGACACCGCTCCTGAAGGAGTCGCGCTGGCTCCTGCTCAAACGGGAAGAGAATCTGAAGGTCGAGCAGCGCTTCCGCCTGCGCGATCTCCTCCGCTACAACCTGAAGACCGTCCGGGCTTACCTTCTCAAGGAAGCATTCCAGCAACTCTGGGATTAGCTCGCCCGCCTGGGCAGGCAAGTTCCTGGACGAGTGGTGTCACCAGACCATGCGTTCCCGCGTCGAGCCCATGAAGAAGATCGCTCGCTGCGCCAGCACCGGGAACTGATTCTCAACTATTTCCGGGCTCAAAAGCTGATTTCCAGCGGGGTCGTGAAAATCCTACGGCTTTCGCACCTACCGGGTACTCGAACTGGCCCTTTATCACTCGCTTGGCAGGTTGCCTGAGCCGGAATCAACCCACGATTTCTTCTGAGGAATCACATTTTCCGGATGGCCGACTTACATTCAAACAAACCGGTCGCGATGCTGTGGGAGTCGCTTTCACGACATGCTCGTGATATGTCGATTGACTTCTGCGTCCAATGCAGGCTACTCAACCGGGACATAGCGCCAATGCTGAGCGCGTATGATTTTTGCATGCTGACCAAAAACACCCAGAAAGAACAATGAAAGCCGGCGCACGCGAATTGCGGGACCGAAACTCGTATTGTGCATCCACTAACTCATTCCGCCGTGCGTTCCCTAGCTGAACATCAGAGTCCTTTGGGGGGATAAAAAGCGGCGATGTTGAAGTAGACCGAAATCTTTTCTCCCGTCTTTGGATCGCTCACCTCTAGCAGGTCGTGGCTGTGCGGCTTGCCTGGTATGAGGGATTGAGAGCCTAAAGCGGGCAGCCCACGGACACTCATGACAATGTGCTCTTCGAATGTTCCGATAACTTCGAATGCCGTTTCCTTTGTTTTTCCATCACCCGTCGTGAGAATCGAGCGGATCAGCGAGGCAGCGATGTCATGATGGAATGTGGCCTTATCGGAATTGTTCAGTGCTTCATAGGCCCGTGAGCAGATCGCATGAGCTTCGATGTTGACAAAGCCGTGATCTATCAATGTCTCGGCGGCCTTCGCCGCCTCTTTATATTCTTTGGATTGCATAGCCCGCCGCATCGACATCAGGTCCTTGCTATTTCCTCGCGGATCACAACTATTTTCTTTAAGGCACGCGAACCGAAGTGCATGAAAGTCCACCGAGAAATCGCCCTTATTTACGCGGCCAAGAAGTTCTCGATAGGATAAAATGCCCTGATCCGAGGCGGCTGCTTCGAGTGAGGGGGCTGAGATACTAGTGATA
>Ga0193753_10002243_pt1 | contig 15542 bp, 14 predicted proteins | sample H1c2metaG_FD_144925 | JGI IMG/M metagenome (GOLD analysis project Ga0193753, IMG submission 144925) | Soil microbial communities from a riparian zone of the East river system, Colorado, United States - H1c2 | ecosystem: Environmental > Terrestrial > Soil > Riparian zone | place: USA: East... | reverse complement strand
TTCGGCATGCTGGGGGTGACGTTCTTCGGCCTGTTCCTGACGCCGGTGTTCTACGTCCTGCTGCGCGCTTTGGAAAAGAGGGTCACCCATACCGAGAAGGTCCACCATCGTGTTTGAAGTGGGCACGTCTGAAATCGCCAACACCATTGCCCTGAGTTTGGCCGCCTTGTTCGGCCTGGCGGCGGTGCTGAACCTGACCGCGCCAGGATTTGTGCGGCGGGTCTATCAACGCTGGGCTTTCGCGCGCGGCTTTTATTATGTCGTGGGGCTCGCCCAGGCATTTACGGCCTTGTTCCTGGCGGTGCCGGAAACCCGTATCTGGGGCGGCATCCTGGGCGCGATGGTCCTGTTCGTGACGGTCATTTCGCTGCTGAATCACCGCAAGTATTTGTACGCCGTGCCGGCCATTCTCCTGATGGTGGCCCTGGCGCCGGCGATGGTTTGAAATCTCACCTTTCCGCCAAGCGGACCGCCTTTAGTCCGAACCATTACTTTAATCGTTAGTCCTAAGGCCTTGCCTGGTCTGGCAAAAAAGGTCCACAAAAGGAACGTCGGTTCATGCGTTGTTGCCAGTAGCTACATTGTCGGAGACTTGATTGGCCAGTGGCTTTGTTCCCGTGGGAGCCCCGATCCACCGGCGCCGGCTGAGCCGGCTGGAAACCGCGATTGCAGCCCGCCGCAACGTCCTGGAGCTGATCCCGGCCATCTCCTATCGCCAGCCCATCGTTTCTGGGGAAATGCTGATGCGTTGGCACATGCTGGCTGACCCGGCCGGCATGAAGCGGGTCATGCTCGATAACCTGCCCAACTATCCCAAGTCCGAAATCATGCGCCGCATGCTGCGGCCCGCCATCGGCGACAGCCTGTTCAATGCCGACGGAGCGGACTGGAAATGGCAGCGCCAGGCGGTGGCCCCGGTCTTCAGCCATCGCAATGTGCTGGCCCTGGCGCCGGCCATGACGGCAACAGCACAGCGCGCCTGCGCCAGGCTGGCGGCGAGCGGTGGGCGGGCCGAACTGGTCACGGAGATGCTGACGGCCACCTTCGACGTGATTTGCGACGTGGCGCTATCGGGACGGGAGCATTTCGACAGCCACACCTTCAGCCATGCCATCACGGACTATTTCCGCACCGCGGGCCGGGCCTCGTTGCTCGACTTTCTGGGATTTCCGGACTGGTTTCCGCGGCCCGGAGAACTGCTGGCGGGCGCCTCGGTGCGAACCATGCACCAGATGGTGGGAACCGCCATTGAAGCCCGCCGCCGCCAGGCGGCTGCTCCGGCCGACGATCTTCTCGCCCATATGCTGGAAGCTGAAGATCCGGAAACCGGCCGGAGGATGAGTGCGGAGGACCTCATTCACAATATGCAGTTCTTCATTGTCGCCGGCCATGAGACCACCGCGCTGGCGCTGTCCTGGGCCTTGTACCTGCTGGCAAACGCGCCCGAGGAACAGCAACAGGCGAGAGAACAAGCCTGGGCAGTGCTTCAGGGCCGCAGCGCCGAGCCCGCGGACCTGCCCGCAATAAGTTTCGTGCGCCATGTCCTGGAGGAAGCGATGCGGCTTTATCCGCCAGTGGGATTGCTGGCGCGCACGGTGGTCGCGCCGGACGAACTTTGCGGACGAATGATGCGGCCAAACGATATCGTGTTCCTGCCGATCTGGGCACTGCACCGTCATGAGCTGCTCTGGGACCGGCCGGCAGAATTTCGCCCTGGCCGCTTCGATCCATCCAGCGCCGAGCGGCGGGACAAGTATCAGTATCTGCCGTTCGGGGCGGGACCCAGGGTCTGTGTCGGCGCCGACTTCGCGATGATGCAGGCCCAGATTATCCTGGCCACTCTGGTTCAGCAATTCGAGTTTCGGCCCAGCGAGCCGTTGCCGCGGCCGGTGATGATGATGACGGTGCGGCCCGAGCCGGGCGTATTCCTGGAAATCCGCCCAGCAAATCGGCACTGAGCTAGAGCTGACTCTTCTGTATCTACAGCCCGTCCGGCAAGGCAAAGACATACAGTTGCTGTCCGGCGCTAGCGCGGTGCACCTCGGTCAACATGGTGGAAGGCTTGGCTTGCGGGCTGCCGCCGCCATAACCGGTGGTGATGGCGATATATTGCTTGCCGTCGACCCGGAAGCTGATCGGATGGCCCTGTACGGTGTTGCCGAGCTGGACTTTCCATAGCGTCTTTCCGGTCTTCACATCCACAGCCTTGAATTCGCGGTCATAGTCGCCGACGAAGGCAACGCCGCCCGCGGTGGACAGCACCGCGGTGAGGAACGGGCTGCGCTGCTGGAACGACCACACTTCTTTCATGTCTCTTGTATTATAGGCGGCCAGCTTGCCCATGTTTCCGCTGGTGCCGGGCATGAAGTAAAAAGTCTGCGAGCCATTGCCCAGCATCATCACGCAGCTCTGGCTGAGCGGGATGATCATCAAATCGTCTGGCTGGTAATAGCTGGTCGCCGGCCAGTCATGACCGCCTTCCGGACCGGGGCAAGAGGCAAGCCATTGGTCGGATTTCTGCGCCACCAGGTCGGGCCGGTAGGTCACCTTGCCGGTCTTGGAATCTATTTTGGTAAAAAGATTCTGGAAAACGGTTTCCTTGGCGGCGATGAACTTGCCAGTGACGCGGTCCAGTTTCCACAGGATGCCGGTCTTGCCGATCGTCATCGCGGTCTTCTGACCGTCATGATCGATCAGCACGCGCTCGAACACCTCATCCATGTCGAAGGATTCGCCCGGAATGTGCTGGAAAAACCATTTGAGCTTGCCGCTGTCGGGGTCCAGCGCCAGGGTGGAATTGCCGTAGAGGGTGGCGCCGTCTTTGCTGCCACGCGTATCGCGCCGCCACGGCTTGGCCTGGGCGGTGCCCCAATAGGTGGTGTTGAGTTCAGGATCGTAAGTGCCGGCGATCCAGGTCTCGGTGCCCTGGCGCATATCGTCCGCCAGTCCGCCCCAGGTGTCGCCACCGGGCTGGCCGTTGAGCGCCACCGTGTCGAATTTCCAGGCCCGCTTTCCGGTCAGGGCGTCATAGGCGCTGATATAGCAATGCGACGTCATCGGGCGGCGGCCGCAATTGGTCATGCCCACGATCACCTTGCCGTGAATCACCATGGCGCCGCTGGTCATGCCGCGCGCCCGCACGCCGTCAGCGGTGTCGGCCTGCCATACGATCTTGCCGGTCGTAGCGTCCAGCGCATAAAGGATGGCGTCATTCGCGGCCATGTAGACAAGATTTTCATAGAGAGCGAGGCTGCGGTTGGAAGTGGCGCCGATGCCGACGGGCTGGTTGGGGCCCACAATCGTTTCCCAAACCAGCTTGCCGGTGCGGGTGTCCAGCGCCTGTACCACGCCTTGCGTGTTGGCCAGGAACATCACGCCGTCATGCACCAGGGGCGAGGCTTCGTTGGTCCCCCCCTCGCGCATTGCCCAGGCCCATTTGAGCTGGAGCGTGTTGACGTTCTTGGCGGTGATCTGCGCGAGAGGAGAATAGCTCCAGCCCTGATAGTTGCGGCGGAACATCGGCCATTCATCATCGGAAGGGTGGGTCAGCATCGCTTCGCTGACTGGCGTGTAGTGCGCGACCGTACCAGCGACGGACACATGCGGTACCACCGGGGGACCGGCGGGGCGGCGGGCTGGTGCCGCTTCGGGATCGCCGCCGGCGGCAGCGGCGCGCGGCGCGGCACCGGCCAAATCAGCAGGGGCACTGCCGTTAGCGATGCTGCCGATCCTCACCGCCGTGGCTGGCATCAGCGCAACAGGTCCCGCTTTTGCACCATTGGCGTACAGAATGAAGGCGGTGATGTCGGCATAGGCTGGCGCGCTCAGGCTGCCGGGCGCGTTGGCCGGCATCGAGGCGTGGATCAGATTGTAAAGGTCCGCTGTGGTGCGGCCCGACCATCCGCTGAGGAACTGACGCCCCGCCAATGGCAAGGCATCGCCCTGCCCCGACAGATTGGCCTGGTGACAGGCAGCACAACTCGTCATGAACGCGGTACGGCCGGCGGCGACCTGACCGGCCGTAAATGGCCCCGGCGGCAGGTTTTCCTGCGCAAAGACCGCGCCTATGCCCAGCAGGCTGGCACCCAGAACAAGATGTTTTGCGAAGCGGACCATGGATGCTCTTTCTCCAGCTATTCTGGCCCCAGCTATTCGCGCGTCATGGTTGGCGGCTTAACAGCCAGGCACGCAATGTGCCGTCCGGCGCTTTCACACTGTCGATCTGCACATAGATCGCGCCCGCAAGCAGCGCCTTGCGCTGTGCAGAACTCAGCGTGACCGTGCCGGAAAGCGTGCCGCTTTCGGCGGGCGACACCATCAGATCCGCAAAAGCATCACCGGGAACGCCGGTCATCGATCCGCTGCGCAGTTGCGCTTTGGTGGCAGGCGATGCCAGGCCGGAGAAGCTGCCTTGCACTGTCAGCCGGTCACCCGCGATCTCAGCGGTAATCGAACCAGTCCCCGCGACATTGCCGCGGGTTGCCAAGGTCATCGGTGCTGGATCCAGGGTCGAGAAGAATTGCGCATCGGCGGCATGGGCTGGCTGCAACAGGCCCAGGCTGGCCGCCATGCCGATGGCACGAATGCAACGGCGCGCATGCGATGACATGGTCTCTTCCCCTGTTGTTTTTGTTGCTGCGGTACCGGATCGGCATAATGGGGCGGTCGAGGGTTACAAGGAAATCTCCTTGCCGGGCAAGTCCCCGATGATCCCCGCAGATGGCGGAGTTCATGGCCGAGCTTGGCCAAGATGCCGACGGTGATCGTTTCGCTGCGCCAACCTGCGCATAGCTGCCAATTCGGCGCGACCCATCGACTGGCTTGGCAGCGGCAATGGGCCGGTCACGAGAATCGCCTCTTGGGACTCGATTGTGCCCGCGAAACCCTTAGCTCCCGTTCTTGAGACAATTTTTTACACTTTTCGCGCACCAGACGCATCTGCAGCAATCGCCAAAACCTTACTTCACGTCCCGGCTGCCGCTGATTTCGATGTAAAGGCGGAAGGATAATGCTGCATCTGCGAAATCTGGCACCAATCTGTAAATCCGACCCTCAGGACTGTATACAGATAGTGTGAAAGTCGGCGCCGATGGCGCTGGCCGTCAATATGTCGTTTCGGGCTCAACAGTGTCACTGGGCGTCCTCTAATATTAGCTCGGAGTTTTCGCATGCGAATCCTCGTTGCTTCGGTCCTCTCTCTGACGGCGCTGGCTTCAGGAGCCATTGCTGCTTCCCCAGCGATGGCCGCGGCCAGTTCCGAAGTGGTGAGCCTCAGGCGGCTGAACCAAGGGGAATATCGCAACTCCATCGCCGACATCTTCGGTCCGGAGATCGAGGTGCGGGGCGTATTCGAACCTGACCGCCGCGTGGGCGGCTTGCAGGCCGCGAGTACGGCGATGCTCTCAATCACGCCGGCGGGATTTGAATCCTTCACCAAGATGGCCGACAGCATAGCCGTGCAAGTGACGGCGGAAAAATACCGGACCAAACTGCCATGCGTTCCCAAATCCGCGAAGGCGCCGGATGACGCCTGCACCGCGCAGGTTTTGAATCGTTACGGCATGCTTCTGTTTCGCCGGGCTTTGACCCAGGATGAACTTAAGAGCCGCGTCAAGCTGAGCAATAGCCAGGCCAAGGCAGCGAAGGATTTTTATGCCGGGCTTCGTTATGGACTTGCCAGCCTGATCCAGTCGCCGGACTTTCTTTTCCGCAAGGAAGTCGCCGTAAGCGGTGACGGCAAGCAATATGCTCTGGAGCCTTTCAGCCGCGCGACGCGCCTCAGCTACCTGATGTGGAACACCGCGCCGGACGATGAATTGTTGAAGGCCGCCCAGAACGGAGAACTGAATACGGCCGCGGGACTTGGCAAGCAGGTTGACCGCCTGATGTCTTCACCGCGGCTGGACGTCGGCATGCGGGCTTTCTTCAACGACATGCTGATGTTGGACACTTTCGACACGATCTCGAAGGACAGCCTTCTCTACGCCAAGTGGGGCACCGTTATCGCCAATTCAGCCAAGGAAGAGACGCTGCGCACCTCGGTTGATCTGGCTCTGCACGCCAACGGCGACATGCGCGATCTGATGACGACGCGCAAAACATTCATCAACCGCGCCCTGGCCGCCGATTACCAGCTCGCTTTCCCCTTCAAGGGTGAGTGGATGCCGTATGAGTTCGATGCGGATTCCGGCCGCAGCGGTGTCCTGACCCAGGTCAGCATGCTGGCCATGTTCTCCCATCCCGGCCGCAGTTCCCCGACCAAGCGCGGCGTCGCCTTGATGGACATCTTCCTCTGCGAGCCTACGCCTGCTCCGCCGGCCAATGTCGATTTCTCGGTCGTGAACGACACCAGCGGGCCGCTCAAGACCGTGCGCGAGCGGCTGATGGCGCATGCCACCAACTCCGCCTGCGCATCCTGCCACACCCATAGTGACCCGATCGGGCTTTCGCTCGAGGGTTTCGATACGATCGGGGGCCGGCGCACGACGGAGAACGGGCAAAAGATCGACCTCGCCGCCACCATTCAGGGCAAGAGTTTTGTCGGTGCGGAAGGGCTGGGCCGCTATCTGCACGACAATCCAAAATACACGGCCTGTATCGCCCGCAAACTTCAGGCCTATTCCAAGGGCGAAAACAGCGAGGATGTTCCGGCTTCGGCTGTCAAGATCGCCTACAAGGCCTTTGCCGACTCTGGCTTTCGCATGCGCGCTTTGTTGAAGGGGCTCGTGGAAGCGCCGGATTTCTTCAGCGCACCCCCGCCCGTTTCTGAAACACCCACCAAAACTGCTGCCAATGTCACGGCCCAATAACAGGAGACAGTGATGAAATTAGATCGCAGATTTCTTCTCCGCGGCACCTGCCAGGGTGCGCTTGCGGTTCTGGGACTGCCGTTCCTCGACTGTTTCCTGGATGGCAAAGGCCAGGCGTTGGCCGCGACCGGGCGTCCGCTGCCCACGCGCTTCGGCACCTACTTCTACGGCCTTGGCCTGACCAAGCAGCTCTGGATCCCCAAGACGGCGGGCAAGGACTATGAGATGTCGATCCAGCTCAAGCCGCTGGAGCCTCTCCGCCAGAAGATAAACGTATTCAGCGGCCTTCGCGTCCCCCTGGACGACAATCCCAATTTCCAGCACTGGTCCGGCGCGGCCGCTGCCGCAACCGGCATCTCGCCCACCAAGATAAGCGAGTTCGATTCCAAGACCATCGACCAACAGGTCGCCGACTCCATCAGCCACGGCACCCGCTTCAAGTCGGTGGCCGCCGCAGCCGCCGGCGATCCCAAGCAGAGTTATTCCAGCCTGGGGGCCGCCAATACGCTTCCCGCGGAGGCGTCGCCTCTGGCGCTTTATACACGGCTGTTCGGACCTGGTTTTCAGGACCCGTCGAAGGGCGACTGGAAGCCCGATCCGCAAGTGATGATCCAGCAAAGCGTGCTGTCGGTGGTGGCCGATGACCGCAAGCGCGTCATGCAGGATTTGGGCGCCGCGGATCGCGCCCGCATGGACCAGTATTTCAGCTCGGTGCGCCAGGCCGAACTGCAGATGGCGGCGGAACTGCAGCGCCCTGAGATCCAGGCCAAGGTGACCATTCCTGAGGCGCCGGCGGAGATGACTTGCAACAATGCGCTGCCGAACCTGCGCAAGTCGGCGCCGTTGATGGCAAAGCTGGGCGCACTCGCCCTGGCCACCGATCAGACGCGGATCTTCAACTTCAGCGTTTCCGAGCCCGGCTCTCAAGTCTTCGTGCCGGGCGATTCACTGGGCTACCACCAGTCCACGCATGAAGAGCCCATTGATCCGGTGCTGGGCTACCAGCCCCGCGTGGCGCAATACAATGTCTACATGATGGAGATGTTCTGCGCCTTCCTGCAGGAAATTGACGCGATCCCGGAAGGCGACGGCACACTGCTCGATCACAGCCTGTTCTTTGCCTTCACCGATCAGAGTTTCCCCAAGATCCATGCCGTGGACGGCCTTCCGATCCTGCTGGCGGGCGGCGCCAGCGGCCGCATGAAGACCGGCCACCACGTCCTGGGCGACGGCAGTCCGGTTTCGCGCGTTGGTCTCACGGTACAGAAGGCAATGGGCGTTTCGCTCGAGAGTTGGGGCAAGGGTACGATGGAGACCAAGAGCCCATTCACCGAACTTCTGGTGTAGGAATCGGGTCGCTCAACCGTTGATACTTTAGCCTCATATAAGGACTGCCTTCGCCATGTTAGCATTGTTTTCTCGCTGCCTCTTTGCCGCGGCGGTTGTTTGTACCTGTTTTGCCGTTGTTGGCGCCGTCGCCGGACCGAAGGAAACTGCCCAGATCAAGCCGCGCCAGGACAAGCTGCGCGATATGGGAGGCGCCCTGAAGGCGATCAATGATGAAATCAAGAAGGGCAAATTGGACTGGGACAATATCGTCCTGCCCAATGTCCAAACCATCAAGGATCGCAGCGGGTACCTTCTGAATTGGTTTCCCAAGGGCAGCGGTCCGGAATCCGGGGTGAAGACCTATGCGCTACCCGCGATTTGGCAAAAGAATGATGATTTCGTGAAGTTGGGCAAGGCGATGCAGGCCGAAACCCTCAAGCTGGACCAGGTTGCGGCGACGAGAAACGGCGATGCGCTGAAAGCGCAGGTCCTCGCCACCGGCAAGGCCTGTAAAGCCTGTCACGACGACTTTCGCTCACCCGATTACGAAAAAGAAAACGAAGAATAAATGAGCTCCGTCAACCCGACCCGCACCATGCAAGGAGACGCTATTACCACGATGGCGGCTCGCAAGCAGCGCGTCTGGGATGGGCCGACCCGGGCCATGCACTGGCTACTGGTGGCTTCTCTCGGGTTTTGCTGGTGGAGCGGTGTCAATAACGAGCTCGAATACCACTTATACAGCGGATATGTAGTCCTCTGGATTGTGCTGATGCGCCTTTACTGGGGTTTTCTCGGCTCTTCCACCGCCCGCTTCACGCATTTCGTGCGCGGACCCGTGGGCATCTTGAATTACGCGCGGACTCTTCACCATCGCGATTCCGCCCATAGTTATGGCCACAACCCCGTAGGCGCCATCAGTGTGCTCCTGATGCTCGGCGTGGTTTTGGCCGTGGTCGTGCTGGGGCTCTTTGCAGTGGACGTAGACGGGCTCTATTCGGGCCCGCTTTCCAGCTATGTGACCTTCAAGTATGGCCGGCATCTGGCGCATCTGCATTACGACTGGTTCGAATATCTGCTGGTAGTCATCGGCATTCATCTCGCAGCGATCGCTTTTTATTATGTCTACAAACGGCAAAATCTTGTCGCTCCAATGGTCTCCGGCAGCCGGACTGTTGCCGAAGCCTCCGGGGAGGAGTTGGAGCATGCGCCCCTTTGGCGATTTGTGGTGGGGGCTGTTATTGTCTCGGGCATCGTGTGGGCGGTGATCATTGGCTTTTACTTTTAAGAAGACTTTCAAGAACAAGAACAGGTGGCAGGGAATGAGAAGCAGTATTGGGGTTGTTTTCGGCATTGTCGGGCTTTGCGCCCTGGCGGGCGGCAGTTTTGCGGCAGAGCCCGCCAGCGCACCTCCTGCGCCACAGCCCGCTTCTGCACCGGCCGCGGCCGGCAAGCCGGAGGAGAATCCACCGATGGTGCCTCCCGCCAAGCCAGGCGTGTTCACGATGCAGAAAAAGGGAGCGAATGGCTTTCATCTTGTGGTCGCGGCGCACCAATTCACCTCCCGCAGCGACATCGAAAAGTACCTCGCCTACCGGGCCGCGGAACTGACCCTCGAGCAGCGCGCCAACTGGTTTACGTTTACCGAATCCCGCTCCAAGGACAGCACGGTCCCAGTGCCCAAGCGCGATCCGGCAGGCCTGCGCTACAGCTTCCGCATGGAATATTGGCGTCCCGTGTGGCGCTACAAACTGGCTGGTGACCCGGCCTGGAAAAGCTGGAGTCCTTTCACGGGCGCGGCTTTCTTCGCAGACGGCAAGGATCCCAAGACCATCACCGACTACGAAGTCAGCGCCGACATCGCGGTCCGCAAGGGCCCGATGGACGATTCCGATCCGCTGGGATTTGAGGCCGGCGCCGTTTCCGACCTCTTGATCAACCAAGTGTCGCCGCCGGTATAGCAATGGGAGAACGCATGACGACGAACCGCCGCGCTTTCACGCAAGGCCTTGCTGTCTTGGGGATCAGCGTGACCACGCCCGCCCTGGCGCAAGCCAAGACCGTCGAAGTGGCGATGAAACAGTCGCCCAAGATGCTTTTTGTGCCCGGCGTCGCCAACATCAAGAGCGGCGACACGGTGCACTGGACCAATACCTACAGCACCACGCACACCGTCACATTCGATCCTGCCAAGGGGGCTACACCGGCCAGCGTGGTTCTGCCCGAAGGCGTAGCGCCGTTCGATTCCGGCAATATCGAGGAAGACGGGAGTTTCAGTCACACCTTCACCGTCAAGGGCACCTATAAGTACGTCTGCATCTATCACGAGGCCATGGGAATGGTTGGAACGGTAGTCGTTACCTGACAGTTCGCGAAACGGGAGGAACATCATGATCCTGAAAAAGCGTCTTATGGTTTGCGCGATGGCCACGGCCATGGCCGGCGGTACAACGCTGCCGGCGTCGGCGGCGCCTTGGACGCGCGGCTTTGTGGTCGGCGCCTATGAGTATGCCTTCCGTTACGGCGGACGGCCGGATTACAGCCGCGGCGCGGAGATCGAGCCGGGCGTGGACTGTCCGCATGGCGCCAGCATTCATTTCGCCAACGACACCCAGACCAAGATCGCGGTGGCGCGCCAGAAATGGCGCTCGCAGCAGGAGATTGACTGGATCTCCAAGCCTCCGGGCCTGGACCAGGTCAGGGCGCCGGTGCTCACCCGTTTCCACATCTGGAATCGCGCCGTCGCCTATCGCGCCTACAAACGCGGCATCGAGACCTATGTGAATCCCTGGGCGGCCGATGATCCCGGTCAGCCGCAGGTGACCAGCCGCATTGGTGACGGCTTCAACCTGGACGGCAAGGTCAAGGCCACCGACTTCGTCAGCCCGGACGGCGAGAAGGGCATCGACAACGCTTTGTACCGCGCCTGGGGCTGCGATGCGCCCTGGCGCGGCAATGGCAACGCTACGCTCGACCTGCGCGCCAACGACAAGATGCAGGACGGCCTTTACACCATGGTCCTCCGGGTGTCCGGCAACCAGGACCCGATGAACGACAGTGACGCCACGGTGGAGATCGGCTATTCGCCGGACAAGATCGTCAAGGATGCCCGGGGCAGCGTGTCGGTGGACTATTCCTACCGCATTCTGAAGTCTGCGCAGTACACCAAGCTCAAGGCCAAGATCAAAAACGGGGTGGTGGAGACCGAGCAGGTAGAGCATCTGCATAGCCCGCGGATCGCCTGGTTCTACGACCAGACCGGCGACACCAACTTCACCAAGGGCAAGATCCGCCTGAATATAGCGCCCGACGGCCACACCGGCACCGGCCTGATCGGAGGCTACCGCAACTGGCGCGAGCTCTATACCGAAAACACCTTCGCCCAGGACGGCGGCCAGCAGGGTATCCGCGAGCATGAAGACCATGTCGCGCTTTATTACGCCCTGCGCCGCAATGCCGACGGCATGCTAAACCCCAAGACCGGCAAGTATGATGGCATCTCGTCAGTTTACCGCGTCAAGCTGGCTTCGGCCTATGTGGTCGATCCCGACAAGCCGATGGATATTCCAAAGCTGGCGTTGGACGAAGAGCGCATGCAGGCTTTCCTCGCTATCAAGGCCAACACCATCAAGGGGATCGAGACCCTCGTCCCGCAGCCGGTCCCGCCCGGCACTTCGGAGGCGGCCGTGCCTTCGATGGAGGACGATATCGTCGACCTTCCCAACAAGGAGTATTTCCTCAAGACGCTGGACCGTCCGCATTACGCCGGTGAAGATGCCAACGGCATTCCGCCCTGGTCGCGCAGGCGGCGTGGCACGCCAGCGATTCCGCAACAGCCGCAACAGCCCAAACAGCAGGTCAGCAACGAAGCGCCGACTGTGCTGGCGTCTGAGCAAAAGCCATGATCGGAACGGCGGTCGCTTCCTAGCCGTTCACGAAACGGGAGGATGTTGATGATCCTGCGAAAGAAGCCATGAAACCGGTTAGACGGTGGGCTTTTGTTATCTTGCCACTGCTGATCCTGGCCAGTGTCCCGGCGCGGGCGGCATTCGATGTCGGCCTGCCCTACCCTACTGAAGTTGCGCTATCCGAGGAAGGCGACAACGGATATGTGTTCCGGCGCTTTCCCGGCAGTCAGCGGCTGTATACCTACGATCTTGATCGCGGCGACCGTTCCTATTGCAATGAAGATTGCGAAGGGGCCCACCCGCCCGTGATCGCCCCGGCTTCAGCCTCACCAATGGGCGAGTGGAGCGTCATCCGCCGTTATGATGGCCGTTTGCAATGGGCCTATCGTGGCCGTCCTGTCTATTCGTTTTTCCACGATGCGCCCAAAGACCCCCATGGCGACAATGAAGGGGGAATGTGGCATCTCGTGCCTTACGAAAAATAGCCTAGCGCGACAGGCCCTTGAAGACGAATTTTTCCACACGTCCATCCCGTCCATCGCCTGTATAGACATTTCCCTGCGCATCGGTGATGAGGATATGCAGCCCCAGAAACATCCCGGGAAGTACGCCGACATGGCCAAACGCCGCCTGCGGGATCTCCTGCAGGGTCTGGCGGTCCAGCACCCGAACGCGTTGCTGGTGACCTTCGCAGATATAGATGAAGCGCTGATCCTTGTCGGCTGAGAGCGCCACGCTGTTCACCGTGCCGAAGCCTTTCATGGGAATTTCCCTGGCGACAAAGGCCTCTTTGAGGAACTTGCCGTCCAAGGTGAAGGCCTGGACGCGGTTGTTGTTGCGATCGGCGACATAAACGGTCCCATCCCTGGAGATGGTCAAGCCATGCACCAGGTTGAACTGAGCAGGGACCGGATCGTAGGTCCGTTCCTTCGATGCGCTATCATCCGGCGCCTTGCCATACGCGCCCCACATCCGCTTGAATTTCCCGGTGTCGGCGTCCAGCACGATGACGCGCCGATTGACATAGCCGTCCGCGATAAAGAGCTCATTGGTCTTGGGCCAATAGACCGGCCAGGCGGCATGGTTGAAATTCTCGGTATCCAGACTGCCTTTGCTTTGGCCGGAATGGCCGACCTGCATCAGAAACTTTCCGTCGGCCGTGAATTGCAGGCATTGATTGTCATCCTTGCCACTCTTGCCGTTCCGGTCCCGGCCATTGCCGCAGATCCAGACACGGTCCTGAGCGTCCACGGCGATGCCATGTTCCTGCACCGGCCAGTCGAATTTGGCGCGCTCGGCCTCGCTCATCATGAACGGCCCGCCCCAGCCCCGCAGGAACTTGCCGGAAGCGTCGAACTCCACTACCGACGGGGCCGGCACGCCCGACGCCTCCTGGGGCGGCTCGTCCAGTTGCGGGATCACGGAACGTGGGCGGGAGATGACCCAGATATTGCCGTGGGAATCCTCGGTCAGACCAGCGATCTGTCCGAAGAAATAGCCGTGCGGCATTTCCTTGGGCCAGTCCGGGTCCACTTTGAAGATGGGATAGGAGGTGGCGGTCTGGGCGTTTGCACCCGTCTCAGCCGTCATTGTGATCGATGCCAAAGCCACCGTGGCGATGGCCGCCCTCAAGCCCAGTTTCATTCTGCCCCCGTTGCGCGATCCAAAAATTATGATCGTGCCCGACTGCAAAGCCAAGGGCATTTTTTCTGAAGCGTTCGCGTTGCTCAGTCCCGCGGGTTCGCAGTGCAGCATAATTTTTCAACCTGACGTCACCACCCGTGCTCCGGTATGATCGGGCGTTGAACCGAGCGCCCATGCCGCACATCACCGATCCCCTGAGCAACGCCGGGTTCCTGCTGGATCAAGGCAGGAGCGGCGAAGCGCGCGACGTGCTGGCCCAGGCGATCGCCGGTGGGTTGGATGGCGCGCCTATCCGCAGTCTGATGGGCCTGGTTCTGCACCAGTTGGGGGACTTCACCGGATGCGCGCGCGAACTGCGCCACGCCGTGCGCCTGGCGCCCGACGACGGCGCCGCGGAATTCGCTCTCGCATCCATCTCTTATCGGCTGGGCGACGAAGCAGAGGCCGAGGCCGCTACCCGCCGCGCCATTCACAAGGGCATGGACGAAGTCCATCCGTATCTGTTGCTCGGGCGCATCCTCAACAAACAGGGCCGGTTCGGCGAGGCAGAAGTAGCCTATCGCATGGCGGTACGCCGGGATCCCACCTCACCGCAAGCCCAGCGCGAACTGGCCCAGCTGGTCTGGATGCAAACCGGCGATCTGGCCAAGGCGCGTGCCGAACTGGATGCGGCACCCCAGACCCCTGAGATCACCGCGATCACGGTGCGCCTGCTGCAGGCCGCAGGCGCGGAAGACGCCGCCTATGCCTTGGCGGCAGCGCGGGCTGACCGGGATCCCACGCTGAATGTCCTGGCCGCGCGCGCGGCGCTGAGGATTGATGCGAAAGCGGCTGACCGGCATCTGTCAGCCGCCCCGCCAGGCACCGCCGCACGCGCCAAGTGTGAGATTGAGGTCGATCTGGCGCTCGGGCGCGTAGAGCAGGCTGTCAGGCGCAGTGAAGCCCTGCATGGATCTCGCCCTGGCGATCAACACGCAACCGCACTCCTGGCAATTGCATGGCGTCTTGCGGGCGATCCCCGCTACAGGGCGCTCTACGATTACGACCGGCTGGTCAAAACCTACCGCATCGATCCGCCTGAGGGTTGGAGCAGCCTCGAGGACTATCTCGGCGATCTCGGCCTGGCGCTGGACCGAATCCACGGACCTTTAACCCATCCGGTGGATCAATCGTTGAGACATGGAAGCCAGGCCACGCGCAGCCTGGCCGATTATCCCGACGCTGCCATCCGCGCCCTGTTTCGTGCGATCGATGCGCCGATCCGCCGGCACCTCGCCGCGATCGGCGAGTCTGACCAGAAGTATCAAATCGACAGCGCCTGGTCCGTGCGCCTCAACAGCGGCGGGTTCCACATCAACCACATCCATCCCGAAGGCTGGCTCTCGTCGGCATTCTACGTCCGCACGCCCAAAGTCCTGCAAGGAATTGAAGGCGCCCTCAAGTTCGGTGAGCCCGGCCCGCCAACCTCGCCGCCTTTGCGCGAAGACCATCTGGTCAAACCCGAGCCGGGAATGCTGGTGCTTTTCCCCGCCTATATGTGGCACGGCACCGTGCCGTTTTCGTCAGAGGAAAAAAGACTCTCCTGCGCGTTCGACATCGTGCGCCGGTCATAAACGCACGGGGCTATTTCGATAGGCCCTGATAGACAAACTTCTGAAAACGGCCGCCGCCGTCGCCAACATAGACATTGCCTTTTGAATCGCTGGCGATGACGTGAATGTTGGAGAACTGACCGGGATAGGCCCCCGGAGCTCCGAAGGTGGAGACTTCCTTCAAGCTCTGCCGGTCCAGCACACGCACGCGTTCGTTATGGCCGTCGGCGACATACAAGAAGCTTTGCGCCTTGTCGCCG
>Ga0193753_10002242_pt1 | contig 15549 bp, 13 predicted proteins | sample H1c2metaG_FD_144925 | JGI IMG/M metagenome (GOLD analysis project Ga0193753, IMG submission 144925) | Soil microbial communities from a riparian zone of the East river system, Colorado, United States - H1c2 | ecosystem: Environmental > Terrestrial > Soil > Riparian zone | place: USA: East... | reverse complement strand
GCCCTGGGGCTTCTGACTCTGATCTTTCTGATCCCGTCCTATGATTCCATCACCGCATTGCTGGTGACGGTCTTTCTCGGCGGATTCGCCGCGGCGTGGGTGGCGGCCGGCAGTACGCGCATCTCTTATATGGGTTATCAGCTGGCTTTTGCCTTTTTCCTTTGCGTAATACAGGGCTCTGGACCTGCCTTCGACATGGTCGTGGCGCGCGACCGCGTGATCGGCATCTTGTTCGGCAATCTTGTCGTCTATCTAGTCTTCACCCAGGTCTGGCCTGTGAGCCTGAAAAACCAGATCGAGAGCGGCGTGGCGAGCCTGCTGCAACGGCTGGCCGAATTGAAACGAGCGCCGGATCGTTCGTCGCGCCGAGCCGCAGCGGTTCGGCTTCTGGCCGCACGGGCGACGCTCGAAGATGATCTGGATGTTGTCCGCTATGAACCTGCAGAGATTCGGCCGTCCGCTGACTGGCTCTCCCTGCGCAAAGAAATGCTGGACAGCACCACTGCCTTGCAAGCGCCGCTTGCCTTGGTCGGCGAACAGCCGGCTTTGCGACATATGGTGTCGAGGCGGATCGCCGAGATGGAGAGAGTGCTGGCTCGTATGGGAGAGGCACATGCAACGTTGTAAGACTATTCTGTCCGCGCTTTTGCCGCTGGTCCTGGCGGGCTGTGCCACCTCCGCACTGAAGCTGGCACCCGCCCACCCCAACCGGCCCTGGAAGCCCGTCACCGATGCGGCCGGCGAGATCCAGCCCGGCGAACCCGCGTCGGAAAGCGGCGACAGCTATGTCCTGCCATCCAACGCAGCGTTGTCGGCGCTACCGCCTTCGCCGCCCTCGCTCAGCAGTGATCATCCCTATAACCTGGCGGAATTGATCGATGTCGCCGAAAGCAATAATCCTGATACCCGCGTCGCCTGGGACGGTGCGCGCAATGCCGCGCTAGCTGCCGGCATCGCCGAAAGCGCCTATTTGCCCCATGTAACAGCCAGCCTGGTGGCGGGCTACCAGGTCAGTCACGGCCGCAAGTCCGCCCTGGGCTTCAGCGCGGGCGGCAACAATTCCGGCAGCGGAACGATTTCGGCGCTTTCGGCGGAATGGCTGCTGTTCGATTTCGGACAGCGCGCCGCCGTGGTCGAAGCGGCGCAGCAGGCTTCCATTGGGGCCAATATTGCCTTCGTGGCGGCGCACCAGCAAGTTATCTACAACGTGAGCGTGGCCTATTTCGCCGACGCCGCCGCGCAATTCCGCATCGGGATCGCGGCTCGATCGCTGAAGAACGCCGAATTGGTCGAAACGGCAGCCCAAGAACGTTTCAAGCATGGTATCGGCACGGTGATTGAGACCGCGCAAGCCCGCCAAGCCACTGCGCAAGCCCGCCTGACTCAGGTGCAGGCCGAAGGCGCGGCCCAGAATAGTCACGTCGCCCTGCTCGCGTCGATGGGCATCTCACCGCTTGTATCTCTCAAGGCCGCGCCGCTGGCCCGCCAGGCCCTGTCGCCGTCAGCAATGGGCTCGGTGGACAAGATTGTCTCCGACGCGCTGGCGCGACGGCCTGACATGCTTGCGGCGTATGCGACGCAGAAAGCCAGCGCCGCCAACATTCGTGCCGCGGAGGCCGACTTCTTGCCTAAGGCCTTTATCACCACCACCGGCAGCTATAGCAGTGCGGGCTTCGGCCTCACCGCATTGCCGCCCGCCGGGCAGCAACCGCCGACCTTCAATCTTTCCGGCAGCCAATTAGGTGCGACGGTGATTGCCGGCATCACTATTCCCATCTACGACGGGGGTGTGCGTGACGCGGTATTGGGACAGGCGCGGGCCAATGCCGACAAGGCCGATGCCCTGTTGATGCAGACTCGCAATCAAGCGATACGCCAAATCGTAGCTGCGCAGAATGCTCTCAAAACCAGCGTTTCAACCTATGAAGCCGCTACCGCGTTGGAAAAAGCATCACAGACGAGTTTCGACGCGGCCTTGGCGGCCTATCGCAATGGCGTCGGCTCGATCACCGATGTGACGGTGGCCGAAATACAGTTACTGCAGGCCGGCAATGCAGCCGCTGATGCCTATACCGGCGCGCGTTCCGCGGCGGTCGCAGTCGCTTTCTTTGCGGGTGGCTTGGGCTCAGCATCCGAATGACTGTCGTACGCGATCTGCCCGCCAGAATCCGAACTCATCTGAAATGCGGAGCTAACTGTGTCGAGTGAAACTGTAGTGGTGACACCGGCAGCTTGTCGCGCTGAAGTATATATGGCGCGAGCAAAAATGGCGGAGGATTGGTCTGCCAAAACCGCCGATGCCGAACTGCGGCAGGGCTGGCTCAAGATTGCGGAAGAGTATCGACTCCTGGCGCGGGCACTCAAAATCGATCGGTTAGACAAGCCGGAATAGAAATGTCAGCCGGAAATTCTCTTCCGCGAAGACAGAGTCAAGTCTGACCCAACAATAGCTGTCAGGGTCAACATTATTTTCGACCCTTCCATGCCATATGGAATTTCTATGCGGCTAATCCGACTTTACGCCCGTCAATGTTTTGGAGAGTCGTCATGCCAGCCATCCCGAACCGCGTTCCTGTCGCCGATAACGAAACCAAGATTGCCGCAGCGTACAACCAGGCCGGTTATCGCTACGGCAAATATGCCGACGGGAGCGGAGATAAGCTATTCAGTTTTGAGGGTTTGCACGCCTATGCCGACCGCAGGACTTGGGAATTGATCGACAGCAAACTTCTGGCGCTCAAGGCCCGGGGGCTTCATCGGTTGCGTGTATTGGACCTCGGTTGCGGTCCCGGTACCTGGCTGCGTCGCGTAGTCGTGCGCGCCAAGCAGATAGGGTTTACCGAGATAGAAGCGCAGGGACTCGATATCGCCGACATCCAATTGCATCGCGCCCGCGCTCTATCCCGAGGTGTCGCCGAAATGGCGGGTGTAAATCTTACTTTTCAGCACGGGGACCTGCGTGGAAAGCTCCCGTGCCCGCCAAATGACCTCTGTCTTTGTCTTTACGGCGTGCTCAATCACCTTCCCATTAACGAAATATCGCATGCTTTTCGCCGGATCGCGGATGTCACGGCGGGCTTTTTCGTCGCAACGGTACGCACCATCGGCAGCACGCCTACTGTCTATGTAGACGACGTCAGCGCGGCGTCGCGCTTTTTTCAAGACAACCAGATCGATCGTCTGGACGTAGAGTTTACCAACGGTCGCCGCACAAGCTTTCAGTCGCATCTATTTTCTCGTGCGGAATTACAAAGATTGGCGGGAGTAACCTTCGAAGTGGAGGACATTCAGGGGCTTGATCTTTTCCATCTCAGGTTCGCCGCCGATCCGCGCTGGAATCCGTCATCGGCAGCACCACTTGCGCGGTTATCGCAGGAGCTGGCACGGTTGGAAGAGCGGTACTGTCGCGATCCCGGCTTTATCGACCATGCCTCGCATCTTCTGTTAGTAGCGCGCGGCCGGAATGAGGTGCGCAAATGAGCGAATTTTTGAGTTCGCCATTCGCCATTGGATTCTGTCTAGCGGCGTTGGTTGCCGGGATCACCATGGTTTGCGCCATATTTTGGCCGGGTAAGGACGAAAAGGAAAATAAAGATGAGCCGCACATACGCTTTTGAGATTTTCCGCGACGGGCGGGGATGCTGGCGAGCCAGGCGGAATGATGGCTTGGTGGATGGGCTGTTCGTGGACCAACTTAGCGCCGTCCGCTTCGCCCGCCGTGAATGTCCGAATGGACTGCTTTTCATCCGCCACTGATCGGAGACTCCGCCAAAGCCCGTCGGCCATTTGCACGACGCCAGTGCGAAATGATTCTGGAGGGTGGGAGCTTGCCATCGTTCGATCAGCCACACTGACGGCCATTTCGAGAAATAGAGATGAAACCCCGAACAGGACTTCTGCGCGGTGCGCATCCGGTTCCTCCAAGGCAAGCGAGCAGTAATGGGCGGCCCTGGCGGCAAATTTCTGGGAATATCGCAAAAGGGGATCATTCATTGCGAAACGACCGGTTAAAGAAGAGCTTCTCTCACCATTTCGGAACCATCCCCTCCCTTCGGTGCATAGTCGTCTTCAATAGATGCCGGGCCTAGTCAAAGCGTAATCCCTGCTTTGAGGCCGAGAACACCCACATCTTGAGCATTTTTGATACCACCCGGATTGTGAATCAGCTGCAAGTTGGGACGCATTTCGATCCAGCTGAACGGGTGCAGGCTGAAGTATATTTCCGCGACATATTCAGCGTCCGGAAGCGACCCCGCGCCCGCCAAACTGTCGTTAAAAGCGACCAGCGAGTTGACATGGGTACGCGCGACGCCGATACCCAGCACATCGTCAGGCAAGGCGGGAATGATGCCCTTCCACCAAAAGCCCGCAGCTATCTGATCGTCGATCGCCGAGGTGCGGTGATCGGTGAATGTGACATTCAAAAAGAATGCCCCGCCGTTGAGGAATTTACCGTTCGCCGCCTCGCCGAAGAGTTGCTGCTGCATGCTGAACCAAAAGCCATAGCGATCACGGCGCTGCAGGGCGGGCAAGCCGGTCAGGATGCGCGGCTTTCCATCGATACCAAGTATCAGGTCATCGCCTGGCGCGTTGCTGTACCAGCCGCCGATCTTGTAAATGCCGATACCGCTGGTCGCGGTGGGGTCTGGATCCCAACCGATCTCGAACGGAACCAGCACGCCGGTTGCGCCGCTGTAATGGCCAAAGGAAAAGCTGTTCTCCAGATTTCGGGGATTGGCTTCATATACCGCGCCCTGGATATAGCGGTTGCCGTCGTTGTAGCGCAGCCGGCCACCCCATTGGCTGACGGGCCAGTTGTACCAGTAGGACCCTGCGAGATTGCCCGGCACTGATCCGCACAGGCTGAGATTCATGAAGTAGCAGGGGAAGCTGTCGAAATCCTCACCCACCGTCGTGCGGCCCAACTTCAATGCCCAGGTGTCTTGATCGAACTTCTGTTCATACCAGAGCTGGGTCAATCGTAGGGTTTGACCTCGGCCAAAGACTTCCTGAACCTGCTGCAATACCCCCAGATTCGCGGCAGCGCCCAAATCGTCGCCGCGACGCTCGGTGACGGTGAATTGCATCGTGCCGCCGTTTAGGCCGGCCAGCGCCGCCATATCGGCGGTGAAGCCAAGTGCGAACTGGCCGGTTTCGCGCACCATCTGACTTGAGCCGCCCTCGTGGTTGTAGGCGGTTTCCGACACATAACTCGCGGCAGCGTCGATACCGGCGTCGTGCAACTGGGTGCGCATTCCGCCCCAGTCGCCGGTCAGGCCGGCAGGCGGGGGCGATGCCTGGCTGTCGACCTTCTCCATGCCGCCCCCGGTTTTTGAGGTTATCGCAGTGGTCTGGGCGGAAGCCGCCGTACCCAGCAGAAGCGCGCCGATCACAAGCATGACGGAGGGGGACTTCGCCGACGGACCGCGGCCGCGCAACTGCAATGCTGAAGTATGGCCAATGTCAGACAATGCCGTTTTCTGAGCCATGTCAGTTCCCGGTACCATTCGGCAGCGCATAAGCAATGACGTAATCGCCTATTTTGGTGCCGAACGAGCCATGGCCTCCCGCTGCGGTAATGACATATTGTTTGCCGTCGATCGCGTAGCTCATAGGCGTTGACTGACCTCCGGCGGGCAGCCGGTCCTCCCACAGCTGGTGTCCCGTGGTGACGTCATAGGCGCGGATGAAATAGTCGGCCGTCGAGGTGAGGAAGGAGACGCCGCCTGCCGTGGTCAATGGGCCACCAAGCATGGGAACGCCCATTTTGATCGGGATTGGCACCGGCGAGCTGTCTCGGATCGTCCCATTCGGATGCATCCAGGCAATCTTTTTGGTCTTCAAATCGATTCCCGCGATATAGCCCCATGGCGGGCGGAAGCAGGGCAGGCCGATGGGCGAGAGGAAGGGATGCAGCACCACACCGTAAGGGGCGCCATACATAGGTTGCACGCCGACTTCGCTGCCGGTTGGATGCGCATTGTTGGGGGCTGCAGGATTATCCGGGCCGCGCGGCAGAAGCTTGGAGACGAACGGCACTGCCATCGGATTGGCAATCGCGATTTGCCGGACCGGATCCACGGCGATGCCGCCCCATTCGAACATTCCCAGATTGCCCGGAAAGACCAGGGTTCCTTGCAAGGAGGGCGGCGTAAATGTGCCGTCGTACCGCATTTGATGAAATCCAGCTCAAATACAGCGGCGTGCCCAACGCCAGCCTGGCCCATCCCGATCCCTTTCAGCCCTTTTCCGGCACCGCCTCGGTGAAGAGTAACGTGCATGCTGCGGTGGAGACGCTGGCCGCCTATGCGGTGGATACCGTCAAATACGGCCCTTGGTCCTTCCTGGCGGCGGTGCGGGTGGACGATTACAAGGGCGAGTACACCAACAGTGTGCCCAGCAGGCAATTCCTCCACGACGCGGTGGTGATGCCCAGCTACAAGGGCGCCATCATCTATAGCGTCACGCCGTCCCTCAATGGCTATGCCGCCTATGGCACTTCCTTCGATCCTTCGGCAGAGGGATTGTCGCTCAGCGGAGCGACGGCTGGCTTGGGTCCCGAGCGCAGCCATTCGATCGAGATGGGGCTGAAGTGGAACGCCACGGAGGGGCTTCTGGTCTCCGGCGCCCTGTTCCGCACCATCATGAGCAATATGCGCGAACCCTCGCCCATCGACCCCACCGTCGATGTGCTCGAAGGCACGGGCCAGGCCGAAGGCTTCGATCTGCAAGCGCAAGGCCAGATCATGCCGGGCTGGCCGATCCTGGCGGGCTATACCTATCTTGATGGCCGGGTGGTGCATTCGCCGAACCCCGATTCCGGCGCTGCGCTCCAGAACGCGCCGCGCCACAATCTGCGGCTATGGACCACTCATGACCTGCCGCTGGGCTTCGCGGTCGGCGCGGGCATGAACTACCAGTCGAGCCGCGTGCCGGCGTCCCTGCCGGACGCGAATGGCTATTTCCAGAAGGTGCCGGGCTACTGGACCGGCTCGGCCATGCTGCGCCATGCTCTCACGGATCATCTCTCGGCCCAGCTCAACGTCACCAACATCACCGACACCTATTACTATGACGGCCTCGACGACAACCATGTCGAACTCGGGGCCGGGCGCACCGTCATGCTCACAATCAGCGCAAACTATTGAGGCCAAAGCTCCGGTTGCGGAACCGTCACCACCCCGGCATCGGATTTTAACGTATCTTTCAGGAGTGATTGCGAATGCCCACAAAGGATGCCCGACACGACCTCGAACTCAGTCGCCGAACGCTGCTCACCGCCGCGGGGCTCGGAGCGCTTGTAGTGGCTTCCCTCGGCGGGACCGGCGAAGCTGCTGAGACCTCCCGCCGCTCGGACGATCCCGTGACGATGCCGCCGGTGAGCGGTCTGCATCTACAGTTCGGCGCCGATCCGGCATCGCAGTTGGTAGTGTCCTGGCACACGCTGCAGCCTGTGCGCGATCCGCGCGTCCTCCTCGGCCGCCTTGATGGCAGGCTGGAGGAGACGGTTCCGGCCGCCACGGTCAGCTATACTGACGCAAAATCCGGCCAGTCGGTTTATGCCCATCATGCGAAGCTGGAGCGGCTGCAGCCCAATGCCGCCTATCTGTATGCGGCCCTGCATGATGGCGCCGAACCGGAGTTCGGCACCTTCCGGACTGCGCCGCGCGGGCGCGCGGCCTTCACCTTCACCAGCTTCGGCGATCAGGGCACGCCGACTCTTGGCAGGACTTATGTACCGCCCGCTGGGGTCACGCTGGAGAAACCGCCCTATGTGAACGATAATCTCGGCTCGCCCTGGGCGGCCGACACGACGCTCGGCGTAGAGCGGCTGGAACCTCTGTTCCATCTGATGAACGGCGATCTCTGCTACGCCAATCTGGCCGAAGACCGCGTGCGGAGCTGGTGGGATTTCTGGGAGAACAACAGCCGCAGCGCGCGCAAACGGCCCTGGATGCCCGCAGCCGGCAATCACGAAAATGAGCGGGGTAACGGACCGATCGGCTATCGAGCTTATCAGACCTATTTTTCGCTGCCAGCGGCGACCGGACAGACGGATGTGACGCGCGGGCTCTGGTATGCCTTCACCGTCGGAGCGGTGCGCGTCATCAGCATCGCTAATGACGATGTTGCCTATCAGGACGCTGGCGATTCCTATGTCCGGGGCTATTCGGCGGGCGCCCAGAAGGCGTGGCTGGAAAATGAACTGGCCGCTGCCCGTGACGACCGCGACATTGACTGGATCGTGGTGTGCATGCACCAGGTCGCCATCTCGACGGCGGACAAATTCAATGGCGCGGACCTTGGAATCCGGGAGGAATGGGTGCCATTGTTCGACCATTACGGCGTCGATCTGGTCGTATGCGGACATGAGCACCATTATGAGCGCTCGCATCCGATCCGCGGTCACGAAGCAAACACGACATGGACGCCGCGCCCCGTGGCGACCGCCACCGACGTGATCGATACCAGCAAGGGAACGGTGCATATGGTAATCGGCGGCGGCGGCACATCGCTTCCGTCAAACAAATTGTTCTTCGATCCGCCGCAATGCCGGGTGGTGACGGCTGTCGGAGAACTGGACCCGGCAAAAGGCAAGCGCCCGCCCATCTATGTAAAGGAACACGCGCCCTGGTCGGCGGTGCGGAACGCCGCGCACGCCTATGGCTTCGCAGCGTTTTCCGTCGATCCCGGGTCACAGCCCGGCGGTCTCACAACGATCACAGTCACTTATTACGACATAGTGGGGCGCGGCGGCCAGATCGCGCCGTTCGAGACCTTCACGCTGCGCCGTCCCCGCAGGGATTGAGTTAACTTACTGTCCAATGCCCTTCTGATGGGTACCATAAGCCTGGAAAATGCCAAGCTCTCCGCTATTACAAAGGGGGCGGGTGGATCACCCTTTAAGACGATAGCGGTGCCCGCCTCCTCGCGATGCGCCAACGAACAGAGCCCAGCACAGAATTGCTGGGCTCTGTTCTGCCGAAGCCTTTAAGCGTCCGGTTCCGCTTCGTAAGCGTTAATGAGAATGTTCAGTTGGGCGACAGTCTGCTTAAACGCGGTCAGCGTCGCTTCCACTTTGGCGTTCATTGCTTCGGGCACCGCAATTAGCATCCCCGGAGCCAGGATCCTGTTTTCAATCGCCTCAATTAGGCCGATCAAGGACGCTCGTTCCTGTACACAGTCCTCGATGAACGCGCCGTAGCCTGAATCCGCCATACTGCATCTCCGTGGTAACCCATTTAACGGTCACGCCTGTAGGAAGACCATCGAAAAGTCCGCGAAACCCGCTCGCCGAATAGTGCACTTTCGTGAAAGTGCACTATTAGCCGTGAAAAACGCTCGCCAAATCAGTTGTTTAAAATGGCACTTGGCGGTGACGCTTAGCGGGATTTTGGATTTTCAGGGCGCTTGCGATGACCGCTTTTGACCCTAAGCTGCCATCGCCTCTGGGCCAAAACTTCTCATAAAGTCGTCAAAAATGGCCGTTAGCGAGCAGCACTGCGACCTTCGGACATTCCAGCATGAAACGCGCAATCATCTCGCCGAGCTGGAAATAGATCAATGATGACGGACAGCTCACCCGAACAAGGCCTTACGGCTCTGAGCGCATACGGTCGATAGTCTCCTGCGCGGCGTCTGCCTCCACCATCATCGCTACGCAATGACGGTAGTATTCCCGGCTATCCGTTCCTCGCACGCGCAAAATGCGCTAAAAGAAGTATAAGATGCATCTGGGCGACCTGCGAGAGGGCTTAAGAGTGGCATTTGGAGCAAAAAAATCAGGCAGCAGTTTCAAATCGAAACCACGCCCGCGGGCGCTCGCGCAGTCCACCGGCCGACATGATCACGAATATCATGTGGTCTGGGATGAGGTGGCAAAGCTCTGGAATGTGGATCGAGACGATGACGCGACCGGCTTATCGGCGCGCCAGCAAGGCGCCGCGATCGAACTGGCGATCCAAGAAGCCCAGCAGGATCATAGTAAAAGACTCGATGTGATCGTGTGTGTTCAGCAGGACGACGGCACCTTCACGACGATATGGGCGCCCTAAAGGCTCGAACGGAATAATTTTTCAGCTCATTTGCGTTTTCGACTATCGACCGGTCAGTATCCGCCGACAAAGCTCAATGGAAATCGTCAAAACGGCTGACGCAGGTCGCTTTCAATGGCAGCGATGCGGTCTGCCCTGAGAACCGCAGATTTCAAATAATGCGACTTAGCTTACAGACCCAGCGAGAAGCGGTTGAAGCTTCAGAATGTGCTCAGGCGTTTGAAGTTCACTGCATTGCCTCGACCCGTTCCTTTGGGGGATGCTGGCGTTCGCGTCTGCGTGACAAGTCTGATACACTGCAATGGCAGGGGCGGAGCGGGTAATGAGCGCATTTTGGCGTGCTACAGTTATCGGTCTTTCGGTGGCCGTTTCGATTGCCGGTTGCGGGCCCGCCAAGCCGCCGCAGCCGCCAGTGATGGTGGCAAATGCGATCCGCGTGTCGCCGCACACAACGCCTACCACGCTGGATCTGGTCGGGGTGGTACAGCCTTATTTGCAGAGCGATCTTCACAGCCGGGTGACCGGTCTGGTCACAAAGCGGTTCTTCCAAGGCGGCCAAGCGGTAAAAGCCGATCAACTTCTTTATACAATCGACCCCACTCAATATGAGGAAGCCGTCGCCAATGCGCGCGCCGATCTGGCGCAAGCGCAAGCAGCCTCTGCACAGGCGCAAGGCGATGTGAAGCGCTATGGAACGCTTCACAAACTCGATGCCATTGCGGACCAGACCTACCAGCAGTCCATCTCCGTGGCGGCGCAGGATGCGGCAATCGTTGCCGCGCGGAGGAGCGCGCTCGAATTGGCCCAGCTCAATCTCTCCTATGCCAGGATCGTTTCCCCGATGGACGGGCAGATCGACATGCCTTCGGTCGACGTGGGCTCGATGGTTACGGCGGGGCAGACCCTGCTGGGAACGGTTTCGACGCTCGATCCCGCCTATGTCGAGTTTTCCATTCCCGAAGGTGCCGCCATCAGCTACGCGCTGCAACACAACATGGCGGAAGCACAATCGACCCCACTGACCTTGCCGCCGGTCACGATGATCCTTCCCAATGGCCAGACCTATCCGTTGAAGGGAAAGACCGAGTTCGCGGCGCGGGCGTTCGCGTCCACCGGCACGATCTCCATACGCGCCATATTTCAGAACCCATCGGGCATTCTGCGGCCCGGCTTGAATGTTCGCGTGCGGCTGCTGGTCGGGGAGTTGCCCAGTGCCCTGCTGATCCCCCAGCGGGCTATTGGCGATCTGCTGGGACGCAAATATGTTTTTGTCGTGGGCGCTGGTCACATCGTAGAGCAACGCATGGTGGCGTTGGGCCCCACGGTCGGCGATCTTCAGGTCGTCACCAGCGGGCTGAAAACGGGCGAAACGGTGGTGGCTGACGGCCTGCAGTTTGTCAAACCCGGCCAGCCCACGCAGGTGAAAATCATACCGCTCGAATCCGCCACGACGGGCGGTTGAGCCGATGCCGCTATTTTTCATCCGACATCCGATCATCGCAATTGTGGCTGCGCTGCTGGTGGTGCTGGCTGGCACGGTCGCCGGACTGACGCTGCCCGTTGCCCAATACCCGCAGATAACCCTGCCGACGATCCACATCTCCACTCTGTACCAGGGTGCCGATGCGGAAGCGGTGGAACAGTCCGTCGCCCAGCCTATCGAAAAGGTCGTCAACGGCGTCGATGGGATGCAGTATCTTTCTTCGACATCCTCTGGCTCGGGACAATACGCCGCCGACGTGACGTTCAAGCTCGGAGTCAATCCGGATATCGCGGCGGTGCAGGTGCAGAACCGCGCCGCTCAGGCCAATGCCAGCCTGCCGTCCGATGTTCTCAATGTCGGGGTGACGACGCAGAAAAGCAGTCCCGACACCCTGATGTACATTGCGTTTGGCTCACCGCGGGGGACCTTCGATTCTCTGTTCCTGAACAATTATGTCAGCCGTTATGTCGTTGATGCTCTGAAGCGGGTCAAAGGCGTCGGCAATGTGCAGACTTTCGGCGCCGATTTCGCCATGCGCATCTGGCTGAGGCCCGACCGGATGACCCAGTTGGGACTGACGCCGCGCGATATCGCCGACGCCGTCGCCGAACAGAACGCCCAGGCGCCCGCCGGATCGATAGGCCAGTATCCCGCGCCCCGCAGTCAGCAGTTCCAATACGGCATCAAGGTGAAGGGACGGCTGAGCGATCCCGCCGAATTTTCCAACATCATCGTGCGTGTGGGCTCCGACGGCTCCATGACGCGCATGAAGGACATCGCCACCATCGAGCTTGGCGGCCTGAGCTACAACACGGATGCACGGGTCGATGGCAAGCAGGTCGCCTTGATCGGCATCAACCTGACGCCCGATGCGAGCGCCGTCGAAACCGCCGGATTGGTCCGCGCCACGTTGAGCCAGTTGGCGGACGCCTTTCCGCAGGACATGCGCTACGACGTTCTGATCGACAACACGACCTTCATCAAGGCGTCTCTGACGGATGTGGTTCTCACCCTGGTGGAGGCGCTTGTCCTGGTCCTGGTGGTCGTATTCCTCTTCCTGCAAAGCTGGCGGGCCACTCTTATTCCGATGCTGGCGATACCTGTTTCGCTTCTGGGCACGCTGGCGGCGTTCGTGGTGTTCGGCTTCACGCTCAACACGCTCACGCTGTTCGCCATGGTGCTTGCCATCGGCATCGTCGTGGATGACGCCATTGTCGTGGTCGAGGCGGCGGAACACCAGATGTCCGCCAACGGCCTGTCACCGCGCGACGCGACCGCCATGGCCATGGGGCAGGTCACCGGGCCGGTCATCGCCGTCGCCCTGGTCCTGTCGGCGGTGTTCGTGCCTTGCGCATTCCTGGGCGGCGTCAGCGGTGCGATGTACCGCCAGTTCGCGCTGACCGTGGCCGTGTCCACCATCCTGTCCGCGCTGGTGGCGCTTACTCTGACACCGGCACTATGCGCGCTGTTGCTGCGACCGCATGTTGCGGGCACCAAAGCGGGGCTTCTGACCCGTCTTTTCGACCGCTTTAACGCAGGATTCGAAAAGCTGACGGCGTTTTATGTGGCGGGTGTGCGGCAGGTGCTGAAGCGGGCGCTGCTGGGCATCGTGGTGCTCGGCGGACTGTCCGTGCTGGGGTTTGGATTGATGGCCCGGCTTCCGGGCGAGTTCGTGCCGGATGAGGACCAGGGCTATTTCCTTGGCACGATCCAGCTTCCCGAGGCGGCATCCCTCAACCGGACCATGGCGTTGTCGGAGCGTTTCGCCGCCAAGCTCCGCGCCATGCCCGGCGTAGCCCACACGTTGACGGTTAGCGGCTACGACATCATGAGCGGCGCAAGCAAGCCCAACGCGGCGGTGTTTTTTGTGCCCCTGAAACCCTGGGATGACCGGGGAACCGCTGAAGGTGTCGGCGCGCTGCTGCGCCGGACTTTCGCCTTATCTTTCTCCGAGCCCGGCGCCCGCATCATCCCGCTCAACCCGCCGCCGATCCCCGGCCTGGGCGCAGCGGGCGGCCTGTCATTGGTGCTCCAGCAGCGCGCGAACGGAACGCCCGAAGAGCTTGCCGCGGTCGAGATGAAGCTGACCGAGGAAGCCGGCAAGCAACCCGAGCTCGCCCGGCTGTTCCCACAATTCAACCCGTTCACGCCCGCATTCCAGCTCGACATGGACCGCGACAAGGCCAAGCAGCTGGGCGTTTCGATCAACGATGTGAGCGGAGCGTTGCAGACCTATCTCGGCGGCGTTCAGTTGAACGACTTCAACGCGTTCGGCAGCACCTACAAGGTGGTGATGCAGGCCGCGCCGGAATTTCGCACCGATATTTCCGAATTATCGCTTTATTCCGTGCGCAACGGCGCGGGCAGCGTGGTTCCGCTTTCCACTCTGGTGGTGCCCAAGCCGATCAACGCGCCCACCATCATCACCCGCTACAATCTGTTCCGCTCGGCCAGCATCTCTGCCAGCCCCGCAACCGGCTACAGCACGGGCCAGGCAATGGCGGCGATGGAGAAGGCCGCAGCACGCGTCCTGCCCGCGGGTTACACGTATGAATGGACGGGGCTCAGCCTTCAGGAAAAGCAGACCTCGGGACAGATCGTCATGGTGTTCGCCCTGGCGGTGCTGATCGTCTTCCTGGTCCTGACTGCGCTTTATGAAAGCTGGGCAACACCGTTTTCCGTGTTGCTTGCGGTGCCGCTGTCGGTGCTGGGCGCGATGCTGGGTCTTACCGCCGTGGGGCTCACCAACAATCTGTACGCGCAGATCGGACTGATTCTGCTAGTGGGATTGACGGCCAAGAACGCGATTTTGATCGTGGAATTCGCCAAGCTGAAGCGCGAGGAGGGGGCTTCCGCGGAAGGCGCTGCGCTGAATGCCGCAAAGCTGCGCCTGCGTCCCATCCTAATGACTTCATTCGCCTTCATTTTCGGGGTAGCGCCGATGATATTCGCTAGCGGCGCGGGGGCTGCATCGCGCGTATCGATGGGCATCACGGTGTGCATCGGCATGGCTGTCGGCACCGCGGGCGCGATATTCGCGGTGCCACTACTATTCGTGCTGTTCGAGCGGGTGCGAAATTTCAGCCAGCGGCCGCGATAGCCGCGCGTAATTGATTCGCGCAAGTAACATTGGAAACCCCGACGTCACTGAGTTGAAACCGAGGACTGGAATTTTAATGCCGAGAAGTTGTCGCGACCTCCCAATATGAAATGAAGCGTCTCGTCGAGCGATAAGGCAAAAGACGTCAATAGCCCCTGTCCACATCGTCCAGGACGTGCAGCGCCGAGACGAAATATTCAGGGCCCAACGCAAGGGGGCCGCGAAAGGGACTGCTCAGTACGGTCATGATGAACAGTAGCAACCCCGTCAACGCGCCGGCCAATCCCGCCATGATCACGTGGGGCCACACACGCCTCATATAAATGAAGGAACTCATGATGGTAGTGATGACGGCCCCGCCCAGCGCGCCGAGCCACATTACCCAAGGGATGCTGCTGGACGCTGCCAGCAATCTCTCGTTGCGGCCGGCGACGATAGCCGATTTGGTGCGCAGGAATTCCGCATCTACCTGGGCGTCAGAAACCTTAGTCTCTGGAGCCAAGCCGGCGAAATGTCGATCCATATCGCCAATGGCGCGTCGGGCCTTGCGGCTGCCGTCCTTGGCGGTTCCAAGCAGTGGCCACTCATCGGTCACCACTGCGTTGGCATAGGCGCGGATCAAGCTGCGCAACGCCGCACCATTTTCGCGCTCCATCCCCTCTGTGAGACGATAAAGCGGCACTAGATTTGCTGCCTCAAGAGCAACGTTGCGATTGGCGCCGTCATAGGATTCCCAAACTACCACGACCAAGAAGCCGAGCAGAACCGCATAGACCACGCTAGCGGAGGCGAACAGCGAGATCATCACTTGGTTGTGAGACGACGAAACGTGCCGGGTAACAAGCTTGCGACCTATGAGGACGCAGCCAGTGGTGAGTGCCACCGACAAGGTAACATAAAGTAAAGCAAGA
>Ga0193753_10002241_pt1 | contig 15550 bp, 15 predicted proteins | sample H1c2metaG_FD_144925 | JGI IMG/M metagenome (GOLD analysis project Ga0193753, IMG submission 144925) | Soil microbial communities from a riparian zone of the East river system, Colorado, United States - H1c2 | ecosystem: Environmental > Terrestrial > Soil > Riparian zone | place: USA: East... | reverse complement strand
ACGGTGTCAACGCTGTAACGAGCCAGCGCGTTCCGTTCCTCGACCGGCATCGTTGGCGCGCACTGCGCGAGGTTTGACCGATAGCTTCGCTCGTACCGCCCCCACGACATGTTCACCACGCGCGCGCCGCTCGCGACCAGGAACTCCAGCAAATCGCGAATCGACGCGGCCTCGCGATGCGCGAGCTCGCGCGTCCAGCACGGAACAGGCGGTGTTCCATGCGACCATTCCATTCGGGCAATGACGATGTCGGCCTGTGCATTCCCCGCGACTGTGATGTCGGCGACCGGGGTGCCGTGGGCGTACCCATCCCAATGTCCAACCGCGTCCGCCTCCGCCGCCCGCTCTGCCCGCGACAGCGTCTTTTCTTTTTCCGCGACCGCTCGAGCCGCCGGGCTGTCGACCCGGCTGTCCAGGTCATCCAGCCCCATGCTGATCGCGGCCAAGTCGTCGCGCCGCGCAATCAGATCGGGCGGAAGGACTTCCATCGGCGTGTCGAGCCGCTGTTTGAACGCGTCATATCCGCGCACCAACGCGCGTCCCTGACCGTCGCGCGCAAGCTGCGAGCGGAAAAGCATTGTGTCGACCCCACTATCCCACACGCCGATTCGAATGCGCGGGCCCTTTGCGTTCGCGGCGATGGTCACATCGCGCGCAGGCCATATGTCAACCGGGCTGCCGGATCCCTGTGCACGTGCGATTGCCGGTTGGATGGCGATTCCAACCGTAAGCATGATTAGCAGACTCTGATGCTCCATGACTGGCCCCCCGGTCAGTTGGATGGTGTTCAACGGCTGGACCTCCACTACGACATGGTGTCACACTCGTCCCTCAGGTTTTCATATCAACGTGCTCATCGTGTAGCGTACCGCAGGGTCAGCCGCAGAGATCCTGAGCCCAAGTCTCCAGTCGCGGAACGGTAGACAACGTGTCGAACGGATACCCGGGACCGCTAGTCTGGCGCAGGAGCCGATGAACGACGTGGCCACGCTCATCGTAGTAGACGCGCTCTTCCTGTTGCGTGCCGTTCACTGCTCCTCGTTGAACGAACGCAAATCGTGGCCGGCCGAGCGTGTCGAAATACGTGGCAATTGTCTCGCTGCGATCTTCGCCGCCGCCATCAATGTCCAATCGACGGACTCGCCGCTGAGTGTCGGCGTATACCGACCGGCGGGCTTCGCGACCACTGGGCGGGCACGCGACAGCTGTGTCCCGCCGGGTCAGACGCCGTTGCGTCAACGCCGACTCGACTTCACGGAATACTGATTGTGCTGATTGCATTAATTGCACGGCAGCGGTGTCACCCGCCGTCGCCGTTTGGGCCGGCAGCGGTGCTGCGAGCGCGAAGGTCAGTGCGAGGACAACGAATTCCAGCCGCGCCCGAACTGGCGCGAACATGAACGCGATCAGCGCCAACCGCTCGAGCACGCCGGGATCGAACTGACGGCGCAGTCCGCGCCTTCCAATATCCACGTTTTGACCTCAATTGGACTCGAGGTTGCAAGCTGTTCGCTGACGCAGTTCGAACGCAAGCAAAGGAGACGACCATCACGCACACACCCCCGTCCTCTGACGACCAGGCAACGCTGTGGAACGGCCCAGCGGGACGCGCCTGGGTCGACATGCAGGAACTCCTAGACCGCCTGTTCAAACCCTTCGAAACTCTTCTCGTCGACGCGGCTTCGTCTTGGCCCGCAGCTCGGATCCTGGACGTGGGCTGCGGCACCGGTACCACGACGCTGGCAATTGCTCGGCGCTCGAGCACAAAAGTCCACTGCGTCGGCGTCGACATCTCGGAGCCGATGCTCGCGCTCGCCCGGGAGCGCTCCGAACGGGAAAGCACGCCCGCAACATTCATCCACGCCGACGCGCAAACGTACTCGTTCGAGTCAATGAGCTTCGACGTGATTCTGTCACGCTTTGGCGTCATGTTCTTCGACGACGCGCGCCAAGCCTTTGCGAATTTGCGGCGTGCCGCGGCGAGCGACGCGGAGCTCTGCTTCATCGCCTGGCGGAGTGCGGCCGAGAACCCATTCATGACGACGGCCGAACGCGCCGCGGCTCCGTTCCTACCGGACCTTCCAGTCCGACGACCCGACCAACCTGGGCAGTTCGCGTTCGCGGACCAAGACCGTGTGCACGCGTTGCTCGAGGAGAGTGGCTGGTCCGAGATCGATATTCGGCCGCTCGATGTCGAGTGCACGATGGCCGAGAAGGACTTGGTCCGCTACCTCACGCGACTCGGTCCTGTCGGACGCGTCCTCCAAGAGACGGACGAACCGACTCGAACGCAGATCGTCGAGACCGTTCGCGACGCCTTCGAACACTTCGTGCACGGCGCCGAGGTTCGGTTCACGGCCGCGTGTTGGATGGTTCACGCCCGAGCGCGGCCCGCGAGCCGTTGAGCGTCCTCCGCGTTGGATCGCCCGCGTCGATAGCGCGCGGGAGGAAGATCGAACTCGCGCTTGAACGCGCGGTTGAAGGCTGCCTCCGATTCGTAACCCACTTTCAGGGCGACCTGGAGCACGCTGTCATTGGTGGTCTCGAGAAGTCGCGCGCCGAGCTGAATGCGCCAGCGTGCGACATAGGCGAGCGGCGCTTCGCCGAGCAATTGGTTGAACCGCGCCGCGAACGCACTTCGCGAGGCGCCGGCTTCCTTCGCCAGTCCTGCAACCGTCCAGGGCTCGGCAGGCTCGCGATGGATCGCCGCCAGTGCGCGTCCAACCGCCGGATCACGTGCCGCGGCCAACCATCCGGTCCGCTCCGCCGGTAGATCCGCCATGTACTGCCGCAACGTCTCGATGAATAGCGCCTCGGCGAGCTTGGCGAGCAGCGCGCTTCGTCCCGCACGTGTCGATTCTCGCTCCGAAGCGAGATAGCGAATCGAACTTTCGATCCATTCGCCGGACGCTTCGCGACGGATGTTCACTTTGAACAGCGGCGGCAACCCGGCGAGGAACAGCCGCTCTGCGGAACGATCGCAGCCGATGTAACCGCATATGAACTTCGTGATCGGGCCGCTGCCTCCGCCGCGCTCCGACACGATCGCCCCACTCAGAATTTTTGGGAGCAACAACGAACCGTCGGTGAGCGCGGCGGCGGACCCGTTCCAGAGCTCGTGAGCATCGCCGCGTGCGAGGACTACGATGTCGCCCGCCTCGAGCGGAACGCTGTCGGACCCGGGAACTCGCGCGGTTGCTTGCCCTTCGACCAGCAGATGGAACAGCACCAGGTGTTCAGCCGTCGGCGCCAAAAGGTGCGCAGCGGTGCTGGCTGGCGGCGAGGCGAACCCCCAGGGCATGCCAAGCTCTGCATCGAGGAAAATGGCCCCGGCGAGGCGCACGGTGCGCAGTGCATCGGACAACGGATCGAACTCGTTCATGCGCGGCAAAGAAATGCGGACGCCGAATCAATTCGCTCGATCACGAATGGCCCATGTTGAGAGCGCGACAACGTGACCGCGACGACGGCGCGAGGCTCGACACAATCAACGGAGACAAGAGCATGACCGAAAAATATCAGTTCATATTCGCCGAGGCCGGAGCAGACAAGATCACGGCAGAGGTCGTGAGGCGATTCATCGCGGCATTCGAGCAGAAGGACCCGAGCGCGATCCGCGACCTCGTCGCTCCGGACTGCGTCATGGAGGCCATACAGCCTGCGCCCAACGGCCAGCGAGTCGAAGGGTACGAGGCCAACGTGGCCTTCTGGGAGGCGATGGTTGCCGATCCCGTCGGGACCTTCGAGGTCGAGGACGTGGTCATCTGCGGCGACCGGGCGACGAACCGCTGGCGCTACCGATTCGGTGAAGATGAAGAAAGCTCGGTACGTGGAGTGACGTTGATCCTGGTCCGCGGCGGCAAGATCGCGGAGGCGCTGGCGTACGCGAAGACGGCGCCCCGCACCGCGTTGGGACAAGACAGTGCGTGAGCGACCGCATTGAGTCACGACGGACCCGAGGCGCGGATGCACGAACGTTTCCCGATGGCGACGGAGCTGAGCGAAAGCGAATGAGAATAGGAGAACACGCGAAGCGCGTTCGCTCAGTTCCAACATTCGGTTAGCCGGCCGACCCCTTGACCGCCGAACGACGCGCACCCGTCGCGAACCGCAGACGAATCGCAGCGAGTGCGAAGCCGCCGATGGCGAGCAACGGCGGCGAAAGCCAAGCCGTGTCGTGCTGCGGCTGGAATATGAGACCAACCACAGCTCCAATGACGGTCCCGATGGCCGTTTCGGTGATCGCACGCCAAATCGGGACTCGCCGCATCAGGGTCCAGGCGGCAACCGGTGCGAGGACGGCACCCATCATTCCGCCGAACACCACTCCGATGTAGAACACCTGGCCCGAGATCCTGAAGTCTGCCATGCGGATTCCGAGGGGCGACGCGAGCAAGGCGCCGCCGAGCATGCCACCGACGACGGCTCCAATGACGCTTAGTGCGCCCGTGACTTGAATGACCCGACCGACACTTGGTGTTGGCATTGTGAATCGTTGGTCCTGCTCACGCTCAAGTCGGACTGCGAAAGGATCTTCGTAAGGCGCCCCGTCCGGCGTTAGCCACAGAGATCCTATACCCAGGTCTCCAGTCGCGGAACGGTAGACAGCGTGTCGAACGGGTACCCGGGGCCATTCGTCTGACGCAGAAGACGATGAACGACGTGGCCGCGCTCATCATAGTACACACGCTCTTCTTGTTGCGTGCCGTTCACTGCGCCGACTCGACTTCACGGAATACTGATTGTGCCGATTGCACGGCAGCGGTGTCACCCGCCGTGGCCGTTTGGGCCGGGAGTGGTGCTGCGAGCGCGAAGGTCAGGACAAGGACAACGAATCGTGAGGGCATCGAGATGAATGTGGACGCTTAGCGCATTGAATTTCATGGATTGGTCGAGGGGAGGCGATCAGCCCTTCCTCCTCGTAAAACCGCAGCGTAGAGTCCTCGACTGTACGGTGGGCCGTCGTCTGGTGCGGCCAAACGCCGCGCACGCGTAGCATGTGCAATCCTTACGTCGCCCGACAGGTTTAACGTCCGTCATGTGGTCCCACTCAGCTGCGTCCAGAGTGCTTACGCGACAGATCGCTTCAAGGGCTTGATTTGCTGAATCTCGCGAGCCGCCGGTGAGTGCGTCGCGTGATACAAGTCCCACGCGAGTTGCAGATTCAGCCAGAATTGAGCCTCCACACCGAAAAACCGCTCGAGCCGGAGAGCGGTATCGGGCGTCATGTCACGCTTGCCATGAATGAGCTCGTTCACTCGGGGATACGAGACTCCTAGACGCTCGGCGAGTTGGACCTGGGTCAACCCCAACGGCTTGAGGAACTCCTCCAGGAGCATTTCGCCGGGATGCGTCGGCGGACGGTGAGTCGGGATGCGGACCATGGGCTTAGTGATAGTCGACGATGGTAACATGCTCGGGCCCCGTGGGGGTCCAAGCGAAACAAATGCGGAATTGGTCATTGATTCGAACGCTGTATTGGCCTCGCCGATTGCCCTTCAGGGCTTCGAGCTTGTTTCCGGGCGGCACCCGCAGACTCTCGAGCGACACAGCGGCATCAAGTTGGTCGAGCTTACGTTGGGCGACACGCCAGAGCGTATTGGGGCACACCTTTCGGGCGGTCCGAGAATCCACGCCGTTGAAGACGTCTTCGGTGCCGGCGTCGCTGAATGACAGGATCATGCCGACAGCCGATTGCCGATCATGCCCGGAATATAACGCATATCGTTATACGTAGCAAGACAGGCGCGCGCTCGGACCGGGATCAAGCATTGCCTACGGCGTCGCTGGTCCGGAGCGCAAACAGAGCTCGTGTGCGGGCGTGTCGGGTTCAGTGATGTATTCGCGCACCGACCGGAGTCCGTCCTTTAGCCCGCGGTAGTGGACCGTGGCGAGGGCGGCGTCGAAGGGCAGCCAGCGGTAATCGCTGTGTTCAACCGGATCCAGGTGCGGTTCATTGTCGGCGACTTCGACGGCGAAGACGGAAATGATCTGCAGCTCGTGAAAGCGGCGATTGTAGATCGTGTAGGCATGCTCCGCAGCCCAGATGCTGCGCGTACGGAGTTGATAGGGAGCTAGCGCGCGGTCGACCGCGGCGGGGACCGACTCGTCGCTTCGAAAGACGCTGCTGGGGATCTGCCAGAAGCGGCCGCCGTTGAAGTGGCGTGCCGCTTTGAGCTCCGAGGCCTGGAGGAGCAAGTATTCGACGTCTGTGCTCGTGCGGCGAAATACCCAAACGTCGAATACGGCGGGGTTCAGTTGCATGGCGTGACGAGAGATGTGTTGGCGTCTAGAAATATGACTGGCTGGAGTCCGTCACGGTGGTGCCGGCCGAAATGCGGGAGGAGCTCGGACGGAGAAAGAACGCACCGAGCTACGGTTTCGCAGCCGCTGCCGCCGCGTTGCGCGCCTTGCGCAGACTATCGCGCAGCCGGTCGATCTCGGGACACTTCGAGTTGACGCCTCCGGCCATCCAGCCTTCGACGCGCCGTCGCGCCGGCAGGTCGCGCAGCGAGTAGATGGTGTCTTCGACGCGCCTCAAGATCGCTCCTCCGCTGTCGTAGCCATAGACAACCAGAAGGCGACTCTGTTCGCATCCGAAGACCCGGCCTCGTTCCCGAGCCTCGTCAGGGGACTGGGAGCCGAGCCAAGCACGAATCAAGTGAGCGAGCGAATCGCCGGGGCCGGCCGCGACGATTCCCTTTGGTGCCGGCTTTGGCGAGGAGCATCCCAAGCAAACGGCGGCGAACAGAGCCACAGTCTTCGCCGATGAATTGCGCGCTACGGCGCGGCCTGCGGTTGCACGATACGTCATGCCAATGGACGCGGCGGAAACACGACTGCAACCCAGGCGCAGACTCGAGCGAGAGTCACGCGATCATGTCAGTCGCGACGCTCTCCCTCGCGGCACCTCGCGTAACTGTCTATCTTCGGCTTACCCTCCCGCCGGACCTGCTGTTCTCGCAACCAGCCGAAAGCAGCAACCGCATGGACGCAGAAGACCTCTTTCGACAGCACCTCACCGTCATCGGCCAAATCGCCGAGTCGATCTGTCGACGGAACGCGGTCAGCCACCACGACGCTGAAGACTTCGCCGCCGACACCCGGCTCCGCCTGGTCGAGGACGACTTCGCCGTCATTCGCAAATTCCAAGGCAAGAGCAGCTTCACCACCTACCTCACGGTGGTGATCAACAAACGCTTCCTGGATCACCGGCGGCGGATTTGGGGGAAGTGGAGCCCGTCGTCACAGGCGCGGAGACTCGGGCCCATCGCGATCCTGCTCGAGACGCTCGTCTATAGAGACGGCATGTCGTTCGACGCGGCGTGCCGGATCCTCGAGCAGAAGCACGCGTTGACGATCGACCGGCGAGAGCTGCAAGCCATGCTCGCCCAACTTCCGCGGCGAGCGCCGCGACGGTTCGAGGGCGAAGAGGGGCTCGACATGATTCCGTCCTCCGACGGCGCGGACGTACCCGTTTTGGCCGACGAGCGGGACAGCCAGCTCGCGGCGGCGGAGGAAGCGCTCCGAGACGCCCTTCACCAGCTCGCCGACGAGGATCGGGCGATCATCAAAATGCTCTACTTCGACGGCCTGTCGGTCGCGGACATCGCGCGCGGGCTCGGGCTGGAGCAAAAGCGGTTGTATCCCCGCATCAAACAACTACTTGCGTCGCTCAGGCAAACGCTCACCGGGCAAGGATTTTCGGGCGATCTCATCAGGTATTTGGATTCCACTTGATCCGTTCAGCGAACCCGACCGAAAATGCCAAGTTCGTCCGTCTAACGAGTATGGCGGCGAAATGACGGCGAAGACGCAGTCTCCGGCGCAGGCCCCGAACCCGTGGAGTGGGGATGGATCCGACTGATTCGAACGCAGATCTCGAGCTCATCGCAGCCTTACTCGACGGACGCTTGTCCGGGGAGGAGAAGGTGCGCGCGATGAAGTTGCTCGCGGATTCCGATGACGCGCGCGAGCTCTTCGCGAGCTCCCTGCGAACGGTGCAAGACGTGGGAGTTGGGGGTAGTACGCCCGATGTGAAACAAGACGTGAAAGTCGTGCCCATCGGGGCGGCGCGGCGCCGGTCGCAATGGAAGGTTTTCGTGCCACTCGCAGCGGCAGCGGTGCTCACCATCGTCGTCGTGCCCAAGCTGGTCAATCGTGGATCGCAAACTGACTCGGCGAATGCGTACGCGACGATGCTGACGCAAAATCCGCGTTTTGCCGGCGAGCTGCACACCGGTTGGGAACAGCGATGGGCGGTGACGCGCGGCGGCGAACCGACGTCCCAAGCGCCAGGCACGCAGGCAGCCGGGAGTCCCGCAGAGTCGCGTCTCGCATTCCGACTCGGCGTGCGGTCGGTGGATCTCCAGGTTGCGCTTTCGCGCGGAGACACCGCGCTTGCTCAGCGCGTGACGAACGAAATTCTCGAGACGCTCAAGGGCGTCGCGTTCTCGGAGTTGGTCGGAGCGCGCTACACCGAGCTGCAGCAGAAAATTTCGACTGATGCTCGCGCTCAGTTGATCGAGCGCGCCTCAGGCGACGAAGGCGAGCTCCGCAACTTGCTCGGTTCATCTCTCGTTGCGCCGTTTGCCTTCGGTGAATGGACAGGCGCGGCGGAGTTGGCGGCAGAGACGCATGACGCGTCGTTCTTCGAATCGAATCATGGCGCTAGCTCGATCAAGTCGACCGGCGGTCTTTCTTCGGAAGACGTCGAGGCGCTTGGAGCAATTGAAACGCGCGTGAAGCAGAGGCTGACAGACAGCTCGCTCGACGAGGTGAAGGATGTACTCCAGTCAGTCATTCGACGCCGAGGCGGCTGACGGCTACTGTTCCGGGGTAGATGGAAGAATTGCCATCCACCCCGGACAAAGCTTGCTACCACATCGTTCTCGATTTCGGCTGATCGCGCTACTCGCCGTGTTGGTCATCGGTGCGGCAGCGGCGGTCCGCATTTTTTATCCGACAGCCGACGCAGCTGACGCGAAGAGTCTTCGCAAGCTGGCCGGTATCGTGGGTGACCATCGCCCAACGCGTGCGCGACTGTCGAATGGGTTTGCGTTTGCTCCGTGCCAAGCCGATTCGTCTGCCGAGCGGTTGGTCCGCGGCCTCGTGTGCGAGGGCCCGCCGCCGACGTCGTGGACCTCGGCCGGCAGTCTGCGCGAGTTCGCTGCGTCGATGAGAAGTGATGGCCAGAGCGCGTCGGCATCGCCGAAGGCACACGGCGTGGGCGTCTGGCATTTGGTCATGGGCAAGTCCGACGATGCCGTCGCTGATCTCCGCGAAGCGGCTCGGCGCACTCCCACGAATGCGCGCGTCCTCAACGACTTGGCGGTCGGACTCACTGCACTCGCGCAACGCCACGACGACCCCTCGGCGCTGATCGACGCGTTCGTCGCAGCCGATAGCGCGGTCCGTCTCGATAGCTCGCTGCCGGAAGCGCAGTTCACGCTCGCGGTTTTGCTCGAGCAGTTGTATCTGCGGACCGACGCTGTTGCCGCGTGGACGCGCTATTTGGAATTGGACGGAAGCTCGCCGTGGGCGGCCGAGGCGCGGGCCAACCTGACGCGACTCAAACGACCGGTCACCGGATGGGAAAAAGCTCATGAGCGTTTGGTGAAGGCGGCTTCGACGTCCGATCGCGAGACGATCCAGTCGCTCGTCGCCGCGTATCCGTCGAAGACGCGCGTCGTGATCGAGGACCAGCTCGGAGCATGGGGCGCAGCGATCGTCGCCGGCGACACGGCCAAGGGTCGTACGCTTCTCGATTTCGCGCGCGCACTCGCGGAGCCCCTGAAAGTTGCCAGCGGCGATGCATTGCTGTTCGACGCGGTCGCGGCGATCGATCGGGCCAATGCCCAAGGCAATCGTGCCCAGTCGCGCGCGCTCGCCGAAGGCCACGTCGCGCTCGCGGATGGAATTGGACTGTGGCTGGCTCGCAAACCGCCGGAAGCGAGTGCGCGTCTCACGACCGCGCGAAAGCTACTGGCGTCCGGAGGAAGTCCGATGGCATGGTGGGCGTCGTTGATCGCGGCCCGCGTTCAACTGCTGGAGTTGAAGTACGACGCTGCGCTTGCAGCGTTGACCTCGATTCGCGATGTGACGCCGGTGTCCTACCCAGTCCTTCGTAGTACGGCGGCCGAATACGTGGGCTTCATCTACGACACTCGGTCCGACTACTTCCATTCGATGGCGGCATATGATTCCACTCTCACGGAGAGCCGGACGAGAGGCGAAGCGCTAATCACACTTCGCGCCGCTAGCTGGCTGTTGCAAACGGCGACGGTGCTGCGGGGTAGAGCGGCCGGATGGAACGCGCTGTACTCGGCATTTGACGCGAGTGCCAGATATGAGCTGACCGACCAAGCCATGTACTCGGTTCTCAACTCCGCCGGCCTGGCGACGGAACGGGACGCTCCGCGTCTGTCGCTTCGCTATTGCAACGAGCTCGTTCGAACCGCGAACCGCCTTCACGATCTGACGATTCTCGGCGACGCGTTGCGACGTCGTGTCGAGCAGCTTGGCAGAATGGGGGAAAACGATCTCGCGCGCGCCGACATTCGCGCAGCGATGGATGCCGCGCGCGCGACGAAAGACACGACTGCCAGGACCAGAAACATTGCCGACGTTACGCTCGCGAGCGCGCACATCACGTTGCGTTCGTCAGCTCGCGAGGCGGAGCCCGATCTTCGACGCGTTGTCGATGTCTACAAAGCAACGAAATACGAGAAGGGGCTCGGCACTGCGTATCTGTATTTGGCGCAATCACGCGTGGCGTCGGGGATGGTGGAATCCGCTCGCGCGGCGTTCGACTCCGCGACCGACCTGATGCAGCGTCAGCGCGCGACCGTGAGCGGATACGCCGAGCGTGCGGCGTTCCTCGATGACGCGCGAGCGACGATTGATCAGATCGTGGCCTTCCACGCGGGGAACAACGCGAAGGATGCATTTGAGTACTTCGAGCAGACGCGCTCGCGTGTGTTGTTGGAGCAGCTCACGGCAAGTCGCGGCGAATCGTCGAATCCGCCGAAGGGCGTGCTTGACTCTCTGCAGCACGGTCTGTCGGGCAATGATGTCGTGCTCAGCTACGCGGTGCTTCCCACCGAGACTCTGATCTGGACCGTCGGCCACGACCGTTTCGAGATGCATCGCGTTCGCGTCGCGTCGTCCGAAATCGAAGAGTTGGTCACTCGGCTCCAGCGATCGATGCGCGATCCGTCGGGCAACGTGGACTCCGCCGCGTCGGCGCGCCTCCATCAATTGTTGCTCGAGGGCGCGGGCAAGATTGACGTTGAAGCAAATCTGATCGTGATCCCCGACCGGTGGCTTCACTTCGTTCCGTTCGCGGCGCTGCGAGACGGGGCGACGGGTCATTTTCTCGTGCAGGATCACGCGGTGACCTATGCGCCGAGCGCGACGCTTCTGACCGCAAACCTTCGTCAACCTGCTCGGAGTTTTTCTCCGTCGTCGAAAGTGTTGGCGGTGGGCAACCCCAAATTCGAGTCACGAATTTTTCAGCTTCCCAATCTGCCTGCCGCCGAGCGAGAGGCGGATGCGATTGCCGATCTGTACGGTCATCAAAAGGCTGTGGTCGGTGCCGCGGCGACGGATGCGGCCGTCGAGCGGATGGCCCCGGCGTTTGACATCCTCCACTTCGCCGGTCACGCTGTGGTCGGACGAGACGCGCCGCAAGCATCCTATCTCGTCCTCGCGTCAGATGGGCATAGCGACGGCGCTGTGTTCGCATCGGAGATCGCACAATGGAAGTTGCCGGGGACGCGCCTGGTGATTCTTTCCGGATGCAGCACCGGCGATGGAAAGCTTTCTGCGACCGAAGGAGCGTCGTCGCTTGCGCGGGCATTTTTCACGGCCGGCGTTCCCGAGGTCCTCTCGAGCTTGTGGGCCATCAACGACAACGAGACCGCCGACTTCTTCATCGCGTTTCATCGCCGGCTCGCTCAGGGTCATTCAGCCCCTACCGCTCTCAGAGAAACACAGATTGATTGGCTTGGAGGCGCGCTGTCTCGCACCCACCCAGTGTCGTCGTGGGCAGCCTTCCAGTTGTTCGGAGGGTGACGGAAACCGCTGCAGCACAGACACGCATGGGCGAAACACGGACGGAGGACGGACAACATTTTTGTAAATGGCCGCTCCGGATTGAATCCAACCAGCGTCCTGAGGAGCAGTCTCAAAGAAGATCGGCTGGGGCGCATGGAGTGGTGATTGTCGACGTCGTCCCCGTGCTTTTGTCAGTGCTTGCCCGTGTGCGTCCGTGCTTTAGCCGTAAAAAAAATCCGCAGATCCGTCTAACCGTGCGTGCACGGGACAACACGAACCATTCGTCAGGAGGCGCGATGCGAGTCCGAATCATCTTCCGTGGGTTGACTCTCTTCACATTCCAAAAGGGCTCGACCGAAAACGCGAAGGATGGTGACAACATGGGCGAGCTGACGGCATGGCTCGTGTCCGATCCGAAGATGGTCGGAATGCCGGCCCACCAGCACATCCCGGGTCTAGGAACGATCGGCCGCGAATCGTATGCGGGGGTTGGTCGCACGGCGCTGAAACGCGAATTCCCTAGCGAGATGAAGCTGTCGTTGGCGGGCCATCAGCTCACCAATGGAGTGACGGTTGCCGGGAGCTTTCTCGACTACGTGCCGCGTTTGGGCGCGCTCAGCCGAAGCAAATCGAAGGGAATTCAAACGGCCTTCGTCACCAAGAAAATCGTGATTCCCAGCGGGCGGATCCGCGCTCGGGAATTCATTTCGTGGGATTGGCACGGCAACACGCCGGCGCGCGTCGCGTTCATGGACACGTCGTTCCAAGGGTACGGGGCCAACGAAGTCATCGTGGACATTGGCGACGACTCCGACCCGCACGGCCAGGACAAAACGAAGTCTCTCGTGTTGGAGACCGGGAAACAGAAAAAGCGCTTCTGGTCCTATACGAAGGGCAACCAGTTGGTGAGCGACATCGAGCCGAACACCGTCGAAGTTCTGATCACGAACGTCGGCGCTCGGCGCTCGACGAGCGTTTTTTGGGGACTGCACATGGAGACGCTGTTCGACGCCGCTGGGTATGAGCGTCGCCGCGTCTACGAAAACACGGCCCAATTCGACGCGTTCGTACGGGCGGCCTTGGAGTACGATGCCGCTGAATGGCGGTCGGACGTAGAGATGATGCGCATCGGCCACCCATTTCCGTTTCTCATCGTCGACACGAAGAACGACAAGCTCGCGGCGATTCGGAATACGGGTCAGCCATTCATCATTCAGCAGGCGCCTCCACATCCTGAGGGGCAGGGCACCGGTCAGGGCAAGCCGGATGGCGGCCACGGTGGTCATGGCGGTGGGCACGGCGGCGGCTACGATGGCGGTCATGGTGGAATGAGCGGCATGGGCGGGATGGGCAGCCACCCAGCCAACGATCCGGTGAGCGTGATGGTCTGTCCGCTCGGTCGAGAGTAACAGCGTGGCGCGGACCGGCGTCGTCATTGCCGTTGTCGACGATGCGGTCGACACTCGGCATCCTGATTTCGCCGGGCGCGTCGCTGGAGAATGGGACGCGGCGACTCGCGCGCCGTCCTCCATTCCGCGCGGGTGGGAGCCGCACGGCACCAAGGTCGCCGGTCTCGCGCTGGCCGGAGGTGACACCGTCGTCGGCGTCGCGCAGACGGCGCTCCTACTCGGCGTCCGCGTACCCGCGCTCTCGACGCGCGTCGGCGATCAGACGGAAGCCGACGGTATTCGTTGGGCCGCTGAGCATGGCGCGGACGTGATTTGCTGCGCGTGGAGTCCACCTGATCCCACGCTGGATAACGGACGGCTGCCCGAACGTACGCGGGCCGCGATTGATTGGGCTGTGACTCACGGGCGCCGCGGAAAAGGATGCGTCGTCGTTTTTTCCTCGGGAAACGATGGTTCCGACATCGCGCTCAACGGATACGCGAGTCATCCGGGTGTGATGGCTGTTGGTGCGTGCAATTGCCACGGAACGCGACCCCTCTATAGCGGATGGGGCGACGCACTTTGGTGCGTGGTTCCGAGTAACGATCCGCGCGATCCGGTCGGCGCCGGGATGACCTACACGACCACGACGCCGATCGGCTCGTTTCTCCTCGGCAACACCTTCTATACCGACGACTTCGGCTTCACCTCGGCGGCCTGCGCCATCGCGGCCGGCGTGTGCGCCCAGATCTTGTCTGCCAATCCGAGCCTCACCTCGCGGGAGGTTCGAGAGGTCATCGCACGGTCCTGTCACGAGATCGACGTAGAGGGCGGATCGTATGACGCCCGCGGTCATAGTCTCTACTACGGATTCGGTCGTCTCGATCCCGTCCGGGCCGTGAAAAATTCCCGCACAATCTCGCGGGAAAAAAACGCAGTCCGATCCGTCTAATCGTTTGCGGGCATTCGGACCCGCAACACGGCAGACTCGATCAAGGACGGACCGCATGACGAGTATGAGTGATTTCGATCGCCTCGCGACCAGCTTGCGTGAGACGTACCGGTTGAAGTCGACCCTGGGGACGGGCGGCGTCGCCCACGTGTATGCGGCTGACGAGCTGAAGACTGGACGGCACGTCGCGATCAAAGCGCTCCGCGAAGAACAGACGACCCCTCTGTCCATTCGCCGGTTCCTGGCCGAGATCACCATTGCCGGGCAACTGGAACATCCGAACATCGTTCCGCTGTACGACTCGGGCACGGCTGACGGACTTCCGTACTACGTCATGCCGCATGTCGAAGGGGAGTCGCTCAGGTCGCGCTTGGCGCGCATGGGCAGCCTGCCGCTCGACGAAGCGCTGCAGATCAGCGAGCAGATCGCCGCGGCGCTCGACTACGCACATCGGCGGCGCGTCGTGCATCGCGATATCAAACCGGAGAACGTGCTGCTGCACTCGGGACGCGCGCTGGTTTTCGATTTTGGGATCGCGTTGCCGCTCGACGGGATCGAGCACCGGCGGGCGATGGCGTCGCGGACCGTGCTCGGTACGCCGGAGTACATGAGTCCCGAGCAGGCGCAAGGCGACGCGCGCATCGATGGGCGAAGTGACGTCTATAGCCTCGCGTGCATGGTGTACGAGATGATCTGCGGGTATCCGCCATTCAGCGGTAGCTCGCCGAGCAACATCTTGCGTCGTCACATGACGGCGTCGCCGCTCCCGCTGTACTGCCAGCTACCGAACATTCCGCACGGCCTCTCGGCGGCCGTGACGCGTGCGCTCAACAAGTCGCCGGGGGACCGGTTCGCCACGCCGGGAGCGTTCGCCGCGGCGATGCGTGCCGGGGTGTCGGCCGGCAAAACGGGGGATGGGCCCATGGCCACTGGGATGAGCCCACCTTCGGTGGTGCTCCGGTCGGTTGGCGAGCGGACGCTCGTGCTATGCGAGACCGTACATTAGAGTATTGGAAATTGCCACTCTGTCGTGCTAGTCACGGAGCGCCACATTGGCGAAATGACGTGCCACCCGCTCGGCGACTCGCTCTTCGGCGTCGCCCGCCGAGAGCAACGACTGAAAGTGTTTGCACCGGGCGCGAATGGTATCGTC
>Ga0193753_10002240_pt1 | contig 15574 bp, 14 predicted proteins | sample H1c2metaG_FD_144925 | JGI IMG/M metagenome (GOLD analysis project Ga0193753, IMG submission 144925) | Soil microbial communities from a riparian zone of the East river system, Colorado, United States - H1c2 | ecosystem: Environmental > Terrestrial > Soil > Riparian zone | place: USA: East... | reverse complement strand
TTGAGAGCGCGCTCGGCGGCGGTTTTGTAGCGATCGACGAGAGCGAGTTGATGATAAGTTTCGGCGGTCCACAGCTCCGGGGCGGGCTGGGCGTTGTAGAGAGCGGATTCGACGGCGTTGTAAGAGCGCTGCTTGCGCCAGACGAACCAGCGGGCGAGAGCGGCGTCTTCGACCAGGCTGCGGGCCTGAACGGTCACGGGTGCGTATTCTTCAAGGAGATCGTGGAGTAGCGCGTCGAAATCTTCGCGGCGCTCGCCGGCGACGATCAATTTTTCGGAAGTGCCGCCGTGCGTGGTGGCGTTGGAGCTCGAGATTTCTTTGCCGGCGGCCGTGACCGGGCCGGTTTGCGGGTGGAGTTTTTCCATGCGGGAGTCCTCGCGCGCTAGGTTGGCTCATAGGTCGTGCCGACGGACTCGGTTTACGGCGGTAAGTGATTGAGACTTAAGAAGAGAAATATTTTGGCGGGTTGGGAATGCGCCCGTGGTAAGTCAGTATCGCCTCAGCGTGCTTCGGGTAGTGGCCGTAGGTGTCGAGGCGAAGACGGCGGCGGAAGCGGGTCCCGCCGCCGAGTTGATCTTCCGGCGCATTCTCGATGAATGTGACGAGGCGTTGATGAACGGCATCGCTCTCGCGAAGCACTTCGGCGAGCGAACGCTCCTTTTTCTCTTTCGTTGTGCGCGCATTGAAGGCGTTGATACCGCCATAGGTAACGGAGTACCGCGGTGGTTTTCCACCCTCGAGAATGAAGGGCAGGTGCTTGAGCGCTTCCTCTTCCCAGGTCGTGACGTGCGCAATGATGTCTCTCACGGACCAAGCGCCCGTGACGCCTGGCTCGAGCAACTCCGCTTCGGACAAACCGGCGTACGATTTTTTGAATGCGAGCCACGCGTTATCCAACCGTTTTAGAAGTTGCGCTCGTTGGTTCATAAAATCATCCTGATATGAAGTTAGCTCCGTTTCCCTTGTCGATCACTCCGTTTCTTGCTGACGGAGAACGGAGAACAGTCAGCCTACTTGTTCAGATACAGTTGAGAGGTGACCGCGGTGGAGGCTTACGAGTTGACGACGCAAGGAGGCGCGACGGACTTCGCGCGGCTGATCGAGGCTTGTCAATCGTTCGGATCCTACTGTTTAATCGGTGGCTTGGCCCTCAACTGCTATGTCGAACCGGTGTCTACACTCGACGTGGACGTCGTTGTGAAAATCGAGGAACACCTGCACTCGTTGAATGTCCGGCCGCCGGAAAGCGATCTCCGCATTCAGTTCACAACAGACGAAAGATATCAGGGATTCCTGACGCGATGTGTTGACGGCGATGTCCTAGGATTGCGCGTGAAAGTCGCCAGCTTGGAGGATGTTACGCAGGGAAAGCTTTGGGCCTACGGTGATTTTCGGCGGCGATTGAGCAGGCGTAAGAAGGACGAGTTGGATTTGATTCGGCTTGCGGAAGCCTATCCCGCACTGAAGTCTCTATACCCTAGCGAGCTCATCGAGCAAATCGAGCGGGGATGAGTGATGGAACATGACTTGCAACAAACGATGTTGCTGCTCGCTCGTGGCCCTGGTGCTCTTGATGCGCTGCTGCGGGGTCTACCGGAAACGTGGACGTCGCGAAATGAAGGTGAAAACACTTGGAGCGCTTTGGATGTCGTTGAGCATTTGATTCATGCCGAACGCACGGATTGGATGACTCGGGCAAGAATGGTATTGCAGTTCGGCGAGAGTCAGACGTTTGAGCCATTCGATCGCCGGGGATACCCGCGGGAGAGTCGAAGTAAGCCGCTTGAGCAGTTATTGGACGAATTTGCTGGTTTGCGGTCCGAAAGTCTTTCTGAACTGCGTGCGTTGAATCTAGGGAAAGAGGACCTGGAGCGGCGTGGACGCCACCCTGCCCTCGGAGTTGTTACTCTATCGGAACTGCTGGCGACTTGGGCAATCCACGACTTAACTCATCTGCACCAAATCTCGAGGATTATGGCCCACCAATACCGCGATGCCGTAGGTCCGTGGCGGGAATATCTTGGAGTGCTGCAGTGTGAGGGCCACAGCTCTCCCTAGCGCGCTGCGATCGCGCCAATCTTCCGGAGTCTCGTCGTTGACACCATAGAGGAAGGGATATACAATTGCCCTCGTTATCGTTGTCAAATAATCACACAAAGATCAATATCTGACAAATACATGAGACTAAGGCGCACGCATCACCAAGCTAGTGTCATCCTTGCGAGCCTGCTCCTCGGCGGCACGATCGCGCGCGGAGCTCCCCCTTACAGCACCTGGAAAGACTACTCCGGAGCCGCCGACTCCATGCAATACTCGGCGCTCAAACAGATCGACAAGACCAATGTGCAGAAACTTTCGCTTGTCTGGTCGCATCTCGCTCCGGGCCCCACCGGACGATTCTCGTTCAGTCCGTTGATCGTCGACAATGTGATGTACCTCGTCGGAAAAGATGGCGCGGTCGAAGCGCTCGATGCCGCGACCGGTCGCCCGATCTGGTCTCACCCGACCGAAGCCACTCCTACCAACCGCGGCTTCAATTATTGGGAGAGTAAGGACCGCAGCGACCGCAGGCTGATCTTTGCCGTCAGCGATCATCTTCAGGAAATCAACGCGCGCACCGGAGTGACGATCAATACGTTCGGGAACGACGGCCGCGTCGACTTGAAAGAAGGTCTTGGACGCGATCCCAAGACTATCGACACAATTCAATCCGGAACCCCGGGCCGCGTTTTTGAAAACTCGATCATCATGGGCTCCGCGCCGGGCGAGATGTACGGCTCCGCTCCGGGCGACATTCGCGCCTACGACGTACACACCGGCAAGCTGCTATGGACGTTCCACACGATTCCGCATCCGTCTGAATATGGATACGAGACTTGGCCCAAAGACGCCTGGACGTACAGCGGCGGCGTGAACGCCTGGGGCGAAATCTCTGTCGACGAGAAACGCGGCATCGCCTATTTTCCGCTCGGCTCGCCCACCTACGATCTCTATGGGGCGGACCGCATCGGCCAGAATCTGTTTGGCAATTGCCTGCTCGCGCTCGATCTCCGCACCGGCAAGCGGCTATGGCATTTCCAATTCGTACACCACGACCTCTGGGATTACGATCCGACGACTGCCCCGAAGCTTCTCACTGTGCAACACAATGGCAAACCTGTGGACGTGGTCGCACAGCCGACGAAATTCGGATTTCTCTATGTGTTCAATCGCGTGACCGGCGAGCCGCTGTGGCCGATCGAAGAGCGGCCGGTGCCGAAAAGCGACATGCCCGGAGAGCAGTCCTGGCCCACGCAGCCCTTCCCGACAAAGCCGCCTCCGTTTGCCCGGCAAAAATTTACGGTCGCGGACATCAATCCATATGTCGACGCGGCCGAGCAAGGCCGCCTGCGGGATATTTTGGTCAACGCACGCAACGAGGGGATCTTCACGCCGCCGACCAGCACGCGCAATCAAATCGCGGTGCCGGGCGAAAATGGCGGCGCCAATTGGGGCAGCGCCGCGGGCGACCCCGAAACGGGAATGTTGTACGTGCGCTCCTTCGACGCGCCTACCATTCACAAGTTGACCGAGACACAGCCGGTGAGGAGATTCGCCGGCGAGACACAAGAGCAGCAGGGGCTCGCCATCTACACGCGAAACTGTTTTCCCTGTCATGGCGCGGACCGCGCTCGCATTACGTTTCCCAAGGAAATTGGGCCGGATGCTTTCAAGAGCACCGTTCGCAACGGAAAAGGCGAGATGCCGCCCTTTTCCGAGGCCACCGTCACCACCGCCAATCTGGAAGCGTTGATGGCCTATCTCGTGAATCCGGCTGCCGGCGCCGCACCCGTGCCGGCCGGTCAAGAGACCGAGCGCCGCGCCCGCAGGACTCGTGAGCGCGCGCCCGTTCCTCCCCCGCCGGCCGGTCAAACTCGTTACTACGGCCCATTCGGAAATACACTATATGCCAACAACGGGCTCATCGCCATGGGTCCACCTTGGTCGCAACTCACCGCCTACGATCTCAACGAAGGCAGCATCAAATGGAAGATTCCGCTCGGAACGACTCCCGGACTTGCCGCCAAAGGAATCACGAATACAGGCAGTTCCAAATTCACCCGCAACGGCCCGGTCGTAACAGCCGGAGGACTCATCTTTGTGGGCACGGGGCCGGACCGCATGGTTCATGCCTATGACAAGAACAGTGGCAAATTGCTGTGGGAAACCGAGCTGGACGCCAACCCGGACGGAATACCATCCGTATATGAGGTCGCCGGACGTCAATATGTCGTGTTTTTCGCGGCGTCGGACGGAGGAAAAGAATCGTTTGTGTTCAAGGCCGGAAAGCCCGGCACTCAGGGCTATTACGTATTTGCGCTTCCGCAATAAAAGTATAAGATACTGATAGTATTATAGATAATTGACAAATATGTCTACTGCCGAGACCGCCGCGCACAGAAAGCACAGCGTTGCCGATTCTGACAGGGCCTATTTACTGGATTGTCTTAAGCAAATCATCCATATAAGAGCCTTCGAGCAATGTGCGCTCGAAGCCAGCCAGGCGATTCCGCCCAAAATCTTGGGATCGATCCACTTGTGCGCCGGGCAGGAAGCCGTTCCGGTTGCCGCCATCGCGGGGCTTGACGCGGCCGACCAGATTATTTCCACTTACCGCGGACACGGCTGGGCGTTAGCTTCGGGACTACCGGTGCGCGATGTGCTCGGCGAAGTGTGCCAGCGTAGCATCGGCATTAACGGCGGCCGCGGCGGTTCGGCTTATTTGATGGCGCCGTGGACTCGGTTCATCGGCGAAAATTCGATTGTAGGCGCGGGCGTGCCGATCGCCTGTGGCGTGGCCCAGGCAAATATCGCCGCCGGTAACGGACGCGTGGTGGTGGTGTCCATCGGAGACGGAGCGTTCAATCAAGGGTCCACTCACGAAGGGCTGGCATTTGCCGCGGCGCGCAATCTGCCGGTGCTGATCGTTTGCGAGAACAACGGCTGGTCGGAGCTTACAGCCACCGCGCAGACCTTCAAGATCGCTCGTATCGCGCAGCGTGCTTCCGGTTATGGCATGCCAGGCGTGACTATCGACGGCACCGATCCGATCGCGATTAGAGACACTATCCGGCACGCCGCCGACCGTGCGCGCGGCGGCGGTGGCCCGGCGTTGATCGAGTGCCGCGTCCCACGCCTTTGGGGACATTACAACCGTGACATCGAGCACTATCGCTCGAAAGAAGATCGTCAGAGCGCAGCGGAACGCGATCCGATTCTTTTAGTGTCCAAGAGGCTCGGCATCAACCAGCAGGAGCTTGACAATCTGATCTCTATCGCCAAATCCGAAATGGACGCCGTGCTGGCGACGGTTCTCGCTTCGCCGCCTCCGGATGCGGCAACCGCGCTCGATCACGTCTGGGCGCCGATTACGCATTCGGCCCCGGCTCCCGCGCCCGAAAATGGCGAGCCGCGCACCATGAGTTATATCCAGGCTGTCAACGAAGCGCTGGCGCGTGAGCTCGAGACGCGGCCGGAAGTAATGGTCTACGGAGAGGATGTTGGACAAGCGGGCGGAATATTCGGCGCCTCGCGCAATTTACTCAAGACTTACGGAGCCGAGCGCGTATTCGACACGCCGATTTCCGAGAGCGCCATCCTGGGGTCCGCGGTAGGCGCCGCTCTCATGGGCATGAAGCCCATCGTCGAAGTCATGTGGGCCGATTTTCTGTTAGTCGCGCTCGATCAGCTCATCAATCAAGCTGCGAACATTCGCTACGTGACCGCGGGCCGCTCGAGCGTTCCCCTGGTAGTTCGCACGCAACAAGGCGCGACGCCCGGTTCGTGCGCTCAGCATTCACAAAGCCTCGAAGCTTTGCTCGCGCATATTCCCGGATTGAGAATTGCGTTACCGGCCACCCCGCAAGACGCTTACGACATTCTGCGCGCTGCCGTCGCTTCGGCCGACCCGTGCGTCCTGTTTGAAGCACGCGGGCTTTACCAGACTAGCGGCCCTGTCCGAACCTCCGGCCCGATTCAGCCGATCGGAAAAGCAAGTGTGAGAAGGCCCGGAACCGGCGCGGCCATTGTCACGTGGGGCACCATGCTAGGAGCAGCACTCGAGGCCGCGGACACTATCGGAAATGTTGGCGTGCTCGACCTGCGCTGGCTGTCGCCGCTTGACGAGGATGCTCTTCGCGAAGTGACGCTAGATGCCGGCGGCCGCGTCGTAGTCGCGCATGAAGCGAATCTGACGGGTGGATTCGGAGCCGAGATCGTGGCGCGTCTGCACGAGATGCTGGGCGATCGGTTGACACTGAAAATCAAGCGCGTGGGGTCGCCCGATATCCGCATGCCGGCCGCGCCCGTTTTGTCGCAGCGCCTTCTTCCCAATGCGGAAAAGATTGCGGCAGCCGTCCGCGCGATCATGAGCTAGATGGGCCACTACAACTGGAGCGAAGTCCCCGAAGTAGAACTGAGTCCGGGCCTCACCAGGCAAATGATTCACACTCCGCGGATGACGATCCTGCGAGTGAGATTTAAAAAGGGAGTGGCCTCGCCCACGCACCATCACATTCACGAGCAGGTGACCATGCTGGCATCCGGCGCGATGCGCTTCGATCTCGCGGGCGAAACGATTCTGCTGCGCGCGGGCGATCTGCTGCCCATTCCATCCAATGTGCCGCACGGCGCGGAGGCGTTGGAAGATTCGGTCTTGATCGACGTGTTCACGCCGGCGCGCGAAGATTTGATGACTAAATGATTGCCACGGCCCGCACTGGGGCCGCGGACGCGCCGCGCCACTTGATCGGCAACACGCTAATCGTAAACGAGTGGTAGGGAGCGGGAATCTCGTGCAAGTTGCACAGGTTCTCGAGATGGTAGTATTCGCGCTCGCGCATCACTCGATGTGCTTCCCAGAATTTCTTGCGCTCAAACATCTTCGCGACCGGCGGATCGAAACCGATGGCGTCGATTCCCATGACTTTTACGCCGCGATCCAGAATATAGTGGACTGACTCTTTGGTCATACCGGGATGATCGGTCAGATAGCTTTTCTCGAACCGCTTCTTGGCCGCGTCGGTTCTCAGCAGCACGATATCGAGCGCCTTGATCTGATAGCCGCCTAGCTTGCGCTCGGCCTCTTCTATGTCGGAAACGGTAATCTCGTCTCCGGCCGCCTTGTGCGTCAGATCGAGAACCACGCCCGCGCCGTAGCAGTATTCGAGCGGAATGCCCTCGGCGCGCGGCGCGTCCGGCTTCACGTGTCCCCAGGAATCGATGTGCGTTCCAATATGATCGCCGGTGACGATCATGCAGTGATTCGTGATTTCATCGACGCCGTATTGGTCGGTGCCGATGCTCACGGCCATCTCGCGATGCGTCTCCATCTCGACGATCACCGGCTTCGCGACGTTGGGATACGTCATCATGCCCTTGTAAACTTCCATGCTGAGGTCAATCAGCTTGGTCTTGTGCAGCTTCATTTTGCGACCCATCCTCCATCGACGTGAATTGATTGCCCCGTGAGATAACTGGCTTCATCGGACGCGAAAAACGCCACTACTGTTCCGATCTCGCGCGCTTCACCGGGCCGGCCTAGCGAAATCTGCGCGAGAATGCCCGGTAGTAAATCGGGGCGCTGCATCACCCAAGCGGTCATGTCCGTATCGATCAGCCCCGGGTGGACGCAATTCGCGCGAATTCCGAGCGGCGACATCTCCGCCGAAACGTTGCGCGTCAGCGCTTCGAGACCGAGCTTCGTCGGCGCATAGTGCGTGCGGCCGGGAAGAATTTTGCCGGCTTGAATCGAACCAATGTTTACGATCGCGCCCTTCCGGCCGGCGCCTAAAACGCGGCGGCAAAAGACCTGCGAGCAGAGCCACTCGCCACGCAAATTCACATCGACGAGCCGCGTCCATTGATCGTCCGTCAATTCAAGAAACGGAACGATCGTTTCGATGCCGGCGTTGTTTACCAGAATGTCGAGCGGCCCGAGTTCTTTCCAGGACTTGTCGATCATGGCTTCGACGTCGGCGCGGCTTGCGACATCGCCTTTGACTGTGATGGCGCGACGGCCTCTTGCGCGAACTAATTGGGCGGTCTCTTCCGCTTGCTTGGCATTCGCGACGTAGTTCACAGCAACGTCCGCGCCTTCTTCGGCCAATACTTCCGCTATCCCGCGGCCGATGCCGCGGCTTCCGCCAGTGACCAGCGCCGTTTTCCCTTTGAGTTTCATTGCACCTCTTTGGCCTTCGCCGCAACTTCGAGCAGATAGGTCATCAACTTTTCCCGAGTTGCCGCCATGGACTCGTCCGTCCAATCCAGGAATCCGCTTTTTGTCTTGAAGCCGAGCTTGCCTTCTTTGACCCGCGCGCGCAGCGTGTTGCACGGAACGGTAGAGACATTCAAATGCGGCAATACGTAATCGTGTATGGCAATCGTTAGATCCAGACCGACCAAGTCGGCATTCGCAACCGGGCCGAGCACGGGCAGCCGCAGGCCAAAGCTGTTGCTGATGGCGGTGTCCACGGTTGCGGCATCGCATATGCCCTCGTCAATCAGCGCAAACGCCTCGCGCCACAGCGCGTGCTGCATTCGGTTGGCGATAAAACCGGGCACATCCTTCTGGACCCGCACAGGCACTTTGCCCGCGCTCTTCATGAGCTCGAATACCGTATCCATGTGCGCCGGCGCCGTGAATTCGGTGCGAATCACTTCGACGAGCGGAACCAAAAAGGGAGGCTGATAGAAATGCGTACCAACGATCCGTTCGCGGTGTATCGCCTTCGCCCCGATTTGCGTGATGCTCATCACCGATGTGTTGCTGCACAGGATCGTGTGCGCGGGGCAGAGCCGGTCGAGCTCGGCGAATAGCTCCTGCTTCATTCCCAGATCTTCGGTTATGGCCTCGATCACAACGTCGGCGTTTCTCAAAGCCAGTGCAAGCTCGGTAGTCACGCCGATTCGATCGAGGATCCGAGCGATGTCCGAACTCTCGACCAAGCCGTATTCGGCCATGCGCGTCAGATTCACGCGGACACGATCTTTGACGATAGAAAGTTTGGCGGCGGTGCGGCCATACACCTGGACGGGGTGCCCGCGGGTAGCGAACACCTGAGCGATACCAGGCCCCATCATGCCGGCCCCAATGACAGCGATTGTTTTCATACTCGCGCCGCCGCGAGAAGAGCATTCAGATAGCGTTCGAAGTTGACCTGGAAACGCTCGCTGGGGACGGAGATTCCGAGGACGAACCGGCCGCCGAGGCCGCCCACGGGCACCGCGAGACAACGCAGGCCCTCATGAAATTCCTCTTCGTCGAGGGCGTATCCGCGCGATCGAATGCGCTTGAACTCCTTCATCAACTCATCTCGATCGACGATTGTTCGGCGTGTCCGGGGCTCCAGAGCGTGACTGGCGAGATAGGCGTCACACACGGCAGGCTCGGCGAGCGCAAGCAGCAGTTTGCCGGATGCTCGGGCGTGAGCAAAGCCGCTGTAGCCGTGTGGAACCTGGGCTGCGCCGACGGGAGACTCGCCGCGGGCGGTTGCAAGCACAACGATCTCTCCATCGACCCAACCGCCGGCGTAGGCGGTTTCGCCCGTGGCGGCGACGATCGACCGAACCCTCGGCGCGAGATGCTCAGGAGCGCCGAGTTGTGTTTGGAAGCCTTGCGCGATCGAGGCGGCCGCGAGGCCGAGCACGTATCGATTGCTTTCGTTCTTTCGGATGATCCCGGTCGCTTGCAGAGTGTGAATGAGATGGTAAGTGACCTGGCGCGAGAGACTCAACTGAGCGGTGATTTCCTTGATCTTCAATCCCTCGCTGCTTTGAGCGATGGCGAGCAGGATCTCTACCGTCCGGAGGGCGGATTGCACGCGTGGTTTCGCGTCAGTTGGCATGAGCTCCTTTCAGTATCTGTTAGCTATCGGGAGTGACAACGGCCACTCGCCGGGCCAAACGTTCGACTGCTTCCCAATCGAATGAAATCCCAACGCCGGGCTCCTCGCTGGGCTTCATTTTGCCATCGACCGGAACCGGACAATCCCGCAGCAGCGCATGCAAAGGGTCCGCGCCCGATTCTTGCGGAATGATTTCGACCGCTTCGACGTTAGGGAAGGCGCATGCCAAATGTACATGCAGCGGCGGGAACACATGCGGCAGGACTGTTTTGCCGGCAGCCGCGGCGATATGGATTGCTTCGATCGCGCCCGTCAAACCGCCGCAGGTGGTAGCGTCTACGCGCAAGATATCGATGCCGCCCACTAAATCGGAGAACGAGCGCGGGCCGAACACATCTTCACCGGCGGCTAAGGGCGTCCTTATTTGGTGGTGCAACTCGTGAGTCAGCCGCCAGTCAGAGGCAGCGAACGGATCTTCCAGAAAATTCAATCCAAGTGGATCGAGGTCGCGGCAGAGGCGCTTCGCTTCGGTTAGCGTGTTCCAGGTCCAATGGGCGTCGGCTCCGATCCGGCCCGGCATTTTCGCGGTCACCGCGGAAGCGTACTCGCGATCGAAGGATGGATCGTCGCCCTTCAACATGATCTTCACGCGCTGGTAACCAGTGTCGCGAAGGCGGCCCACTTCCTCGACGACGTCCGCGATCGATCGCCGGTCCATATAGTAGCCGGCGACTACCGTGATTTCGGCTTGCTTGCGCAATCCGCCAAGCAGCCGGAACAGGGGCTGATTGGCTTGCTTACACGCGATGTCCCATAACGCGATATCCAAGAGACTGAGACCTCGCGTGAGTGCGGCGCGTCCGGGAACATTGAATTGCTCGAGGTTGAACATCAACTCGCGGCGCATGGATGCGTCGCCGCCCAGGATGCGACGGGCCATCTGGCTCACGGTTTCGAACAGAGGAGTTCCGCGCGGATAACCGAGAGCTTCTCCGAAAAGTCCGGATTCGGTTTCGATGCGGACAGCAATATAATCGCGGGTGCGGATTTCGACGGGACCAAGCCGAAGGACGTGCGGGAGCGGCATGGCGCATTCGGCAATGCTAACTTTTGAAATCATCGGGTCATGATATAGATATCACAGAATGACAAATTCTCCCTCTACCGGCCTGCCGGGATTGCGAGGAACGGAGCACGTGGGGTTCACCGTGCCCGACCTGGAGGAGGCCACTTCGTTTTTTGTCGACGTGATCGGCTGCGAGTTCGTTTTCGAGATCGGGACATTCGTGGCCGACGGCGACTGGATGGCGAAGCACTTGAACGTCGATCCTCGTACCATCATGCGGAAGCTGCGTTTCTTTCGCTGTAAGTACGGACCCAACTTCGAGATCTTTCAATACGAAGCGCCAGGACAAAATATCGAGCAGCCGAAAAACAGCGACGTGGGAGGGCATCATCTTGCTTTCTATGTCGACGATTTGGATGTGGCGGTCGCTTATCTGAAATCCAAAGGCGTTCGATTGCTCGGCGAGCCGACGTCGCGGACGGCGGGACCGAACGCGGGGCAGAGATGGATCTATTTTGTTTCACCTTGGGGCATGCAGTTTGAATTGGTGAGCTTTCCGGATGGCAAGGGTTACGAGAAGACAACTCCGCTGCGTCTTTGGCATCCGGCTAAACCCGGCGACTGATCTCACGTTCCCGGATCGTTTGGGTGCGTCGCCAACGGATGAACCGTGATGCTCATATACGGAAAAAGTGGCAGTGACGCGAGCGCGGCATGTAGTTCGTCGGTAGTTGCGGCGACCCAAATGCCCCAGTTGGCGCGCCGTCCCGGCACGCGCCACAAGCGCCGAAGAATCCCGGCCGCGGCGAGTTGCCGGGCACGCTCCGCTTCTTTCTCTAGAAGCGCATCACCGCTTTCTATCCGCGCGGTCACTTCCATATGCACAAGAAAGTCCATTAAGATATAATCTCATCGCTATCTGATACATGATTCCGCATATTCTACTGTGGGCCGCCGCCGCGCTTTACACCACCTGGAGCGATTATGGCGGCGCCGCGGATTCCATGCAGTATTCGGCTCTCAAACAAATCGATAGGTCCAATGTACATCGGCTGGAACTGGCTTGGTCGTATCCGGTGCCGGGCACGAGCAGCCGATTTGGCGCGAGTCCGTTGATTGCCGGCGGGATGATCTATCTTCGTAGCGCGGATAATTCGCTGGTAGCGCTCGAGGCGGGAAGTGGAAAGAAGATTTGGAACCATCCGGTGGAAGGAAACCCAACGGATCGTGGACTGAACTATTGGGAGAGCAAGGACCATTCGGACCGCAGACTGATTTTTGCGGCCAATAGTTATCTACAGGAGATCAATGCGAATACCGGAGTCACGATCAATACTTTCGGCAACGATGGGCGAGTCGACCTGAGGGAGGGATTGGGCCGCGATCCGAAGACCATCCGGAATATTCAATCGAGCACCCCAGGAAGGGTTTTTGAAAATCTGATTATTCTGGGCTCGGCGCCGGGGGAAGGATACGGATCGGCTCGCGGCGATATTCGGGCTTATGATTTGCTGAGCGGAAAACTGATCTGGGCATTCCATACGATTCCGCAACCGGGTGAATTCGGGTATGAGACGTGGCCGAAGGACGCCTGGAAGAATGGCGGCGGAACGAATGCGTGGGGCGAAATCTCGATCGACGAAAAACGCGGCATTGCTTACTTTCCGATTGGCTCTCCTACGTACGATTTTTATGGAGCGGACCGGATCGGGAAAAATCTGTTTGGCGATTGCCTGCTCGCGCTGGATGCGCGCACGGGAAAACGGCTGTGGCATTTCCAACTCGTGCATCACGATCTCTGGGATTACGATCCGACGGCGGCTCCAAAGCTGCTGACGGTCGAGCACGACGGCAAGCCGATCGATATCGTGGCGGAGCCGACGAAATTCGGATTTGTATATGTGTTCAACAGGGTAACGGGCGAGCCGCTGTGGCCGATCGAAGAGCGGCCGGTGCCGAAGAGCGATGTGCCGGGGGAAGAAGCGTGGCCGACGCAGCCGTTTCCGACGAAACCACCTCCGTTCGCGCGGCAGAAATTTACGGTGAACGATATCAATCCGTATGTGGATGCGCAGGAGAAAGAGCGCTTGCGGAATATTCTGCTGAACGCTCGCAACGAGGGGCTGTTTACTCCTCCGGCAATGCACGACACCATCGACATGCCCGGCGAATTGGGCGGCAACAACTGGGGCGGATCGGCGGCGGATCCGGAGACCGGAATGCTCTTCGTGCGATCGGCTAATGCGCCCACGCTGCACAAACTTTCGCTGCAGCCTCCGCGGCGGCGGCCCGTCGGCGGAACTCCGGAGCAGCAGGGCCACGGGCTTTTCAGCGAGCGCTGCGAAGGTTGTCACGGTCCAGACCGGAAGGGTGTCGTCTCCCCTAGAGATCTCGGGTTGGAAAAGTTCAAGGCGATCGTCAGTGGCGGGCAAGGCGAGATGCCTGCATTCCCCGACCTCAAGCCAGAAGAGTTGAATGAGCTCGCCGCGTACATCGACAATCCGGCCGCCGGCGCCTTGCCGCAAATCGAGCGCCCGGCTTCCCCGCCGCCTCCCGCCGGTCAAGTGCGCTATTACACGCCGTACGGGACGCTGAATGCCAATAACGGTCTTCCCGCGATCGGCCCGCCTTGGTCGACTTTGACGGCCTACGACCTCAATACGGGAACGATCCGGTGGCAAGTGCCGCTGGGAATCGTGCCGGAGCTTGCGGCCAAGGGGATCACGAACACGGGCAGCTATCATCCAACGAGAAACGGAGTGGTCGCGACGGCGGGAGGATTGGTTTTTGTGGGAACGTGGTCGGACCGTACGGTGCGCGCTTTCGATAGAGACACGGGAAGAGTTTTGTGGGAGAAGGAACTCGAATCGGGCCCCGAAGGGATTCCGGCGGTCTACGAAGAGGGCGGCCGGCAATACGTGGTTTTCGCAGCGAGAACCGGGCGCGTGTTCGATAACATCGGAACCGATTCGATGGCGTGGAAAGCCGGTAAGCCGGAGGCGCAGGGCTACTATGCGTTCGCGCTACCGAAATGACACGCAGAGGACTCTTTGGTGTGGCCGCCATCGCGATTCCATTGCCGACTGACACTTTCTGGCTCAAGGATGTGTATCGCGAGCTTCATCTCGATGCTCACTTCGGGCAGTTGCAGACAATATACGAAGGCTTTGACGCTGAATCGGCCGCGCAGATTTTAAAAACGGCAGGCTTTCAAATGGTGAGTTGCTTCGCCGTTTGCGGCGCCGGGTATTCGTACTATCCGACGAAGATCGGCGTGCGGCACCCTGCCCTGACGCGCGACTTCAGCGGTGAGATGACGCGGGCGTTGAAGAAGCGCGGCATTCGAGTTCTGGCATATGTATCGGTCGGGACGTGCGTCAACTCGCCTTGGGTCGATGACGTACACGTTCCGCAGCTCAAGGAAATTCTTTCGTTGTATGACGTGGACGGCTTCTTTCTCGACGGCATGCTGGGGAAGTTCGTGCGAGGTCCGTGCTACTGCGAATACTGCAGGAAGGCGTTCGGCGCGCCGATTCCGGTATCCGATCAGGATCCGAATGTCTTTGCGCATAACCGGTGGCTGACGCAGAAGATGAATCGCTATGCCGAGAAAGTAATAAGGACTCTCAGGGAAACAAGGCCCGATCTGGCGTTTGTGTTCAACCATGTCTGGGTATCGCGCAATCCGGTGAATCCGCCAGGCGGGGTCACGCAGCTTGTGTGGGAACCGGCGCCGCCTTATCCGGGCACATTGAGTCTGGATTTTTCATTGGAGGCGCGGTATCTTTCCGCGGTACCCGGCATTGCGAACTGGAGTTGCATGGCCACGCGCGGAAACGGCTGGGGCGACTACTCGGTGCGGGATCCCGCGGAGTATCGGCACGAGGCGGCGGTGCTGCTGGCGAGCGGCGGCAGACCGTACTTTGGCGACGATAGTTATCCTTCGGGCAATCCGGACCCGGCCGTCTACAAAGTCTACGGAGACGTGAATCGACGCACGGAAACGATGGAGCCGTTCGTCAAGGGGCGCGCTCCGGTAAAAGACATCGCCGTGCTGCTATCGGCCGATTCGATTTGGTCGAAGCAGCCGCTAGTTCCGCCGCGCGACTGGATGGGCCGGCCGTCTTCTCCGGCGGTCGCGGGCGCGCACAAAGTGTTGATCGAAGAGCACGCGCAGTTCTCCATCTTGAACAGCGAGACGCTGGTCGAGACGCTGAAGGATTACAAGGCGTTGGTGCTTGCCGAGCAATCGATTCTCAGCCCGAAAGAATGCGAGGCTATCCGGCGGTTCGTCCGCAGCGGCGGTGCGCTGCTGGTAACGGGCGGCACGGGCGTTGGCGATACGGACAACAAACCACTTGCTGATTTTTCGCTGGCCGACGTGCTGGGGATTCGGTACCTGCGTAGCGTGAGTGCGCGGCGGACGTTTCTGGGCGCTGTGCAAGTTGGCGGCGGCTACGTTCAAATTGCGACGACGACCGCGCGAACGCTAATCGAGCTGGTTCCGGCAAGCGGTCCAAAGCACGCTCCGGGTGGCAAGCCCGAAGGACCGGGCGTCACTCTAAACCAGTTCGGAAAAGGCAAGGCGATTTACGCCGCTCCGGCGTTGTTTGAAGCTTATTTC
>Ga0193753_10002239_pt1 | contig 15588 bp, 25 predicted proteins | sample H1c2metaG_FD_144925 | JGI IMG/M metagenome (GOLD analysis project Ga0193753, IMG submission 144925) | Soil microbial communities from a riparian zone of the East river system, Colorado, United States - H1c2 | ecosystem: Environmental > Terrestrial > Soil > Riparian zone | place: USA: East... | reverse complement strand
GGTAGCACGATGGGAGCGATGATCAGATGATGCGCCCAGCCGTCCATCACCGCTCCTGTCCATCGACATGGTCGGTGCCCGTCAGGCCACGAGATGCCAGCAGCACGACGAGGAACAGGGCGGTCATCGCGAAGCCGATGACGATCGCCGTCAGCACCAGGGCCTGGGGCACGGGATCGGCGTAGTCCGCCAGGCTGCCGGTCCGCGACGAGAGGATCGGCGCGGCGCCCGAGCGCAGCCGGCCCATGCTGAAGATGAAGAGATTGACTGCATATGAGCAGAGAGAAAGACCGATGATGACCTGGTAGGTGCGCGGCCTCAGCAGAAGCCAGACGCCGGAGCCTGCCAGAATGCCGATGCTGATTGCGAGAAGGAGCTGCATCACGCCTCCGGCCGGACAGCCTGCGCCGTCGTCGTTCGAGCGGCACGCAACTTGCGGACCGACTGATGGGCAAGGGCGATCAGCATCAGCACCGTGGCGCCCACGACGAGGCCGAAGACACCGAGGTCGAACAAGAGGGCGGTGGCTGCAGGCACGGCGCCGATCAGCGGCAGATCGACATATCGCGAATGCGACGTCAGGAACGGGTAGCCGAACAGCCAGGAGGCCATGCCGGTCGTGGCGGCGAGCAGAAGACTGAGGCCGATCCAGTTCACCGGCAGGATGCGCAACCGATCCTCGACCTGGGTCGTGCCGGAGGCTAGGTATTGCAGGATGAAGGCGGTCGCCAGGGCGACTCCGGCGGCAAAGCCTCCCCCGGGAAGATCGTGGCCGCGCATGAAGAGGTAGAGCGCCAAGACGATGATGACCGGGAACAGCCATTGCATGATGACCGCCGGCACCAGCAGATAGTCACCGACTGTATCGCCGGGCGCGCGGTAGGGTTCCGCCTCATCGAAGGCGTTCTGGCGGCGCTGCTGTACGGGTGAGCCGATACTGTCGGGGGCTGGCCGGAAACGACGCAACAGGGCGTATACGGCAAGCGCAACCACCGCCAAGACCGTGATCTCGCCCATCGTGTCGAAGCCACGGAAATCGACGAGGATCACGTTCACAACATTGCGGCCGCCGCCTTCGACGTACGACCGCTCGAGGAAATAGCTGCCGATCGTGTCGGGCAGCGGGAGCACCATGACGGCATAGGCAAGCGTCGCTAGGCCGGCGCCGACAATGACGGCAATGGCTGCGTCGCGGGAGCGACGCAGCCGCGTGGTGAACGGGGCTGGGCCGAGATGCTTGTCTTCGAAGCGCCTGGGCAGCCACCGCAGGCCAAGCAGGATCAGGATCGTGGTCACGACTTCGACGACGAGCTGGGTCAGCGCCAGATCGGGGGCGGAGAACCAGGCAAAGGTGATGCAGGTGGCCAATCCGGCCCCACCCAGCAAAATCAGTGCAACCAGCCGGTGATACTTGGCCTGATAGGCGGCACCGATCGCGCAGCCGGCGCCCGTCAGCCAGACCAGCGCGAGCGCCGGGTCGATCTCGCTCGGGCGTGGCCATTGCAGGCTCAGGCGTCCTTGATAGAGTGGCACCAGCGCCGAGGCGAAGGCCGCCAGCAGCAGGATCCGCAGTTGAGGCTGCAGGCGTCGCGTGGCGAGTGCCCTCTGGGCGGACTGGCCCCATTTCAGGGAGAGCACAACCACGCCACGCTCGAAGAGGCGGCGGCCATTCACAAGCCGAAGCAGCGGCGGTCCCACCGGGCTGTGCCGCAGATAGTCCTTGAGCGTCAGATAGAGCGAGGCGCCGCCCAACAGCGCCACCGCGCTCATGATCAGCGGCAGATTGAAGCCGTGCCACACTGCCAGGCTGAACTTTGGCGTCCTCTGGCCCAGCACCGACTCCACCGCCGTGTAGAGATAAGGTCCTACGGTCGCTGCCGGCGCGATGCCGACCACGAGGCAGGCGAGCACTAGGAACATGCTCGGCACGCGCATCCAGAACGGTGGCTCGTGGGGGGCGCGCTGCAAATCGGCAGGCTTGCGTCCGAAGAACACGGAATGGATGAAGCGGAGGGAGTAGGTGACGGCGAAGGCGCTGGCCAAGACCGCGACATAGGGCTGTGACGTGTCGAGCACCGAGCGGACATGGGTCTCGATCGCCTCGGCAAAGAACATTTCCTTCGACAGGAAGCCGTTCAGCAGTGGCACGCCTGCCATTGCGGCACTTGCTACCATTGCAAGGGTGGCGGTCACCGGCATGTAACGAAACAGCCCGCCCAGTTTTCGCATGTCCCGCGTGCCGGTCTCGTGGTCGATGATGCCGGCCGCCATAAACAGCGAAGCCTTGAAGGTCGCATGGTTCATCATATGGAAGATGGCGGCGACCGCGCCTAGCGGACTTCCGAGGCTGAGCAGCATGGTGATCAGCCCGAGATGGCTGATCGTCGAATAGGCGAGGAGTCCCTTCAGATCGTGCTGGAAGATGGCGAAGAAGGCCCCGAACAGGAGTGACGCCATGCCGGCGAGACCGAGTAGCCAGAACCATTCGGGAGTCCCGGCCATGACTGGCCACAGGCGCGCCAGCAAAAAGACGCCGGCCTTGACCATTGTCGCGGAATGCAGGAAGGCTGAGACGGGCGTCGGCGCCGCCATGGCGTTGGGCAGCCAGAAGTGGAACGGGAATTGCGCACTCTTGGTCAGCGCCCCGAGCAGGATGAGAACCAACGCCGGCACGTACAGTGAATGCGCACGGATGGTCTCGCCAGAGGCCAACACGCGGTCGAGGTCGTAACTACCGACGATTTGGCCGATCAGGACCACGCCGGCCAGAAGGGCGAAGCCTCCCAGCCCGGTAACAATGAGAGCCATGCGAGCGCCGTCACGCGCGCCGGCATTGCCGTGCCAGTAGCCGATTAGCAGGAATGAGAAGATGCTGGTCAGTTCCCAGAAGAAGACCAGGATGATCAGGTTACCGGCGATGACAATCCCCAGCATGCTGCCCATGAAGGCGAGGAAGAACGAAAAGAAGCGCGGCACGGGATCGCTGGGTGACATGTAGTAGCGGGCATAGAGCACAACCAGAAATCCAATGCCTGTCACCAGCATGGCGAACATCCAGGCGAAGCCGTCGAGGCGCAGGGCAAAGCTGAGACCGAGCGTAGGAATCCAGTCGACATTGCTGCGGATCGCGCCCCGCTCGACGATCGCGGGAAAGGCGACGACCGTCAGGATCAGACAGACCAGCGCGACGCCGCCAGCGAGCCAAGCTTCGGAGTTGCGCGCGTTGGGACGGAACGTGGCAGCGAGAACACTACCGACGAATGGAAGCACGATAAGAATTGTCAGCAGCACGTCGTTATTCATGGGCCTCGCGATGCGTATTTGAATTGCGGACGGGTATCGGCTCGACGCTGCATCTGGATTGTTCCGTTCTACACGAGCAATCCCGGCTTTAGAACGCTTGGACGATTAGACGACGAATTCGCGACTTGCGTAACCGGATGGGACTGCGCAACTCCCATCAACTCAGGCATCTGGTGGAACGGCCAAAACGTCGCAATCTGAGATGTGCAGTACCTCTTCAGCCACACTTCCAAGTAGGAGCTTCGTCATGCCAGTCCGGCCACGTGTGCCAACAACGATGAGGTCCGCCGATAGCTCGCGCGCCGTCGCACAGATGACATAGGCCGTAGATGATTCGTTTAATTTAAGCACGTGGCGGGTCGGTGCGAACTCAAGGCCGCGCATGAACACGGCCAGGTCTCCAGCAGCTCGCACTTTTTCTCTAGCAAGGTAGTCCTCGATCTGATGATCGCTTGCCGAGCCCAGACCCATGTAACCTCGTACTGGAGCGTCGAAGACATGGACCGCGGAGACTGCTGCATGGTTGTCCAGGCCAAGATCAGATACAACGCGGAGAGCATTTTTGGAGCAGTCTGAAAAATCGACCGCAACAAGGATGTGCCGATAGGAGCTCGCAGGAACTCCGCTTGCCACGAGGACGGGGCGCCGGCGCATGCGGATAGTTCGCTCGGCCGTCGTGCCGACGAACACGTCCTGCAATGCCTGGTGACGATGCGGGCCAATTACTAGAACGTCGGACATGCTTGCTTCGGCGGTCTTGATTAGCTCCTTAGAGACTGAACCCAATGTGACGCTGGCACTGCAGTCCACCCCATCGAGCTCGCGCAACGATCGCGCTAGCTCACTCAGAAGCATCGAAGCCGATTCGCGCTCGGCATCGACGATGCGCTTCGGCCTATCATCGTCGACGACATGGACAAGCGATATTGCTGCTTCGAACTTCTTTGCCAGCAGAATCGCGCGTCGAATTGCCCGATCCGAACGCGTGGAGAAATCTGTTGCGACGAGGATCTTCTTCATGCGCCGTCCTCCAGCTTGCTCTCCAGAACCATGGAGGTCCAACGAATGGCTCATCCTGGCAATGGCCATCGACAAGCCGCCGGTGATTCGATTGATCTATCCCAAATCGAAATGGGGTCGGCACCGTTCTCCGTGTTATCGAGGCGGGCCTTGCGAAGAACCTTCCTTTCTTCGAACTGCGTGGTGACATCGCAACGTCGCCGAGAGTCCAGAAATTCGCCCACGCTCATCGGAAACGGGAGATCGTGAACCCCGCTGAAATGTGAACGCCTGTCTTCCGTAACGCAGGCACCACGAGCGGAGCGCCTGCGCCATGAGCGTATCTTATCGGTGCGCAACATACCACCTTGCGGGTGCTCGCGGAGCCGCGACCAGAATCGGGCGGCTATGCTCTGCGGCGTCGGCGCGAAATGCGTGATCACGACCGTCGAACCGGAATGGGGGCGACAGAAGCACTCCTTCAGCCACGCTACGGATTGCGTGAACAGGAGCTGCGACAAGGCCAGACTGAAAGAGCCGTCAAAATCCGCGGCAACTTGATCCGTGAGAAATCGTGGATGTACTTGACCGCGTAACCCGGGCCTTTGGCGCGGCACTCTCGGACGTGAAGAATCGAAAGTCCAACCAAAGAATGCAGCCGAGAAAGCGAATGCCGCGATGGTGCCATTCGGATCGTTCGAGTACGCGTATTTTCGTGCCCTCAGCCAGTCGAATCAGTCGTTCATAGGTGATTGAGGGGCGCTGCCATAGAACTCATGATTGCTGGCAACGTACAGAGTGGGGATGTGCGTCGACCTGGCCAACTCTATGGCGCCCGCCGGGCGCGCAATATCACCGGCGAGAACGAGAACGTCCGCCTCCATCTTCGGGAAGGGCAGGAAGTCGACAGACAGGTGTATGTTCGAAATGAGTACGTTTCCTGTTTGTGAGCATCCCACTCTCCTCTCCTCGCCCGGTAGACGATTCGTACCCTGCCAATCGTCAATCGACCATGGATCGCCGATAAGCGCTTTGCTCTGAAGCAATGTTCGCAGGAAAGGTTTTCCATGCCATCGTCTGGCCCCCGTTTATGCAGTGGCGAAGTGATGGTCGAACGGCCGCTTCACGTTGAGTGGCGTGAGGAGACAAATCCTCGCCAACGGATCAGGCCACGATGGAACCGTCGATGATGCGCCATCGCCCTGACTGTGGCGTCACCAGGAACCCAACCGACGCAAGATTGACCAGAGTGAACAACACGGCTACCGAAAATGGTGCCGGAAACGTCGGCACTTTGATGTTCGATGCTGTGTTGTCGGCAAGCACGATCGAATGGATGACCGCGCCACATTGGGGGCTTCGAACGGTTCTTCAGCAGGTCGGCGAACTGGATGCCGTAATCCCTTGATCACCGAGCTTTAGGTTCTGTGGAGATTTATCGTAACCCTAGAGCGATTGCAGCGACGGTTATGACAGCAAGGTAGTTTTTGGCGGTTTTTTCGAAGCGTGTAGCGACGCGTCGAAACTGCTTGAGTTTGCTGAAGCAACATTCGACGAGGTGACGCTGAGCGTAGAGGTGCTTGTCGAGCGGATGCTTGAGGGCCCGCGAGGGGTTGTTGGGGATGACGGCGAGCGCGCCCTTGTCGGCAATGGCCTGGCGGAAATGGTCGGCGTCGTAGGCGGTGTCGGCCATGACCACTTTGGCGGGCAAGCCTTCGATCAAGCGGCCGGCCTGGGGCGCATCGCCGTGCTGGCCGGCCGTGAGGGTGAAGCGCACCGGACATCCCAAGCCACGGACGGCGAGATGGATCTTGGTGCTCAGGCCGCCGCGCGACCGTCCGATGGCCTGATCTTGAGCCCTTTTTTGCGCCGCTGGCGTGCTGGTGGGCGCGCACGATGGTGGAGTCGACGATCAGGTACTCAAAATCAGGATCGGCGGACATCGCCTCGAACATCCTGCGCCAGACACCCTTCTGGCTCCATCGGCTGAAGCGGCGGAAGACGCTGTTCCAGTCGCCGAACGCACCGGGAAGGTCACGCCACGGCGAACCGGTCCTGATGATCCACAGCACACCTTCCACGAACATCCGGTTGTTGCGCCCGGTCGAGCCCTTCTGATCGGGATGACCGATGATCAGACCCGACATCCGCTCCCATTGAGCGTCGCTCAGCACCAAACGTTCCTTCACACCCAAGACTGCCTCCCCAAAAGCAGTCTTGAATCATGTTTCAATTCCTCGGGGAATCCCCAGAGTCCACAGAACCTAGGGTCCGGCGCACTGGTCGGCAAAAAGATTGCAGAGGTACCCTGGGGCATCTACGCCAGCCGCGCTTTTGTCCAAAGACACGGCAGCCCTAGCGATCCACAGGACATACAGCGCTTCGCAGTCATAGAACTGATCGACGAGCTCGAAAAGTTGCCAGCCGTCCGTTGGATAAAATCACGCGCGCCGAAGGCAAGGATTGCCGCGCGCTGCGCCAACGTTCCCAGCGCCCATCTCGCAGTGAAGTCAGGCGCCGGCCTCGCGCCGCTGCCCGTAGTCTATGCTGGCAAGGATGCTGACCTCGTGAACCTGCTCGGAAGCATCCCGGAGCTGAATTATCCGATGTTTCTTGTCGCCCATCAGGACGTTCGCTCCAATCCCCGGGTAAACGCCTTCTTTGATTTCTGCCTGCATGAACTTAGGCCGGTGCTGCTGAGGGGGACGATGCGGCCGCGGAACTCGGACATCATCAACGCTCCGCTAGAGGCTAGCCGTCGGCACCAGTGATACCGGCACCTTGCCGCCGCACGAGCTGCACACCGTCTTGTCCATCACGTCGCGCGTCTTGGTGGCCGGTCCGCGTTTCGCGATCAGCGCCGGCATATCTGCCTCGTGCTTCTCGTGGCAGATCGAACAGATGCCGAAGATGAACAGACCCGCATCGGCGGAATCTTGAAGGGTTGGCCACGTCGAGTGGTCGCCGAGACTGATGACAGACGCATAGCATACGCCGCGAATTGATGTCGCCCGGTCGATGGCTTAGCCAATCGATGGCACCAAGAAGGCGCAGCCATCACTGAACGCAACCGCGAGCATCACAGGTGCGTTCTCAATATGCGGCTGGCGACAGCCGCGGGATACTTTCCAGCCTATCGCCTGCTACTTTTAGGACTGCGGCAATCCCTCCCAGGCTTCTTGTCACGATGCCAACGCATAGCCGGGGATAGCGTCCAAAATGATCGAAGAGAAGCCGACACCTCAGCTCGTAATCGCCCTTTGCCGCGCTCTTGTCTCGGCAGGCGCTGACCGTCGAACCGCGTATTGGATCAATGTTGATCGGATCCGCGAGGCGCTCGGCGTACCGCTCGACGAACTCGACGCAGCCGTTGCCTACGCTCTCGCGCAGAAACTAGTGCGCGTTAATGGCCTGCCGGCGCACAGCCTGACTGTGACCTATGACGGCCTCACGCTCAGTTCAAGAATGGTGCGGGCTTCTCGGAAGCGGCGTCCACCATCCCAAGGAAAATAGCCTGCACGACCGTTTCGGCTTGCGAATCGCTCGCGCAGGCAAAAGCGTCAACGTTGGCTTCGATCATGCCGGGGCGATTTCAAGTTCGCCCCTAGTGGCGCTCACGCTATACTGCCGGCATGTCTAGGCTGTCCGATCAATCCGGCTGGCTATCGCTCGCGTCGAGTCTAAACGCGGGCGTAATGCTCGCTGGCAATTGCACTGTCTGCCAACCACCGCGCCGCATCGAAATTCAGATTGCAACGCTGATTGAACGCTATGGCGCCCACGTGAAGATTTGCGACGTAGCCGACCGATTTACTTGTGCGGCTTGTGGGGCGACGGTGCAGTTAAGCTTAGTGCCGATCGACACCGGTCGCGAAGGTAGCTCGCCCCCGGCCATTTAAGCGTTACGACAATGCCCAGCTTCACGCCACGCGCTGCTCACTGAAAAAGGTTCAGCGTGAGGGAGCATCCATCAGCCGATCGTACTCCGCCTCAGGGATCCCGTAGAACCCGTTGGCCGCCTTTTGCAATCCCTCCCTGTCCATGATCCTGATCAGGCTGCGGGATGCCTTGATCAACCCTCGTCCTTCTAAAACGTGGAGGCTCAGCGTAACACCCGGCCGGGGAGAACCGAGCAGGATAGCGAGGAATTGATGCGTGATGTTGATGCTATCGTCTTGGAGGCGGTCGCGCCACATGAGGAGCCATCGCGCGAGGCGCTCTTCAAGAACGCCGCGCCCATTCGCCAACGCCGTCTGATTGCTCTGCACCATGAAGGCCTGAGCATAACGAAGCATGACAGAGGTCAAGGTGCGGCTCTCGCTCATCGCCTTCTTCAATTCAGCGGCGGGCATGCTGAGTGCTGATCCCGAGCATTGCACTAGCATCTCGTGTGCGGCGCGGCCGTCGCCCAGGACTACGGACAATCCCGTCATGCCTTCATGCCCAACCATTCCCACTTCGATGCGATGACTTGGAAATGCCTTGCCGACGACTGAGACAATGCCGCTCAAGACGAAGTAGATATCGCTGATGCTCTCCAGCGGTTCTTCAAGCACCTGCCGCACCGTGAGCGGGACGCTCTTGAGGGCGGCCTTTAAGAGCAGCAGATCGGAAGGCTGTAACGCCGCCAGAAGCCGGTTCCGCGACACAAGTTCATGGATGTCATCAACCGGGCTTTCATCGAGGTCCGTCATCGTGTCTTTGTCTTCGCTTTTAGGCGGCCATGCTCGGCAAACCACTTCTTCATTTCTCTTGCCGATTCGAAGCTCTTGAGAACGCTTGGCTCGTCGATCGCATGCACCTCGCGATAGTGATAATAGCCCAGGCCCGCCTCAGGTGGCGCCGGCACTCTCGAAGCCACACGCACTTCCTGAGCTTTGAACTTGGCGAGCCTGGCAGGAGCCCGCTGCCCCTTTGAATCGAAATATTGCCAAGTCGTCATCGCGCCTTGGCCTTCGCCTTCGATTCTAGGCCACGCTCGATGAAGTCACGAATGACCGCTGACCGCGCTGATTCCACTAGCGTGGCTCTGGCGTCTAGCGCGTCGATCATGGCTTGCGGCAGCCTCACCGTTACTAGGGGGTCCTTGCCGGTTGCCGGCCGACCCCTTTTTTTAGGTATTTCCTTTATTGACTTCGCCATATAGAGGTAATACCTTAAAAGCGAGCCGAACGGAAGCTGTAACTCCCGCCCGGCTCTAACCGCAACCCGAGCTGGTGGAGCATCGGATCATGGCTAAGACAAAATCTAGCACGAAGACGGCTGCCTTGCGCGGTAGCGACGGGACAGTGTGCCCGGAGGTGATCCCTGTTGATGATCCCTTCCCGAATGGCATTCCGCGAAGAACCGAGCGCGAGCGTTCTCTGTTCAAAAGGCTCGACAAGGCGGATCAGGAATCGGGCGTCCTCCACAACATGCTCACCTGCCTGATCGCGCTAGATGACAACGAAGGTGGTTCGGTCACCGGCAGCGAGAAGGAATGCGCGATTGCCTGGTTACAGTGGGAAGCCTTCAAAAAGTCACGCGACCTGCGAAAGGCGTTCGAATGAGCGCCCCGGTCAAGCGGGCTGTCCGTGCCCGCATCGATACCCGCGCGATCGGCGATCGGGGCTATGACATCGTGAACGCCGCCCGACTGCTGCAGTCGTTGGCGGTGTCGGACGTAGCCGAAGGCAGCCACGTTCCCATGCCGCTGCAGGATCTGTTTCAGTAGGTGCGCTATCTCGGCCGACAGATCGAGACGCATGCTGAAGACATCATCACCGTGGCCGATAAAGGGGGCGCACAATGAAGGCCCCTCGCACCCTGTACGACCATCTGACCGAGATATTCGGCAAAGCCCACGAGGTGCAAAGCGCGGCGCGGCTTCTCGAAACGAAGATGGAAACTGCTCCTACCAAGATCCCCGTGGCGCTGCGGCACTTCGTCGATGATGCCGATTGGCTAAGCGGGCAGATCGAGGAGCTTGCCGGCGCCATCGCTGCCGCGGCCGACGAAGCCGCGCTGCTCACCGGCAAGGACGGGGGCGCCACATGACCGCTCCAGCAGTCCCCACCCTGGCCGCCCTGCAGCGCAAGGCCCGCGCCCTGTACCGCGAAGCCTCGAAGATCGATGACGACCTGAAGGCGCAAGGCAGTCTGATGACATCGTTCGCCCTTGTGCGCCGCCGCCGTGTCATGGCCGCGCTTCGTCCTGCCATCGAGCATGCACTGCTGCAAACGGGCCTGCCTCAATCGCATGCCGCTGCGGTGCGCTACATCGAGGGTCTGAATCTCTCGATGGATGCGCTGTGCGATCTGGGGGACGCGATGTGCCGCCGGGCGCAAGGCTCGCTCGTCGGGCAGATCTCCATCGTCCTGACCGACGATCCCCCCGAAGCGTGGACCGCTTCGAATATCGCGGTTGCCTGTGTCGTGATCGCCGGCCGCGCAAAGCCTCGCGACGCGCAGGACGCCTTTACCCGCCTCCGCTTCGTTCTTAACCATGCGTGGCGACTTCCCAAGGCGCAGCGCAAAGCCATTCTGCAGCGCCTCACGGCGGACACGCGCGCCATGCTGTGGGGCAATCGGAAGGCACTGCCCTACCGTAGCGCATCGGAAAGCAAGCGACGGTACTTCGCCGCGGTCAGCGCCGCAGACCGTGCCGGTCGCTGTTTCTCTTAGCCAATCGGGGCGCTGCTCGCAGGGGTGGCGCCCTTTCCCCTTTTCGGAGACACCACCATGTCGGACATCGTTTTCGATCGTGACGAAGCACAGGCTGCATTCCTCGACACACTGCCTTTCGACCCGCCGCAGGGCGCGCAATTCTCGATGCGCCTAAGGCCCTGATCATCAACTCGGTCCAACCTATCGAGTGGGCGAGCTGGTGACGATGTACGTGGACGACACGCCGACGCTGGGCGCCACGTGGCTTTTCGACAATGGCGACGACGTGACCATTGCCCTCGTACTGGGCTGGGACGATTCGTACTGGTTCGTCCAGGACGTTGAAGGCGCATGGAAAGTGCCGCGGTCTGCCTGGCTGCCTCGTGCACGCTTTGCACGCGGCGTCTAGAGCACGGACGAATCCCTAAGGCAGCGGTCATTTGGTTCGTGACCGTACAGCGTCGCAACGATTTGCAACCTCCATGCGTGAAGGCCCGTTCACCCCCAATCTTCAGTGACGCCAACAGCAAGGACGGACAATGCGACGAGCGAAAGCTGCCGAGCTGACCCATTCCGAAGAGATTGCGCTGCGTCGTATCGGTTACGGGATTGTGCGGCCAGGGGTTCTAAGTACGCGCGACGTAGAGCATTTGATATCGCTTGGCTTTGTCGCGGCTCGCCAAAGTTCCCTGGCCCTGACGCCTAGTGGCGAACGGCTAGTGGCCGACTTGCCTACAGGCAATTTGCTGGCTCAGTCTCTCAAGAATGATAAGCACATCGTGGCTGTCGCAAAGGCCCTTGGCGTCAAACTCTGACCGGCGACTCACGCCAGTCAACCGTGCCGAAGCTTGGCAACAGCAAAGTGCGGAGGGGTGTGATCGGGCCTTGCTATGGCCTGCGGCGACCTCTGCCGCACGGCCAGTGAGAATGCGTTGATCTCATCAATTGCCACTCTATACAGGCCGCACGTCAGCGCTCGCTTTCGACGCAGCCCTTGGTGTCCTGGAGGCGGCAAAGCGCGAACCCGACAAGTGGGAGGAGGAGCGGTTAGCGCTGGCTATCGGAGCGCCGGGAGCCGGAAGATGGAACACGGCGAGGCAACCTGCCGTGCTTCCAACCCTGTGTTTCCAGGCGATTGCAAAAGGAGCTGGAGGTGTTGAAAAGCGGCCGTCCGCAGTACGCAAACGACCCACATGGCCTGATTGCGGCGAGTCATGTAATAGCGGTGGAGTTCGCCACGATTGCCGCCGCCAACAATTACTGGCGCTAGTGGCGGCCCTTCCTGGGCGATTAGTCGGCGCTCGCAACACCTGCCACCACGTCGTCGAACCGATCTCTCAGCTGCGCTCTGCTGAGCAGGTTTCGGCTTGTGATGGTGGAAACGTCAGCGGGTGATGGCAGTCGTAATGCGCACTTGATCTTTTCCGACGCTCGTTGGTAGTCCCCCAATGACATCGCTGACAGAGCAGCAATCAGATTTCCCTCTTCCCACGCGGACGGATCACGCCCGGCCGTAGCTAGGCGAACAAGCGCACCGTCGAACGCAATCAGGGATCTTCCCCTAGTCTCCCCTTGATCTTTCGTTATGGCGTTGAACTCCTCGTTGAATTTTTCCCTGTTGTACATAACGATCGATGTCACGAAGCCTTCGGTTGGTTAAGGACGTGCACCACCTGAGATTTAGAGGAGGGCTTGCCGAAGAAACGATTGCGTTCCGGCATGTCGTCGGCGCAGCCAGACGGCTCCGCAACATCGACTATCCCCACAGCCTTTCGGCGACAGGCGCCTATTTCATGTGGCGCTCTATTGCTGCCTTGGCGGCCTTGATCGCGTCCTCTCGCGTGCCGGAGACTTCGCCATATAATGCTTCGGTGGCTTGGTCATGATTTTCGGGATGAAGAGTCCACCTCCACTTTGCGCTATCGAGTTCGGATATCGAGAAACGGCATCCTCGGTGCGTGGTTGAACTGTCCATTGGTCATTCCTTCGCTATGTAGGGCCCTCCCGACTGATCCACGGGACCGCCGACCGGGTGCAGGGAATTCACGCAATTTGTAGCAGACTTACCAAAAGCGAAGTCGAGGTAGCTGTGGTGCAACGTGCGCTAAGGTCGGGCGTTCCCTGATCCGAGTGCGTCTAAACCGTAAGGAGCCAATTATGGACAAGGATCGCGTCAAGGGTGCGGCCAACCAGGCTAAGGGCAAGATCAAGGAGGTCGCCGGCAAGGCAACTGGGGACGCCAAGCTGCGTACCGAGGGCGTCGCCGACCAGGTTAAAGGGAAGGTGCAGAGTGCTGTAGGCGGCGCGAAGGATGCTCTGAAGAAATAGCGACGAGTTAAAGTCGGGGTCTGGTGGGACCGATGCCTCCGAGCTTCGTACCGTTATCAATCTAGAGGAATTAAGATGAAGTACTCGATTGCAATTCTGACGGGTGTTGCTTTCTTCGCAGCAGGCCTGACCGGCCCCGCCTTTTCGCAAGGCACCCCCCAGACGGTGGCCATAATGAAGGTCGATCCGCAGTCACTGGCGACCGGATACCGGGTGTCTAAAGTGGTAGGGAGCTCAGTGGTTAACGAAGGAAATGAGACTGTGGGGACAATCGACGATCTGATCGTCACTCCCGGCAACACGGTGCCCTTCGCGGTACTCTCAGTCGGCGGCTTCCTCGGAATGGGCACAAAATACGTCGTGGTCCCCTACAATTCTCTCCAAGTGCGTGACAAGAAGATGGTGCTCCCCGGCGCCACTAAAGAATCCTTAAAGGGGCTTCCTGAGTTCAAATATATGACCGATTGATAGGAGCACGGTCTCGGCCTGCCTGATGGACGGCGGCCATTAGGGCAATTGCCCGCCGCAGCGTCAAATCCTGGATACAACGGGCTGCTCCCAGCGTCCTTGCCTTCTGCAAGATGTCTAACCAGCGAGGCACAGCAATGTCGGTCGCAGACCCGCAGTTGGCACTCCTTCAGATGGCCGAGCGCCTGGCCCATGAACGCTTCATACGGCTAAGCGCCACGAACGGCATGCCTGACCATCCCGAGGTCGTCCAAGCCGCGAAGCATATTTGGAACGAGGCAGCCGCCGCTGTGCTGGCCCACAAGCGTAAGTGACCTGAAGCGTAGGCACCTTATCACTTTAAAGTGGATAGAGTTCTCGATGGGCACAGAGCTCCGCGTGCCTGGTCGTATTGGCATGCCAATCCGCCTGACCTACGCCGATCGAATGTGGTGGTTTGGAACAGGGGGACGAAATCGGGCCGTGGGATGGCGAACCCTCCGCGGGGTCGGTCGTTAATTTACTTGGCTTGGAGCGGGACGGTTGGCTCACGATCGGCGTTTGGTGGCGACCAATCGACTAGGGCCCGTTATCATCTCAGTCCGAGTTTCGCCGTAGCCACGCATCAATGGCGCTCTTACAGGCTATCTCCGCCTGCTCACGGGTGCCTCTGGTTTCGCCACTCTGCGCGGCGCCATCATCCTTCTTCGGATAAAAGTCCCAGCTCCACTTACCGTCCTCAAGGTCGGTTAGGCCGTATTCCACGCCCTTGTGCCCGTTTTCGCCTTTCTGCATGACTGTGTCCTTTCATACGCTGGCAAGGAGCCTCAGCGTCTAACGATGCGGCAGAAGTGACACGATGCGGATAGCAATCTCTCTGTCAGGCCTTCTCCCGCACTTCGCTTTCAGCTTCGTCCGCGAAACGCGCCAGAGACAGGCGCTGGTCGGCGACTTTGGAGATCAGCCCCACGCCGTGGGTGCTGGATACAGCCGTAAAGACAACCTCGCCCTTTTCGAGCGCCTTGACCTGTCGCAGCTCGTCTTCCGGCGTCCGGTAGCACTTGCCCACCAGGATACTGGCTTGTGACATCGGCATCGTGAATTTTCCCTTCCCCAGGTTCGCCGCTCTCAGCGTCGATCGCACGCTTAACGCCGGCGGCCGCCAAGGGTCACAGCCCTTCCGTGAGTCTGTCGTTTCGCAGGTAGGCCGTTCTTTGCGGGACGGGAGCGGTACGGCGGGCGCTGGTATGACCGGCCGGCCGCGGGCGTGGACGCTTCGTAGCGACATGCTGAGCCCGCGCTACACAACCGAGTGGGATGATTTATTGCTGGTCTAGAGGACAACAGACTCGGTCGATCTTCGTTGCGGGGATATACGAATGCGAGCAGTGTCCGTGTTGCTTGCTCACTGTACGGGGGGACCCGGCAATGCAGGGCATGGACCTGGAGTTCGTACGCCTCAGGCTCGCCGAGCGCTTGACTCATGAACGGTTCGTGCGACTGAGCGGGATCGGAGGCATCTGCGATTTCGAGGTGCTGAAAGCCGCTCAACATCAGTGGAATGAGGCGACGACCGCTCTCCTACTCTATGAGCGTAGCGCCGTGATAATCGCAATGTCTGGCAGCCGGCAAAGCGCGCCTCATGATTAAGCAGCTCAGTGTCTTATCAGCATGTCTGGCGTTGCCGCTGGGCATGGCCCGCGCCGAATCGTGGCGAATGGGTCTTGAGTTGATAGACCAGTGGTCGTTGTTCACCTGCACCGACATAGGGTCTTCTACCGATCGGTTTTGGGACTTCACGTTGGACGGTTCTCGGTTGAACGCCAACGGCCCCGATGAGGTCTCTTGGACCGCGACCGTTAGCGCG
>Ga0193753_10002238_pt1 | contig 15592 bp, 12 predicted proteins | sample H1c2metaG_FD_144925 | JGI IMG/M metagenome (GOLD analysis project Ga0193753, IMG submission 144925) | Soil microbial communities from a riparian zone of the East river system, Colorado, United States - H1c2 | ecosystem: Environmental > Terrestrial > Soil > Riparian zone | place: USA: East... | reverse complement strand
GCGCATCGAGGTGGGCGACTTGCCCCGCCTGCGCCAGCAGGCCCTGTCCGGCACGGCCGACGGCGCCGGCGTCGAGATCCCCGACGAGGGCTTCGATCTCGACCGCGCGATCGCCGACTACGAGCGCGTGATCGTGCAACGCGCGATGGAGCAGGCGGGCAGCGTGCGCAAGCGAGCAGCGCGTCTGCTCGGGATCAGCTTCCGCTCCCTTCGCTACCGGCTGGCCAAGCTGGGCATGGAAGAAGAAGAGGAAGGCGAGGCCGACGAGTAGGGTGCGGAGGGTGAGACCCGCGCGGATGCAGGTGGTCTCACGACCCCGCCGGGGTAGGTGACAATTTTCGTCACGCAGGTGCCGCGCTTGGTCCCTCGGCTCACCTTTTCTATATCGACAGCGACCTGAATCCGCGCGCTTCGACCATGCGCCGGACGGTACGGAGCTTGCTACATGTCACAGGGGATGGGGGGACGGCGGGAGCGGGGGTTTACCCTGATGGAGCTGATGATCGTCGTCGCGATCATCGGGATCCTCGCGACCGTCGCGATCTTCATGTTCACCCGGTACATCGCCAGGGCGCGAGCCAGCGAGGTCCCCGCGGTGTTCGCCGAGTTCAAGGTGCGAGAGCAGCAGTTCCACCTGGAGAACGAGGCCTATCTGTCGACCGGCGCCAACGACGACGACTACTTCCCGACCGCGGCGCCGCCGGGCAAGACCCCACAGACCTACGTCCGGACCGCGAACCCGGGATGGGTGAGCCTCAAGCTCAACCCCGACAAGCCCGAACTGTACTGCGTGTACGTCGCCATCGCGGGCCCGGGCGGAGACGCGACCAACATCGGTCCCAAGGCCAGCGCGGCTCCGTTCAACCTGACCGCCGCGGATATTCCAATCAACTGGTTCTATCTGATGGCCGAGTGCGACTTCGACGGCGACGGCATCTCGGCGACCTATTTCGCCCACTCGGATACCGAGGGGACGATCGTTTCCAAACCTGGCGAGTGAGTTTCGAAAAGGAGAGGGCGTGTAATGATTAGAAAGCTGAAAAAGAAGGCCCAGGCGGGCTTCACCCTGATCGAGCTGATGATCGTCGTCGCGATCATCGGCATCCTGGCCGCGGTCGCCATCCCGGCCTTCATGAAGTACATCAAGAAGTCCAAGACGACCGAAGCCACGACGCACGTGCAGAAGATCTACCTCGGCGCGCGCACCTACTGGATGGACCGGAACACGCGGGTAGCCTCGATGGCGGCCGACCAGCCGCAGTTCCCGGAGGACACCGTTGGCCCCACGGGTGACGCCACGATGTGCGCGATGGGTGGGACCATCGAGAAGGGCGCGCCCAGCGCGACCCTGTGGGCGGCCGAGCCATGGCCGGCGCTCAAGTTCTCGATGGACGATCCGCACTACTACGCCTACGCGTACACCGTGGCGAACCAGATCGCCGCCGCCGGTGGCCAGGGTTCGCAGTTCACCGCGATCGCCGTCGGCGACTTGGACTGCGACGACACCTTGTCGCGCTTCACCATGTTCGGGATCGTCAACTCGATCTACGCGGACGGCCCTGCCGGCTCGGCAGCGATCGCCCGGCAGAACGAGCTCGAGTAGCAGCATCACAAGGGGGAAGGCGCGCGCCCGGGGCGGAAGCTCCGGGCGCGCTGTCGTGAAATGAAAGAGCGCCGTCAGATCCAGCGGGGGTTCACCCTGCTCGAGCTCATGATCGTGGTCGCCATCGTCGGTCTGCTGGCTTCGATCGCCGTGCCCTCCCTCACGGGCTACATCAAGAAGGCGCGCTCGACCGAGGCGCGCATGCACGTCGAGAAGATCTACAACGGCGCGCGTCTCTACTGGATGGAGCCGCACTCGCTATCCGGGGTGGTCGGGGCGCTGCCGGCGCAGTTCCCGGCCAGCCATGTCGCGACTCCGGCCCTCCGCTGCTGCGTGACGGGAGGGGCGGGCGGACGCTGTGTGCCCGAATCTGCCCAGTGGCAAGACCCGACCTGGACCGGGGTCCATTTCTCGATGGACGACCCGTACTACTACCAGTACGAGCTCACCTCCAGCACCAACGAGTTCACCGCGAGGGCGATCGGCGACCTCGACTGCGACGGCGTCATGTCGTCCTTCAGCATGATCGGTCGGGTCGACGCGAACGGCGTGTTCGGGCTCGCCGCCATGAACCGGCGGGACGAGCTAGAGTAGCGAGGTGAAGGCAATCGCCGCGGGCATGGTCGTAGCCGGGCTGCTCTGGCTCGGCGCCGACGCCCTGCGCAGCGACGCGGCCGCGGCCCGGGCTCGCTGGCCGAAGACCGAGAGCACCTCGTTCGTGCCGCCGGTCGAGCTGGCCCGCTTTGCCCCGTACCGCGAGGTCCTGGCCGATCTGCTCTGGTGCCGGCTGCTGGTCTACTACGGGTCGAACTGGGGCGGCGACGGCGATCTGAGCCAGGTCGAGGACTTCCTCGACGACATCGTCGTCCTGGACCCGAAGCTCAAGGCAGTCTACGAGTGGGCCGGCTTCGCGGTGGCCTACCGCACAGGCAAGGCCACCCAGGAGGAGTTCTGGTCGTCGGTCCGCTATCTCGAGCTGGGGATGAGGGCGTTTCCGGAGGAGTACAGGTACCCCTGGCAGGCCGGGGCTCGCTACTACTTCGACCTCTGGTCTCCCGACGAGGCGATCAAGAGGCGCTACCGCGAGCGCGGCGCAGAGCTGATCGAGCGGGCCATGACCAGGCCGAACGCGCCGCAGGATATCGCCACCACGGCGGCCAACATGCGCAGCAAGCTGGGCCAGTACCATCGAGCGCTCGACAACCTGCGCGAGATGATCACCAGCACCAGCGACGACAAGGCTCGCCGGGCGATGCTGAGGCGGGTCCGGATCGACGACCCCGATCTCGCGGACGAGCTGGCCGCAGCGACCGCGGACCTCCAGGCGAGCTGGCTGAGCCACATGCCGATGGTGCCGCTCGACCTCTTCATCCTGCTCGGTCCGGCTCCCCCTCCGGTCATCGACCTCGGCGCCCTGACCACGCCTCGCGACCTCTTCGGCGTCGGGTCCAGCGCCGGAGCCGAGTGAGGTGCGCCTCGGGGCGCTGCGCGCGCTCGGGACGGCGGCGCTGGCGCTCGGCGGCGCGACCGGTGGGGTCGGCGCCGTCATCGAGATCGCGGTGGCGGCGCGCCTGGACCGCCCGCCCAGCGAGGTGCTCGCCGCGGCCGCGACGGTCGCGGCACTCGGCGTGCTGGTCGGGGCGCTCATGGCCGTTCCCGCAGTGGCCGGAGCGGCGCTGGCGCGGTGCTGGCATGTCGGCCGACCCGCCAGGGTGGCGATCGCCCTCGCGGGCGGCGTCGGCGTGGCCTGGTGGCTGACCGATCCGCTCGGCCGGCGGCTGGCTCCGCTCTATCTGGTCTTCTGCGCGGGCACCGGCGCGGCCCTGGCATTGTCGGCGTGGCTGGCTCGAGCACGCGTGTCGCTGCCCGAGCTTCTCGCCGCGGCGATCGTCGGGCTGGTCGGTGTGGCGGTCGTGGTCGCCATCACGCCGGAGACCTACGAGGAACTACAAGATCTGGGCTTCCTGGTCGCGGTGGCGGGTACCCTGGCCGCGGCGGCGCCCCTCGCGGTCAGATTGCTCCGCTGGCGACTGTCGTGGATCGCGGCCGCCGGAGCGATCGCGGCCGCGCTGGCCGTGCTGGCCGCGCTCGGCCGCGTCGATCCGCGCTCGCGCGATGGGTCGCTGCGCTCCTCGCCCGGGGCGCGGGCGCTGCGAGTGATCACCGACGTCGACCGCGACGGCTACTCGGCGCTGCTCGGCGGTGGGGACTGCGATGACCTGGACCCCGCGGTGCACCCCGGAGCGCTCGACGCGCCGGGCGGCGCGGACGCGAACTGCGACGGGGTCGACGCGCCGGCCCAGCTCGACGACGCCGCGCGCGGCCTGGCGCCGGCGGCCGGTGACCCTGCCCTGCCCCCGGGCGCGGTCGACCTGGTTCTTCTGATCACGATCGACTGCTGGCGGGCCGATGCGCTCGACCCGCGGCTCATGCCGGCGGTGTGGGCGTTCGCGGCCGGTGGCATGCGGTTCGAGCGAATGTATGCGGCCGGGTCGAGCACGCTGGCGTCGCTGCCGATGGTGGTGGGTGTCGGGCCGCGCGGGCCCTGGGTCGGAGACATCGCCCGGGGCCGAGGGATCGCGGCGGACGCGGTGTTCGCCGGCGGCGTGCCAGCCGAGCTCTGGGGCTTCCCGGCGCTGCGTCACCCCCCCAGCTTGGCCGAGCGGACCACCGACGCGGCGCTGGCCCGGATCGCGGAGAGCTCGTCGCGACCGCGCTTCCTGTGGGTCCACTACTTCGACCTCCACGCGCTCGAGCAGTACGACGGCGAGCGGCCGGCGGGCACCGAGCCGGCCCAGCTCTCGCCCCGGTATCGAGTCGCGGCGGCGCACGTCGATCGCGCGATCGGCCGGCTGGTCGCCGGGCTCGATCGCCGGGGCCTGCTCGCGCGCACCGCCGTGGTCATCACCGGCGACCACGGCGAGGGCATGGGCGAGCACGGCGTCCGCCAGCACGGGCGGAGCGGATTCGACCCGGTGCTGCGCGTCCCCGGCGTCCTGCGCGCACCGGGCGTGCCGGCGGTCGTGGTGTCGTCGCTGGTCTCCCATCGCGACATTCCGGCCACCTTGCTCGGAGCGCTCGGTCTGTCAGGTGAGGCCGTCGCGGCCGAGCGATTCGGCCGGAGCTGGCTGCGGCTGCGCGACGACCCGCGACGTCCGCTCCACCGGTTCGTGATCTCGCGCAGCGCCAGGTCGGTCAGCGGTCGCGAGCTGCGTGCTCCACTCGCCGTGCTGGTCGACTCGCGCTACAAGGTCATGGGCGGCCTGGTCGGCGGACAGCTGGAGCTCTACGACATGGTGGCCGACCCCGGCGAGACGCGCGACCTGGCCGGGCGCGAGCGCGAACGAGCCCGCGCCATGTGGCTCGAGCTGGCCGCGGCGTGGGATCTCGACTATCAGGAGGCGCCGGAGTGACGGGGCGGCTGCGGGCAACCCTGCCGGCGGCGCTGCCGGTGGCGCTCGCCCTGGTCGCGGGCCTCGCCGCGCACATCGGCGGAGCCTGGAACGGGTTCACCAACTGGGATGACCCGGGTTACTTGCTCGACAACCCGCTGACCGTGCGGCCGCTGGCCGACGGCGTCCAGGGGCTGCTGGGCACCACCCGGCTCGGCTACCCGGTGCCGGTCACGGTGCTGTTCTATGCGGTCGAGCGCGGCCTCTACGGGCTGGAGGCGTGTGCCTTTCACCTGGTGTCGATCGGCCTCCACCTCATCTGCGTGGCGCTGGTCTGGCGGCTGGCCCGGCGACTGGGGGCTGGCGCGTGGGCGGCGGCCGGCGCGGCGGCGATCTTCGCGGTGCACCCGGTCGCTGTCGAGCCGGTGGCCTGGGTGGTCGGACAGAAGGATCTCCTGGCCGCGGCGCTGCTCCTGGCCGCGCTCGTGGTCCGCAGCCGTCCGGACGGCGCTGGCGGCCGGGCCAGCGCGCTGGTCGGGCTCCTCGCGGTGCTGGCGATCGGGGCCAAGCCGAGCGCGGTCGCGGCGGTGGTGCTCATCCCCGGGCTCGACCTGGCGCTCGGCCGGCGGATCGATCGCGCGGGCGCGGCGCTCATCGCGGTCGTCGCCGCTGCGGCGATCACGTCGACCGGGCTGAGCCTGGTCGGTCATGGGTTCGTCGGCGGCGAGCCGCCCGCGCCGTTCGGCGCGCGATCGCTGGCTGCCGCGCTCTGGTCGGTGTGGCTGCAGGCGCAGCACCTGGTGTGGCCGGACCCGCTCCTGGCCCGCTACTTTCCGCCGGACGGCGCGGCGCTGGCGGCCGGCGCCGCGGTGGGCGCGCTCCTCATCGCCGCGGTGATCGGCGGCGCGGTGATGGCCTGGCGGCGCGGCCGCCGCGCGGTCGCCTTCTCGCTGGCGGGCGCGCTGGTGGCGTACGCCCCGGTGTCGGGGCTGGTGGTTCCGCTGTCGCGCGGCGCGGCCGACAGCTACCTCTATCTGCCGCTCGCGCTGGGCACGCTGGGGCTGGCGCTCGGGCTCACCGGGGTGGCGGCTCGCCGCCGCATCATGGCCGCCGCGGTCGTCGCTGCCATCGCGCTCGCGCTCGGCGCGGTCAGCGTCCGCCAGACCGCGATGTGGCGCGACGCGCGGTCGCTGTGGGAGCCGGTGGCGCGCGCCTACCCGGACGATCCGCGCGCGCTCATGCGACTGGGCGACGCGCACCTCTTCACCGGCGACCTGGGCGGCGCCGTTCGCGAGTACGAGGCGCTCCACCGGCGGTTCGCCGACTTCGCCACCAGCCTCCCCGCCCACGCGGCCGCGCTGGACGGGCTCGGCCGGGCGGCCGAGGCCGAGGCCCTCCTGGCCCGCGCCGTTAGGCTCGACCCGCGCGAGCCCAACCTCGAGGGCTACGGCTTCTTCCTGGCCACCCACGAGATCGCGCCGAGCGATGACCGGGCCGCGCACCTGTCGATCATCACGGTCGGCCGCCTGCTGGCCGCCCGCGGCAAGCGTCCGGCCACGGTGGGGCGGGCCGCGCGTCTCCTGCGCGGCTATGGCGAGGTGGCGCTGGCCGCCGCGCTCGAGCGCCGGCTGGAGGAGCTCGACCAGCGACGACGCTGACGCGGCCGGATCAGAGTCCCTCGAAGGGCGGCGCGCCGGGCCTCGGGGGCACGGTCAGATCGATCGTGTGAGTCGGCGTGCGCACCGTCGGCAGGCAGCGCGCCGCGACCGCGCGCAGGGCCAGACCAGAGCCTGGATCCACGTACACGTCTGGCGCGCAGGTGCTGGGCCCCAGCGCCATCCGCGCGAAGCCGTCGGTCGCGTCCGGGGCCAGTATGACCAGGTCGACAGGCGCGGGCAGCTGCACGTGAGCGGGCGGGCCCGGCTCGAGGGGGATGCCGGTCGGCACCGCCTCGATGCCGTCGGAGAAGAAAATCATCCACGCGTCGATCGTGCGCGCAGGGTCGAACGACATCGAGCCCACGTACAGGGCCACGGCCACGTTGCGGCAGCGGAGCGGGATGCCACGGGTCGTGGTGTTGGACGGGTTATCGGTGAGGAGGACCGCCGGCCGGCCTCCCGCGGCGCCGCACACCGCGGCCTGGTAGATCGCCTGACCCGCCTGCACCTCGAGCGCGTGGGCCAGGGTCGGCAGGTCCGCGTCCGGGTGATCCGGAACCGGCGCGGTGGCCGGGCCAGCGAGCATGAACACCGGGCAGGCGAGCACCACCAGGGCGATACGGATCCGCAGCGCGGCGCCCGCGCGGGCGGGCCAGGTCGCGGGCACCAGGCATGCCAGCGCGGCGACCGCGGCCAGATAGCCGGCCTCGGCGGCGTACACCAGGGCGTAGAAGGCGATGTTGAGCGCCACCACGGCGAGCCACGCCCGCCGCCAGAAGGCCTGGCCGCCGGGTGACCACGCGCAGGCCGGGATCAGCGCCACCGCGCTCCACCAGAGCGTGTTGACGATGTTGGCCGCGACCAGCGGAGCGCGCGCTCGGCTGCCGAACAGGCTGAAGTGAGAGATGAAGAGATCGCCGATCAGCGCCCCGCTGGCGCGCCGGTAGAGATCCCAGCCGCCCGACAGCGCGATCGTCGGTATCGCCCACGCGGCGACCGCTGCCAGGCCGACCGCGACCGCGAGCGCCCAGTCGCGCGCCGGCCGGCGCCAGAACAGCCACACCAGGAGCGGGCTGCACAGCGCGGGAATGGTCGGGCGCAGCGACCCGGCCAGCCCGAAGCCGGCAACCACAAGGAGCAAGCGCGCGGTGCTCGGGCGGCGCCGCGCGCGCAGCACGGCGGCGAACAGACAGAGCGTCACCAGCGCCTCGGCGCCGTGTGACTGTCCATCGGCGCCGTAGTACCAGAGCACCGGCGCGACGACCGCCAGCGCGGCCGCCGCCAGGGGACGGCCGATCGCGTCCGGCTCGCTGGCGAGGAGCTCGCGGCAGGCCCAGTACGCGGCTGGCACCGTGGCCATGCCGCACAGACGCGCCCCCCACTTGGCGATGTCGATCGGGCCGAGCGCCGGGGCGATCGCGTGAACCAGCTTGAGGAAGAGGACGTAGCCGGGATAGCCGGGTGGGTGCGGCTGACCGTCGAGGATGTCGAAGCGACCGGCGGCGAGGCCGAAGTTCAGGACGTCGACGTCGAGCACGCCGCCCGCGTCGATGGCCTGCCGGACGAGCAGCGCCAGCCAGGCCAGCAGCGCCAGCGCGGCCCACGTTGCGCGGCGGCGGCGGACCGGGTCGGCGAAGCGCTCGCGGATCCCGGGCACGGCTCGATGGTACAACGTCGCCGCGGCGCGCCGCCCCTGCGCGGGTGATCGCGCCGACTCGCTGGATCGGCGCCGGCGTCTGCGCCGGTCGTGGGGCTCGGCCGGCCCGGAATCCTGTTACGATCGGTCATCGAGCGGGTGGAGGCGAGAGAGGTGCGCTCGGAGCCCGACGGACGGGCCCCGGGGCGCCGCTGGGGAGCGTTCGTGCCCGAGCGCTGGGCCTGGCTGCGCGTGCTCGGCTCGCCGTCGAGCTTCCTGCTCCTGCTCGCGGTGGTCGTGACCGCGTTCGCGAAGCTGCGCGTCATCTCCGCCGTCGAGGGGGTCGTCGCGTGGCCCCTGTGGTGGTCGGTGTCGGTCGCGCCGGACGCCGCGCTGTGCGCCGCGCTGGCGGCGCTGTTCGCGCGCGGTGAGCGACGCGTACCCTGGCTGATGGCTGCGACCATCCCGCTGGCGGCGCTGGTGGCGGCGATCGCGGTCATCAATGGCGGGTACCTCGGGATCACCGGCGAGCAGCTCACCTGGCAGACCTTCGCGCTCGGGCTGGCCCGCTTCGGCGACGTCAGCGGCATCGTCGGCGAGGAGGCGGCCCGCCTCGGCTGGCGCGCGCCGGTCGGTGCGCTCGTCCTCCTCGGCATCCCGGCCGCGTCGCTGTGGCTCCTGCGCCGGTCCGGGCGGTCGATCCATCCGGTCGCCGCGCCCGGCCGCGCCCACGCCGCGCTGCTCTGCGCCGCCGTCGCCGCGCTGGTCGCTCTGGCCGCGCCGCGCTCGCACGTCTTCGCGGTCGACCAGCTGCGGTCCAGCGCGGTGCTGCACACCTACTGGGGCTGGGTGACCCACGACCCGGACGAGCGACCGGACCAGGAGTGGTTCGAGGGCTACGATCCGGCCGAGCTGGTCGAGCCGCGCGCCATCGACGCGCTCGCCGCCGCGCGGTCGCCGAACGTGGTGCTCCTTGTCATGGAGTCGACCGGCCGCGACTCGACCAGCCTGACCGGCGCGCGCGGGCTGGCGCGCACGCCCAACCTCCAGGCGCTGGCGGCCGGCGGGCTCGAGATGACCGGCGCCCGCGCGGTCGTCCCGCACACGACCAAGTCGCTGTTCACGGTCCTGTGCGGCCGGCTGCCGCTCATGCAGCTCGCCCTGCTCGAGACCACCTCGGCCATCCAGCTCCAGTGCCTGCCGTCGATCCTGCGCGCGGCTGGCTGGCGGACCGCCTTCTTCCAGAGCTCGCTCGGCGTGTTCGAGGACCGGCCGCGCCTGGTTCGCAAGCTCGGCTTCGCCTGGTTCGCCGCGTGGGAGGACATCGGCGGCGAGCCGCTGGGCTATCTCGCCTCCGACGACCAGAGCCTGGCGGGTGCGCTGGCCGCCTGGCTGGATCGGTCGGCTGCGTCGTCGGCTGGTCCGGGGCCCCGGCCGTTCTTCGCGACTCTCCTGACCTCGGCCACGCATCACCCGTATCGACTGTCGGCGGCGGCCGCGGCGCGAGCGCGCGCGGCCGGTTCGCCGACCGAGACCGACAGCGACCGCCACGCCCGCCTGATCGAGGAGGAGGACCGCCTGCTCGGCAGCGTACGCAAGGTCCTGCGCCAGCGCGGGCTGGATGGGCGCACTGTCATCGTCGCGATCGGCGACCACGGCGAGGGCTTCGGCGACAAGGGTATCCGCCAGCACGACAACGACTTCTTCGAGGAGGGACTGCACGTGCCGTGGGTGATGGCGGGGCCGGGCGTGCGGCACGCGGTGGTCGGCGGCGAGGCCAGCCTGGTCGACGTCACGCCGACGATCCTGGATCTGCTCGGCGTCTCTCTCGCACCGGCCGCGGCGCGTGCCACGCCCGGGCGGAGCCTCCTCGGCGGCGCTCCGCGCGAGCCGCGCCTCCTGGTCTTCTCCTGCTGGTACGACGAGCGCTGCCGCGGCTTCGTCGAGGCCGGGCGCAAGGTGGTGTTCGTGCCGGAGGCGGACCGCGGCTTCTGGTTCGACCTGGCCGCGGACCCCGACGAGCGCGATCCGAGGCGGCTCACCGCCGAGCTGACCGCCAGGCTGGGTCAGGCCCACCACCTCATCGACGCGCATCGCACGCCGGCGTGGCCCGAGAAGCGTGACGTGATGACCGACTACCCGCCGTGGAGCTGCCCGGCCGATCAGCCCTGTCGCCACCCGAAGAGCCCGCCGAAGGGCCTCTTCACCGCGCCCTGACCCGATGGCCCCCGACAAGACCACAACCGCCACCGATCCGGCCGCCGCGCTCGACGGCGACGCCGCCACGCGAGCGGCGGCCGCGACGCGTTCGGCGCGATCGGCCCGCCTGGTTCACCTCGCCGCCGCCGGCGTCTGGTTGATCGGGATGGTCGCCATCGGCCTGCCCCACGCGATATGGCGCCACGTCCACGTCGACGAGGCGCAGATCGCCTACAACATCGCGCTGTGGGGCGTCCACGGCCTCGACTCGTACACCAACTACGCCGCGCCGTTCATGGTTCCGCTGGCGTGGCTCATCGGCCCGCTCGACACCACCGCCAGCATGCTGCTGGTGCTGCGCACCTCGTTCTTCCTCCTGTTCGCGTGGAACCTGGTCGCGGTCGCGATCGCCCAGCCCTGCTTTCGCAGCCGGTCCGGCCGGCTCGCGGTCCTCTTCGGCGTCACCCTGTTTCACCCGTTCTGGGCCCACGGCTTCGAGATCCGGCACGACGCGGTGCTGGTGGCCGGCTCGATCGCGCTCTACGGGCTGGCCCAGCACATCGTCCGGCGCGGCCGGGCCGCGCGGTGGGTGATGATCGCGGCTGGCGCGATCGGCGCGGCGATGCAGCTCGACGCCTACAAGGGCTTCCTCTACGTGGTCCCGTTCGGGGGGACGATCCTGGTCGCGGCGGTGGCCACCCGCTGGCACGAGCCGCCCCGGTGCCGGCTCGCGCCGATCCTCTGGTTCGCGGCCGGTGGGCTGGCCGCCGCGGCGGCGTGCGTGGGCCTCCTGGCGATCGCCGGCCACCTCGACGAGTACGCCACGGTAGTCGGGCGGTTCGTCGGCGCGGCCGGGGCCTCCTACCGGTTCTCGCCCGTTCCCGAGCTCGTCCGGGTCGCGCTCGACGCGCCGCTCGTGTACGGACCGGCCGCGCTGTTCCTCGTCGTCCTCGCGGTCGACGCCGCGCGACGGCGGCGAATCGCCGGCCCGACCGCCGTCACGGCGGTCTTTCTGATCTGGAACCTGATCGCGCTGTTCATCAACCCGGTGCCGTTCCCGTACAACTTCCTCCACATCACCCCGTTCGTGTTCCTGGCCGCGCTCGACCTCGTCTCGCGCATCTCGATCGCCGCCCGGGCCCGTCCGCTGGCGCTGGCCGCCGCGCTGTCGGCCGCCGCGCTCCTGTTCGCGCGCAGCTGGCGGCAGGACCCGTTTCTGACCCGCACCAGCGAGGCGCAGCTGTCCTACGCCGCGGCGGCCGAGGCGATGACCGATCCGGCCACAGACACCGTCCTCGACGGTGCCGGCCTGGTGCTGTCGCGCCGCCCGCCCGGCCCCCACTGGATGCTCCACTCCCTGTGGATGGCCGACTACCGCGCCGGCCGGCGGACGAGCTTCGGGCAGATGATGATCGACCAGTCGAGCCCGGTCCTGCTCGGCAACTATCGCTGGAGCTGGCTGCCGGCCGGCGACCTGGCGGTCCGCCAGGCCCGCTACGTCCAGCTCTATCCCGAGCTCTGGGTGCTAGGCAGCGTGGTCCCGGGCGCGGCCGGGGAGGTCGCGATCCATCGGGCCGGGCGCTACATGGTTCGCCCGCGCGATCCCCGCGACGCGGCCCCCGCGCTCACCGTCGACGGACGGCCGCTGCCACCGACGGCGGTCGTCGCGCTGGCGGTCGGCTCGCACCACATCGCCGGCGCCGGTGGGTCGGGGTTCGTCGTCCACTGGCTGGGCCCCCGGCTCGACCAGCCGCCCGCCGTGCTGCCCCTGGTCCCGAGCGGGCAGATGTTCACCAACGAGTGACGCATGGATCCGCGCTCTCTCCTGGCCCGCCCTGCCCTGTTCCGCGCGTTCAAGCGCGCCATCCTCCGCGGCGGCCCCGCCGAGCTGGTCCGCCGTCACGTCAGGCCGTGGCCCGGCGCGCGCGTGCTCGACCTCGGCTGCGGGCTGGGCGACATCGTCGAGTCGCTTCCGCCGGTCGACTACGACGGCTACGACACCGACCCGGGCTACATCGCCAGCGCCCGGCGCACCTACGGGAGCCGCGGCCGCTTTCACTGCGCCGACGCGACCCGCGTCGGCGTGGCGGACGGCGCTTATGACCTGGTCCTCTCGATCGGGATCCTCCATCACCTCGACGACGAGCAGGTGCGCGAGCTGGTCGGGCTGGCCTGGCGTGCGCTGGCGCCGGGCGGGCGCCTGATCACGTTCGATGGCTGCCGGGTCGCCGGCCAGTCGCGCATCGCCCGCTACCTGCTCGACCACGACCGCGGCGATCACGTGCGCGATCGAGACGGGTACGTCCGGCTGGTCGCCGAGCGATTCGACGCGATCGCGGTCGACATCCGCAGCGACTGGCTGCGCATCCCGTACACGCACATCGTCCTGGAGGCGACCCGGCCGGCGGCCGCGGCCGGCTGAGGCTGCCCGGGCGGTTCACACCATCGCCTCGGGGACCCGTCCGACCGCCAGGAGGGTCGGGCCGGGCCGATCGATCGCGCGGCGGAGGGAGACGCGGCGCTCGAGCGCGCAGACCGCGCGCAGGAGGCCGTTCAGCGGGCCCGCCGGCACGCGCAGGCTGTGGATCAGCGCGCGACGCGCCTCGAAGCGGGTATAGGTGTTCGTCCGCGCGTAGCGGGCCCGGGCCAGGCGCTGGAGCGGCTCGGTCCAGCGAAAGATCCCGCGCTCGCGGACGTCGATGAGGCCAGCGGCGGTGAAGAGGGCACCGAGCTCGCCCAGCTCGTAGCGCCGCTTGTGACCGGAGACGTCGTCGATGATGGAGTGAAGCGCGCGCCGGGCCGGCACGGTGGCGAGGACGACCGCGCCGGGCCGGGCGCGGCTGAGCGCGGCGCCGACCATGAGGATCGGCTCGACCATGTGCTCGAGGACGTCGAAGAAGCCGACCGCGTCGAAGACGCCGGCCTCCGCCGGCAGCCGGTCGACGTCGGCGACGAAGAAGGCGACCGCCGGGTAGCGTTCGTGCGCCTTGCGGACCAGCGGTTCGGCGGTGTCGACCCCGGTGACGTCGTAGCCGAGCGCCGCCAGGTGGCCGGCCACGCAGCCGCTGCCGCAGCCGACGTCGAGCACGCGCGCGCCGACCTCGACGCCGGCCTCCGCCAGCGCCGCGGCGATCCACTCGCTGCGCGACCGGGTCCAGAAATGGTGCTCCTCCATGCGCCACAGCGCGCGGATGACATCCGGATCGAGGTCGAAGTCCGCGCTCTCGTGCTCGACCGGCGTGATGGTCAGGGTCATTGCTGGTCGAGCCACAGGTGATAGCTCGACGCGCTCGCTCAGGAACCCGCGCCGCTGGTACAGGCGCTGTGCGGCGAGGTTGCGGGCCTGGGTGCCGACCCGCACCGCGCGGGCGCCGCGGTCCCACAGACCGTCCATCGCCGCGTCGAGCATCGCCGCCCCGGCGCCGCGCCCGCGGGCCGGCTCGGCCACCGCGACCAGACCGAGGCGTCCGATCGCGCCGTCCGGCTCCATCGCGGCGGTGACGTAGCCGGCCGCCTCGCCGTCGTGGTCGGTGGTGACCACGGCGTCGCCGCGCTCGACGGCGCGGCGGATCCAGACCCGGTAGAGCTGGTCCACCCGGTCCCGGGCAAACCGGCGGTCGGCGTAGAAGCGCGAGTCGTGGTGGGCGGCGCCGGCGATCGCCTCGAGCGCCGGCAGGTCCGCCGCGGTCGCCTCGCGCACTGCCACCGCCGGTCCCGCGGCCTCGCCCGATCGATCGGGGCGCTCGGCGCGCAGCGTCACCCTGACGTCGACCAGGCTGGCGCCCAGCGCGGTCATGACGTCCGGGGTGTCGATCTCCGTGGCGTCGATGAAGGCGTAGACGCACGCGACGTTCTCGGCCCGGGCCCAGCGCGCAAGCTCGGCCGCGCCGCCCTGGTCGAGGCTCGAGCCGGTCAGGCGAGCGATCCGCCGGTCGAAGAACGCCGTGTCCCAGTCGAGGACCACCGCCGGCGGCGCGATCATCGCGATCCGCCGGGCAGGCTCGAGAACGGATGACTGGCAGGCTCCTCCCGCGCCGAGGCGTCTCCGTCGATCGCGGAGCGGATCGTATAGGGAGGGCGGTCGAGCAGCCGGCCGTGCATCCGGCCGAGGTACTCCCCGATGATGCCGAGAGCGAACATCTGGGCGCCGGAGAAGATGGCGATGATCGAGGCCAGGAACGGGAAGCCCGGGACCGTGGTGCCCGAGGTGAAGTAGCGGGCCACCACGAACACCAGCACCGCGATGCCGAACAGGGTGAAGACGAAGCCGGTCAGCGTGGCCAGGCGCAGGGGGAGCGCGCTGAACCCGGTGATGAGGTTGGCGGCGTGGGTGATGAGCTTGCGGACGGTGTAGTTCGACTGGCCGGCGCGGCGCGGCGCGTGCGCGACCGGTACGGCGAAGAAGCGGCGCGTGCCCCAGGTCAGCAGCACGTCGATCGAGACGAACGGGTTGTGATAGGAGGCGAACGCGGCGCGCAGCTCGGTCCGGAACGCGCGAAACGCGCTGATGCTGCGCGCGGTCGCCGCGCCCATGGCGCCCTGCAGGGCGACCTTGGTCATGCGGGACGCCATCCGGCGAAGGAGGTCGTGCTTCTCGTCGGTCGGCGTCCCGTACACCACGTCGTGACCGTCCTCGAGCGGCGCCAGGAGGCGGCGGATCTCGGACGGCGGGTGCTGGAAGTCATCATCCATCGTCACGATGACCGGGTGGCGGGCGGCCCGGATCCCGGCCAGGAGCGCGCTGTGCTGGCCGGAGTTGCCCATGAGCGATATGCCGCGCACGAAGGGGTGCTGGCCGGCGAGCCGCTGGATGACTGCCCAGCTGCCGTCGGGGCTGTCGTCGTCGACCAGAATGATCTCGAAAACCGGAGCCAGCGCCGGCAGCTCGACCGCCAGCTCGGCGACCAGCGCCTCGAGCATCTGCTCGGACCGGTACACAGGGATCACGATGGAGAGTCCGTCGGGCGGCATGGCTGCCTAGCTCGCCGGCTCGAGCGGGCGTGCCGGTGGGGGGTCGGCGTCCTCGTCGGCCACGCGCTCGATGTACTCGCGGTAGGGGGAGAGGGGCAGGCGGGCGAGGGTGGCGCGGAGGGCTTCGCGGGTG
>Ga0193753_10002236_pt1 | contig 15598 bp, 10 predicted proteins | sample H1c2metaG_FD_144925 | JGI IMG/M metagenome (GOLD analysis project Ga0193753, IMG submission 144925) | Soil microbial communities from a riparian zone of the East river system, Colorado, United States - H1c2 | ecosystem: Environmental > Terrestrial > Soil > Riparian zone | place: USA: East... | reverse complement strand
GGTGGCGCGCGCGGGGTGGTTGGGGGGGAAGTTGAGGGCTTCGAAGTTGTAGAAGTCGGTTTCGACCTGGGGGCCGAGGTTGGTGCTGTAGCCGAGGTGGTGGAAGACGGCCACGATCTCGTGCATGGTCTTGAGGAGAGGGTGGGGGATGCCGGGGGCGCGGACGGTGCCGGGGAGGGTGATGTCGATTCCCTGCACTGCTGCTTTTTCAGGGGCCGCTGCCGGGGCTTCGAGGGCCTGTTCGATCTGCTGCTTGAGCTGGTTGAAGCGGATGCCGAGGGGCTTGCGGGCTTCGGCGGGGGCTGACTGGAGCCAGGCCTCGCTGATGAGCTTGAGGCGGCCCTGCTTGCGGCCGAGCCAGTGGAGGCGGAAGGCTTCGGGGTCGTGTCCGGCTTCAAGGCTGGTGGAGCGGACCTCTTCGGCGAGGGTGGCGAAGGCGGCTTCGAGGGCGGGTTCGTCGTAGGTGTGGAGTTGGGGGATGGCTTCGGTCATGGCGGCAGTGTTTAGAGTAAACGACTGCGTGGGAGTTTTGTCTGAGGGGGAGGCAAGAGGCCCGGTTCGATGGCCCTGAGCGCGACGGGTGGGGATTGAGGCGCTCAGGGCCGGGGGGAGGGCCTTTACTAGCTGTGGTGATTCTTCTTCTTGCCGGCTGAGATGACAAGTTGCGGGCCGGCAGGTGCAGTTCGCGGCTGAACTGGGAGCGAGCCGGTTTGTTTACGCCAGGCCCGTACGACCTCAAGGGTCTGGGCCTGAGTCATCCTGGCGACCGGAATGTACTTCTCACCAGCTTTCGCATTCATCGGACGAACGAGAACCGCTTCTCGTATGCCGGGGCGAATCCGGAGAAAGACTCCACCGTGATCTCTTGGAGTGGTTCCCGGTAGCGTGGAAGCCACTCGGAGTTCGCCGTTTGGCTTCATGTTGTGCAGCGCATAGACAGCGCAGCTTCCGTCTTTCAGTACTTCGCGAATCAAGTCTTTGACGAGTTCAGATTGATTGGCGCTGAACTCGACACCATGTACATTCGGCATTTGATTAATGCCTCCCTTCTACTGATACCGATGCTATCGTGCAGCGCATAAGCATTGCGTAAAGAGAGACTTGTGCGGTCCGCTAGAGGGCGGAGAGGACTATGGCGAGGACCAGAACGCCGAGGAGGAGGCTGCGGCGGTCGGTGATGGCGTAGACGACCGGGTCTTCGTCGAGGTCGCCGCGGGAGGCCTGGAGCCAGAGACGGCTGATCCAGAGGAGAAGGACCGGGACGAGGAGCCAGAGGCGGGTGACGTGGGTGTAGAGGTGGGCAGCACCGGCGCTGAGGTTGGAGATGTAGAGGGTGAGGACGACGACGCTGGCGTAGCCGCTGGCCGAGCCGAAGCTGCGGAGCTGCTCGACGTCGGTGATGTGGTAGCCGCGGCCCTTGGCGGTGGCGCCGCCTCGCTCGCGGAGGTTTTCAAGCTCGGCAAAGCGTTTGACGAAGGCGAGGGAGAGGAAGAAGAAGATGCTGAAGCTGGCCAGCCAGGTGGAGACGGAGACGCCGGTGGCGGCAGAGCCCGCGATGATGCGGATGGTGTAGAGGCCGGAGAGAACGATGACGTCGACCAGGACGGCGCGCTTGAGACGGAGGGAGTAGGCCAGGGTGGTGACGGCATAGATCCCCAGCCAGGTGAGGAAATGATAGGGCCGGGCCAGGGTGAAGCCCGGTGAGAGCGCGGTGATGACGTGGGGGACCAGGATGGCGAGAACGATGGAGGTCAGGAGGAAGAGGGCGATGACAGAGACGCCGGCAATGGCGGAAAGGTCGCCCGAGGCGAAGGGTCTGCGGCGCTTGCGAGGGTGCTGGCGGTCGGCGTCGAGGTCGAGAAGGTCGTTGACGATGTAGGTGGCGGAGGCGCAGAGGCCGAAGCTGAGGAAGGCGACGGCGGCTCCGGCGACGAGGCCGGGGGCCGTGGCATGGGCGAGGAGGAGGGGCAGAAAGATGAGGACGTTCTTGGCCCACTGGTGCAGCCGGATGGCTTTGGGCCAGGCCTTGAGGGGGGAGACCTTCTCGGTGAAGGTGCGGGCGGGGGTGATCTTGGCGCGGCGGAGGGCGGAGCGGAGGCCCGCCGTCGGGTTGGCGACCATGGGGTGCTGGCAGTTCTGGAGGAGGGGGAGGTCGGGCAGGGCGTTGCCGATGTAGCAGAAGTCATCCCCGAAGCGGGAGCGGAAGGCGGCGAGCTTATTGTCGCCGGCGAGGTTGAGGGTTCCGTCGGAGGCGAGGACGCCGTTGAAGATGCCGAGGTGGTCGGCGACGCGCTGGGCGGTGGCGGCATCGGCGGCGGTGGCGAGGTAGATGGGCCGGCCGGAGGCATGCTGCTGCTCTAAATATTGCAGGAGCTCGCGATTATAAGGCAGGTGAGCTACGTCTAACTCCACAGTGCCGGCGATATGGCGCTTAAGCGCGGCTTTGCCCTGAAGGAGCCATTTGGGGAGATTGAGGAGGGCCGAAGGATGATGCCGAGCGATGGCGAGGGTCGAGTCGACGAGTGTGTCGGACTTGACGAGGGTACCGTCGAGGTCGACGCAGAGCGCGGGGAGAGCGGCTGTATCAAGAGCGGGAACCGGGGTGAGCAAAGGGTATCCTTCCGGTGGCTGGTGCGCAATGGGCGATTACCGAACTACAAATGATTACGGGACAGACGATACAAACCTTTGGATGCAATGGCCCGAAACCTTAGCGAGTCGGCCAACGTCATTATCATTTATTCTGGGGTTTCCAAACAGTCTTCCTATGATGCCCCAGTCAAATTTTGAGAAAACGGTGAGCACCGCATGTCGTCAGCAGAGATAAGCGAACAAGTACACCCTGCCGAACTCCCGGCCCCGGCCCCGCAGACCTCGTTGCCTGCCCCCGAGGAGCCCAAGGGCTCGGGCGCACGGAAGTGGATTGTCGTGCTGGTGATATTGGCCGTGGTGGGCGCGGCGGTGTGGAAGATCCGAAGCAATTCGCAAGAGCAGAGCCGGACCGCGGTAAAACTGGCTGCGGCGGCAGACCGTGCGACGCCGGTGCAGGTGATGGCGGTGCAGCAGAAGACGATGCCGATCTACCTGACGGCTCTGGGAACGGTGACGGCGTACAACACTGTGACGATCAAGACGCGCGTGGATGGGCAGCTGATGCTGGTGAATGTGCGCGAGGGGCAGGCAGTGAAGCAGGGGCAGATGCTCGTGGAGATCGACCCCGCACCGTATCAGGCGGCACTGGCGCAGGCCCAGGGGCAGTTGGTCAGGGATCAGGCAAATGCGTTGAACGCCCATGCGGAGGCGGCGCGGTATACGGCGCTGTTCCAGGCTGGGGTGGTCTCGAAGGAGAGCCAGCAGGCGCAGATATCGATGTCCGGACAGGCGCAGGGGGCTATCGACCAGGACCAGGCGGCGATCCAGGCGGCCAAGGTGAACCTGGCGTACACGAAGATTACGTCGCCGATCAATGGCGTGGTGGGATTGCGGCAGGTCGACCCGGGCAATATCGTTCATGCCGCGGACACGACGGGATTGCTGGTGGTGACGCAGCTGCAGCCGATTGCGGTGATCTTTACGCTGCCCGAGGATCAGCTTCCCGATGTATTGAAGCTGACGCGAGGCGGCAACCGGCTGGCCGTGGAGGCCTATGACCGGTCGGGCGGGACGCACCTGGCGAGCGGCAGCCTGCTGACGGTGGACAATCAGATCGATACGACCACGGGCACGGTCAAGGTAAAGGCAGTCTTCGACAACAAGGACGGCGCGCTGTTTCCGAACCAGTTCGTGAATGTGCGGCTCATTTTGCAGCAGAAGCGGAATGCGCTGGTGATTCCGGCTGCGGCGCTGCAGACGGGCGCGCAGGGAACCTTTGTCTACCTTTTGAAGGAAGGGCAACCGCCGGCCAGCCTGGAGAATACAGAGGCTGGAGGCAAGACGGGCGGCAAGCGCGCGAAGGCAGGCGCCAACGCGAAGCCAGCCGCACCTTCGGGCGCCGCGGCCCAGCAGAACAAGACGCCCTATTACGTCGAGGCTCAGCAGGTACAGGTGGAGCTGACCGAGGGCGCCCAGGTGCTGCTGAAGAGCGGCGTGAAGTCGGGAGACCAGATCGTCGTCGATGGGCAGGAGAAGCTGAAGAACGGAAGCAAAGTGATTCCGCGGCAGGCTCCGCCGAAGACGGCGAGCAACGATACGGGAGACAAGCAGGTTGGGCTGGACCCAACCGCTGTCCCCGAATCTGTGCCTGATCCGGTCCACGCGAATCTGGCGCAGCCGAACGGGCGAACCCAGGAAGGGCTGGATGCGGCGCGTCCGGCGAAGGGTCGGCGTCCATGAGCCCATCAAGGCCATTTATCCTTCGGCCGGTGGCCACCTCGCTTTTGATGGTGGCCATTTTGCTTGCGGGTTTCGTAGCGTACGAGCAGCTGCCGGTTTCGGCGCTGCCGCAGGTGGACTACCCGACGATCCAGGTGATGACGTTCTATCCGGGGGCGAGCCCGGAGGTGATGGCGTCGTCGGTGACGGCACCGCTGGAGCGCCAGTTCGGACAGATCCCGGGGCTGAGCCAGATGACGTCGACGAGCTCTGGCGGAGGCAGCGTGATTACGCTGCAGTTCGTGCTGGAAGACTCGATCGACGTTGCGCAGCAGGATGTGCAGGCCGCGATCAATGCGGCGTTCAGCTACCTGCCGAAGGACCTGCCGAACCCTCCGGTCTATAGCAAGGTGAATCCGGCAGATGCGCCGATTATGACGCTGGCGCTGACGAGCGACACGCTGCCGCTGACGAAGGTGGAAGACCTGGCGGATACGGTGATGGCGCAGAAGATCTCGCAGCTGTCAGGCGTGGGCCTGGTGTCGATCAACGGTGGGCAGAAGCCGGCAGTGAGGATTCAGGCGAATCCGACGGCGCTGGCAAACTATGGGCTGAGCCTGGAAGATTTGCGGTCTGCGCTGGGAACGGCGAACGTGGACCAGGCGAAGGGCAACCTGAATGGGGCCACGCAGGCCTACACGATTGGGGCGAACGACCAGCTGCTATCGAGCGATGAGTACAGCAAGGTGATCATCGCCTACCGGAACGGCTCTCCGGTGCGGCTGTCGGATGTGGCGACGGCGGTGGACAGCGCGGAGAACCTGTACCAGGCGGCATGGATGGGAACCGCGGCGATCGAGGCCACGAAGAACAAGCCGGCGCAGGAGGCGGTGTTCAAACCGGCGGTGATCGTGAACATCCAGCGGCAGCCGGGGGCGAACATCATCGGCGTGGTGGATGAGGTGCAGAAGCTGCTGCCGCAGCTGCGGGGATCTCTGCCGGCGAGCGTGAAGCTGCAGGTGCTGACGGACCGGACGAATACGATCCGGGCCTCGGTGAAGGATGTGCAGTTCTCGCTGATCCTTACCATTGCGCTGGTCGTGATGGTGATCTTCCTGTTCCTGCGCTCGATTGCGGCGACGATCATTCCGTCGGTCGCGGTGCCGCTCTCGATTGTGGGGACGTTCGGGGTGATGTACCTGCTGGGGTACAGCCTGAACAACCTCTCGCTGATGGCGCTGACGATCTCGACGGGATTTGTAGTGGATGACGCGATCGTGATGATCGAGAACATCTCTCGCTATCTGGAAGAGGGCGACTCGCCGCTCGACGCAGCCCTGAAGGGGTCGGAGCAGATCGGGTTCACGATCGTTTCGTTGACGGTATCGCTGATCGCGGTGCTGATCCCGCTGCTGTTCATGGGCGATATCGTAGGACGGCTGTTCCGCGAGTTCGCGGTGACGCTGGCCGTGACGATCCTGATGTCGGCGGTGGTCTCTCTGACGCTGACGCCGATGATGTCGGCGAAGTTGTTGAAGCACACGCCGGAGAATGAGCAGAACGCGTTCTACCGGAAGAGCGAAGAGTTCTTCGACGCTGTGATCGCGAAGTATGCTGTCGGCGTTCGGTGGGTGCTGCGGCATCAGGTGCTGACGCTGCTGGTGACGCTGGCTACATTTCTGCTGACGGTGTACCTGTACATCATCGTGCCGAAGGGATTCTTCCCGGAGCAGGATACCGGTGTGCTGCTTGCGATCACGGAGGCTCCGCAGTCGATCAGCTTCCCGGCGATGGCGACGCGGCAACAGGAGCTGGCGAAGATCATCTTGAAAGACCCCGACGTGGAGAGCGTGTCTTCATTCATCGGAATCGATGGGACGAACTCCACGCTGAACAGCGGGCGCATCCAGATCAATCTAAAGGACCGGGAGCTGCGGTCGGCTTCTGCATCGGAAGTGATTCAGCATCTGCAGCCGGCACTGGACCGGGTGGATGGAATCCAGGCCTACCTGCAGCCGCTGCAGGATTTGACAGTGGAAGACCGCGTGAGCCGGACCCAGTACCAGTACACGCTGGAGGACGCGAACTCAGACGAGCTGGCGCTGTGGACCGACCGGATGGTAGAGAAGCTGCGGCAGATACCGGTGCTGTCGGATGTGGCAAGCGACCAGCAGTTGAGCGGGCTGGAGGCGCACCTGGTCATCGACCGGGATACGGCGGCGCGGCTGGGAATTACGCCGCAGAACATCGACGACACGCTGGACGATGCATTCGGGCAGCGACAGGTTTCGACGATCTTTACGCAGCTGAATCAATACCACGTGGTGCTGGAGGTAGCTCCGAAGTTTCAGCGGAACCCTTCCTCGCTGGACAATATCTACGTGAGGAGTTCGAACGGGATGCAGGTACCGCTCTCGACGTTTACGCACTTCGAGGAGAGGCAGACGTCGCTGGCGATCAACCATCAGGGCCAGTTCCCTGCTGTGACGATCTCGTTCAACCTGAAGCCGGGTAAATCAATCGGCGATGCGGTGACCGCGGTGAACCAGGCGAAGGAGGAGCTGCGGATGCCGGTGAGCGTGAACGCCGAGTTCCAGGGCTCCGCGCGTGCATTCGAGGCTTCGCTATCGAATGAGCCGCTGCTGATTCTGGCCGCGCTGATCGTCGTCTACATTGTGCTGGGCGTGCTGTACGAGAGCTACATCCATCCGATTACGATTCTGTCGACGCTGCCGTCGGCGGGCGTCGGCGCGATTCTGGCGCTGCTGATCTTCCATGTGAACCTGAGCGTGATCGCGTTGATCGGCATTATTCTGCTGATCGGTATTGTGAAGAAGAACGCGATCATGATGATCGACTTCGCCCTGGAGGCGGAGCGCGAGCATGGCATGGAGCCGGAGGAGGCGATCTATCAGGCGTGCCTGCTGCGGTTCCGGCCGATCATGATGACGACGATGGCGGCACTGCTGGGCGGATTGCCGCTGGCTCTGGGCACAGGCACGGGCAGCGAGTTGCGGCGGCCGCTGGGAATCACGATTGTGGGCGGCTTGATCGTGTCGCAGGTCTTGACGCTGTTTACGACGCCGGTGGTCTATCTGTTCTTCGACCGCATCGGACGGCGCTATCTGCATACGCACGAGGCGGATATGGAGTTTCGCGAGCATGAGCATGCGGTGAGTGCAGACTGATGGCTGACCAGGAAGAGAATCGGGATCTGAAGGCCGCGCAGAAGAGCGCCGAAAAGCTGCCACCGACGGGCGGAGTGCATTTTTCCGCGCCCTTCATCAAGCGCCCTGTGGCGACGTTCCTTATGTCGATCGCAATTATTCTCGCGGGCGCCGGGGCGTACAAGCTGCTGCCGGTGGCGAGTCTGCCGCAGGTGGAGTACCCGGTGATTTCGGTGGGCGCGTCGCTGCCCGGAGGCGACCCGGAGACGATGGCCTCAGCCGTAGCCACGCCGCTGGAGCGGCAGTTCGCGAAGATCGCGGGCGTGAACGAGATGACGTCCAGCTCGGGTATGGGGCAGGCTTCGATCACGCTGCAGTTCGACCTGAGCAGGGATGTGAACGGCGCGGCGCGAGACGTGCAGGCGGCGATCAACGCAGCGCGGAGCCAGTTGCCATCGAACCTGCCGAGCAATCCCACGTATCGGAAGATCAATCCTTCGGACTCACCGATTCTGATTCTGGCGTTGACCTCAGACACGCTGGGCGTGCCCAAGATCTATGATGCGTGCGACAGCATCCTGGCGCAGAAGATCGCGCAGGTGGAAGGCGTGGGGCAGACGTTCTGCGGTGGAAGCGCAAAGCCGGCGGTGCGGGTGGAGGCGAATCCGACGCAGCTGGCGAACTACGGGATTGGGCTGGAGGCGCTTCGCGCGGCCATCGCCACGGTGAACGTCAACCAGCCGAAGGGCTATCTGCAGGACGACGTGCGGCGCTGGAGCGTCAGCACAACCGACCAGTTGTTCGGCGCGGCGGCGTATGCTCCTCTGATCGTCGCGACGGACAAGGGTCCGGTAAGCTCGGCGGCGGCGAGCACGGGGCTGCCGGCATCGGTCGCGACCGATACCAGCAGCGCGGCAATCGTGACAGCGAGCGGGAGTTCGACCGCCGGGCTAACGGCTGCCGCAACGCCTGCAAAGACGATAACGCCCATCACCTCCGGCGCGGCGACGGCGCATGGCGTGGTCAGGATTCAGGATGTCGCGCAGGTCTTCGACGGGGTCGAGGACATCCACACGGGCGGCAGCTTCAACGGCACGCCAGCCATCCTGGTCATCGTCTTCAAGACCTCGACCGCAAACGTGATCGAGACGGTGGACAACGTATTGAAGCTGCTGCCAACGCTGCAGGCAGCGATTCCCCCGTCGATCCAGCTCCATGTGGCGCTGGACCGGACGACGACGATCCGGGCCTCCGTGAAGGACGTGACGCGCACGCTGGTGATCTCGATCCTGCTGGTGATCATGGTGGTGTTCCTGTTCCTGCGGGAGGTGCGGTCCACGTTGATTCCGAGCGTGTCGGTGCCGCTGAGCCTGCTGGGAACCTTCGGCGTCATGTACCTGCTAGGGTACACGCTGGACAACCTGAGCCTGATGGCGCTGACGATTTCGACGGGATTCGTGGTGGACGATGCGATCGTCGTCATCGAGAACATCAGCCGGCATCTGGAGAACGGGCGGACGCCGTTCGATGCGGCGATGGTGGGTTCGAAGGAGATTGGGTTTACGGTGCTCTCGATGAGCACGTCGCTGATCGCGGTGTTCATACCGATCCTGCTTATGGGTGGAATTGTGGGGCGGCTGTTCCGTGAGTTCGCGGTGACGCTGTCGGCGGCGATCCTGGTATCGCTGGTGGTTTCGCTAACGACAACGCCGATGCTGAGCGCGAAGTTTCTGGAGGCGCACAACAAGCGGAAGCATGGGCGCTTCTACCGCTATGGAGAGCGTGCGCTGGCCTGGTTGACAGGGGAATACGAGCGCGGGCTGCGATGGGTGCTGCGTCATCAGAAGCTGGTGATGACGATCACGATCTTGACGTTTCTGCTGAATGTCTACCTGTACATCCTGGTGCCTAAGGGTTTCTTTCCGCAGCAGGACACGGGACGCATTGGCGGACAGATTCGCGGGCAGCAGGATGTCTCCTTCGACACCATGAGGCCGAAGGTGCTGCAGATGGCGGCGATTGTGCAGGACGATCCGGGCGTTGAAAATGTAATGGCCTTTGTGGGCGGCGGTGGACCTGGAGGAGGTGGAGCGAATTCGGGAAGCATGTTCGTCTCGCTGAAGCCGGATGCAGAGCGTCAGAAGAATGGAGATTCGGCAGAGGTCATCATCAGCCGATTGCGTCCGAAGACCGCTGGGATTCCGGGCGCGCAGCTATACCTGCAGTCGCAACAGGAGTTGAGGATCGGCGGAAGAAACTCCGCGACGCAGTACCAGTATTCGTTGACCGCAGACAATCTGGATGACCTGAGCGAGTGGTCTCCGAAGCTGATGGCGGCGATGGCGAAGCTGCCGCAGCTGAAGGATGTGGCGACGCCCAGCCGGCTCGCCGTATCGCGGGCGCAACTGGTGATCGACCGCGATACGGCGAGCCGGCTGGGCGTCTCGCCCCTGACCATCGACGCGACGTTATCGGACGCGTTCGGGCAGCGTCAGGTGTCGACCACGTACCTTCCACTGAACCAGTACCACGTGGTGATGGAGGTCGCGCCGGAGTTCCAGCGGGACCCCGACTCCCTGCGGAATATCTACGTGAAGAGCACCACAGGCGCGATGGTTCCGCTGACCGCGGTGACGCACTTCGAGACACAGCGCATTCCATTGGTAGTGAACCACCAGTCTCAGTCTCCGGCGGCGACGCTGAGCTTCAACCTGACGCCGGGTGCCTCGTTGAGCGAGGCGACTGACGCGATCGAACAGACTCGAATCAATATCGGAATGCCGTCGACGATTCATGGAGGGTTCCAGGGGACCGCGCAGGCGTTCCAGGCCTCGCTTTCGAGCGAGCCGATGCTGATTCTGCTGGCGCTGGTGGCGGTCTATATCGTGCTGGGAATTCTGTATGAGAGCTTCATCCATCCGCTGACGATTCTGTCGACGCTGCCTTCGGCGGGGGTCGGCGCGATTGTGGCGCTGCTGCTGTTCAAGGTGGACTTGAGCGTCATCGCGATGATCGGCATCATCCTGCTGATCGGCATTGTGAAGAAGAATGCGATCATGATGATCGACTTCGCGCTTGTGGCCGAGCGCGACGGTGGCAAGACACCTGAGGAGGCGATCTACCAGGCCTGCCTGCTGCGGTTCCGGCCGATCATGATGACGACGATGGCGGCATTGCTGGGTGGCCTCCCGCTGGCACTGGGAACGGGGACGGGCAGCGAGCTGCGGCGGCCGCTGGGCATTACGATCGTCGGCGGCCTGATTGTATCGCAGGCGCTGACGCTGTTTACCACGCCGGTGGTTTACCTGTTCTTCGACCGGCTCCGCGGCCGGATTGCGAGGCGCAATTCCAGACAGGCGAAGGTCCATGAGGAGCCACATGCAGTGGCGGGGGATTAGATTGGACAAATCTGGCAGCGGCAAGGCGTAACGGTGATCAAAGGGAAAAGCGAGATAAAAGAAGAAGAGTGCTTTAAGCAGCAGACACGGTGCACTGTTCCTGGCCTGCCGAGTCTGCCTTGCTCTTATCCGTCTTTATCGCTCTGATCACCGTTACGCCGTTCGAGCTAGGCGAGGACTGGCTCCGTCCTCGACGCGGATACGGGGAAGTCCGTGGAGCGGCGGCGCGCCGGTGAAGTCTGGTTGGTAGAGGCCAGGGGAATCGGCGTGGGTGGAAAGTAGGAGTTGCCGAAGTACTGCGCGAGCATGCGGTGGGTGTTGAAGAAGGAGCCGTTGATCGCGATGCAATGCTGTTGCATGTGCGCCCATGCCGCTGGGTTGGCGTACATGGGAGCGATGGAGTGCTCCAGCTTTTCGTAGAGGCTGTTGGCCTCGGCCTCTTCGGTCTCGCCATCTTCAATCGCCCAGCCGGTGGTGTTTTCGGCGCAGCCTTCGATCCACCAGCCATCGAGGACCGAGAGCGAGGGAACGCCGTTGACGGCGGCCTTCATGCCGGAGGTTCCTGAGGCTTCATAGGGTCTGCGCGGGGTGTTGACCCAGACATCGACGCCCTGAGTGAGAAGGCCGCCGAGCTCCCAGTCGTAGTTCTCGAGGTAGTGAATCTTCAGCGCGCTCGAGTTGAGGCGGGCGGCGGAGTCGAAGACGTCGCGGATGAGCCCTTTGCCGGCGCTATCGGCAGGATGGGCCTTTCCGGCGTAGAGGATCTGGAGGCCGCCGATCTTTTCCGCGATGGCGACGAGGCGGGCGGGGTCGTGCAGGAGCAGGCTGGCGCGCTTGTACGTGGCGACGCGGCGGGCAAAGCCCAGCGTGAGCACATTAGGGTTGAAGTGGTGTCCGGTACGCTTGGCGATGACGTCGAAGAGGCGCTGCTTTCCCTTCATATGACAACCCACAATCTGGGCTGGCTCGATGCCATAGACGGAGCGGAAGTATTGGTTGTCCGTACGCCAGTTGGGGATCTCGGTATCGAGGAGCTGCTGGAAGGGCTGCGAGAGCCAGGTGGCAGCGTGGACGCCGTTGGTGATGGAATGAACCTTGTAGTCGGGGAACATCTGCTGCGAAACCTTGCCATGCTGCATGGCGACGCCGTTGACGAAGCGCGAGAAACGCAGGGCAATGTAGGTCATGTTCATCAAGCCGTTGTGCAGGCAGCCGGCACGGTCGATGGCTGCGCCACGGTCATGGCCGAGGACCTGGTACATCTGGTCGAGGCCGAACTGATCGTGGCCGGCGGGCACTGGAGTGTGGGTGGTGAACACGCACTGCCGGCGCACGGCTTCGATATCGGCTTCGGTGAAGTTGTTGAGGGTGGCGTCGTGGAGATGCTCTTCGAGAAGGCCGAGAGCGAGCAGCGCGGCATGGCCCTCATTCATGTGATAGACGGCGGGCTTGCAGGCGAGGGCCTGGAGGAGAGCGACGCCGCCGAGCCCGAGAACGGTCTCCTGGCAGAGGCGGTAGTAGGTGTCGCCGCCGTAGAGATGGTCGGTGAGGCGGCGGTCCCAGGGGTCGTTGCCTTCGACGTCGGTGTCGAGCAGGAAGACGGGGATGATGTGGCCGGTTACGCCGACGACATCGAAGCGCCAGGCGCGGACGACGATCTGACGGTCCTGCATGGTGAGGGTGACGATTTCGTTGACGCCGGGAAGCGTATTCTCAGGCGACCAGGGAACGTCGGACTCGGTCTGCTCGCCGACGTCCGAGAGGTGCTGGCGAAAGTAGCCGCGGCGATGGACGAGCGAGATCGCGACCATGGGGGCAGCAGTATCGGCGGCAGAGCGGAGCGTGTCGCCCGCGAGCATGCCGAGGCCGCCGGAGTAGGTCGGGAGGGCCGGAGACAGGGCAATCTCCATGGAAAAGTATGCGATGGATCGATTGGAAAGATCAGGTGAGGCGGAGGCAAGAGCGTTGGGAAGGCTCATTCGTTGGTGGATCACTTTCTCATCCGCGCCATGTTTGCGGCGTTGATGCTGTACAGGTGCTGGGAGTCCCTATCGGCGAAAACCCGCGGATACAACAGGACCATAAAAAGATTGGTCCGGCAGCATCGAATGACGCTGATTTTATCAAATGGCTTGAGCGCGCTTATCAAATAAAGGTTACTCGTGTTGATTCTATCGGGGTATTGACGCCTGTGTGCGGTTTGTCGCGGTGTCGAGGCGCTCCCATATCTCGTCCAACCAAAGGAGATGTTCCGGTTTCATCAGGACGGAACGGAGACAGGTGACGCTCGCATTCGGGTCGGCCGCGGGAGATTTATTTCCTCCCTCGGTGGAAAAAAAGCGAAGGGGAAGTTTTGCGAGGGCAAGATGGAGGTCCTGCCGGGCAGCTTCGTCGAAGATCGACTGAGCGAGAGCGGAGGCGGCCTCCGGGGTAGGCGCGTTGACAGCCCAGAAGACGATGTCGAGTTGCGGCGGAGCGATTGGGGCAAGGAAGCGAGGGTCGGCGACGAGACGGCGGTTGAGTTCGAGGGCTGCGCTACGGCCAGCGGCGAGGTTGTGCGCGAACTCGCCTGCGGGCGTGTAGGGCAGGAGACGCTGCGTGGCCCAGAGCGCGACGGCAGAGGCTCCGGCGCGCGAGCACTCCAGCGAGATCTCGCCGAGGTGAAGGTCCTTGGAAGAGAAATAAGTATAGGGAGAGTCGTGCTTGTACAGGCGGCCGACCGCCGGGTCGCGGAAGAGGATACAGCCGCAGCCGTAGGGCTGGAGACCGTGCTTGTGGGGGTCGATGACGATGGAGTCGGCGTGGGGGATGGCGTCGTAGGCGGCGCGCGTCTCAGAGGAGAGGTTCGCGGCCAGGGTGAAGTAGCCTCCGTAGGCGGCGTCGACGTGGATGCGAAATTTGTACCTCTGCTGCAGGTGCAGGATCTGGTCGAGCGGATCGACCGACCCGATGGCCGTGGTGCCGAGCGTGACGACGACCGTACCGATATCCTCGGTGGCAAGCAGATGTTCCAGTGCGGCGAGGTCCATGCGGCCCATGTCATCGGAAGGAACGGAGACGAAGGGCAGTCCGAGGACGCTGCTGATGCGGCTGTGCGTATAGTGGGCCTGGTCGGAGGCGGCGATGGCTCGCGGCTTCCCTTCCCCGGTGCGTGCGAGCTGCCCGGTAACCCAGAGAGCTTCGAGGTTGGCGAAGGTCCCTCCGCTGCTGAGATGGCCCAGGTGCTGCGGCCAGTGGAACATCTCCGCGATCGCGGCGACCGCCTCGATCTCCATCGCAGAGCTGGCGCGGCCACCGTCGAGCGCGTGGTTGTTGGGGTTGATCGACATAGCCAGCGCGTAGGCGGCGCGTGCGATGGGGTGCGGCGGCTTCAGCATCTGCCCGGCGTAGAGCGGGTGGGCGTAAGGATAGTTGTCGTGCAGCCTTGTGGCGGCTTCGTTGAGAATTGCAGTGGTCGCTTCGCCAAGCGCGGGCGCGGGGTTGGGCGGCAGCTGCGTAAAGCCTGCGTCCAGGGTGTGCTGGGCTTCGCTGAGGAGCTTGAGGAAGTCGTCGGTTGGCATGGGCTGGTAGCTAATATATCTCGTGCGTGATGAAGCCCAGCTTCATCACGAGGCCCAGGACTGCGGCGAGGATCAGGGCAAACGTCGTCCAGGGGGCGAGCGTGCGGAGCCGCTTCATCAGCGCTTCAACGATGAGCATGACGACGTAGAAAGCCAGCATGAGGATGAGGCCGTCCGCCACGAAGTAGTGCGTAATGGTAGGCGTCGTGACGGTAAGCCCCCAATGCAGGTTGAAGGGATGCACGAAGCTGCCGACGGCGAACACGAGGAGGAAGAGCACGAACTGAAGGAAGATGGAGAGGAATTTTTTCATGGGCGGCGTCTCGTGACGAGTGTAGCGCGGCAGGCGCTCAGTGCTTCGGAGATGTGGCCGGGCCGCCGAGGACATGGATGGTGTGCAGCCAGGTTTCCACCAGAGCAGGCCAATGGGTGACGGGAAGCTCCGTGGGGCGCAGACCGTAGCCGTGGCCGCCCTGGGCGAAGAGATGCAGCTCGGCGGGAACCTTCGCCTCCTTCAACGCCTGGAAGTAAAGGAGAGAGTTCTCTTCGTGGACGGGATCGTCCTCTGCCTGAAGGATGAAGGTTGGCGGCGTGCTGGCGGAAGGGTCGATGCCATGGGCAAGTTTATTGAGGGCGGGCGCGTCGGAGAGATAGCCGGGGTAGATGACGACGACGAAGTCAGGGCGGGCATCGATCTCACCCGCTGGCTCGTTGGCGCGCTTATAGTCGGCGTGGTTGCCGAGGATGACGACCAGGTGGCCTCCCGCGGAGAAGCCGAGGACGCCGATGCGCTTCGGGTCGATGTGCCACTCGGCGGCATGGGAGCGGGTGATGCGCATGGCCTGCTGGGCGTCTTCAAGGTCGGCGGGATTCTCGGGGTAGTGGTCGGCGAACGGGACACGGTACTTGACCAGCACACAGGTCACTCCGATGGAGTTGAGCCAGGTGCAGACCTCGGTGCCTTCTAAATCGTAGGCGAGGATTCGGTACCCTCCGCCGGGAAAGACCAGGACCGCGGCGCCAGTGTCTTTGGCGGCCTCAGGAGGGTAGACCGCAAGCGTTGGCTTGCCGATGTTGGTCAGGTGCATCAGCCGCTTCCCTGCTACCAGCCCGTCGGTAGGAGTCGTGATGTCCCTCTCCGGACCTTCGGTTTAGGGCTCGG
>Ga0193753_10002235_pt1 | contig 15601 bp, 16 predicted proteins | sample H1c2metaG_FD_144925 | JGI IMG/M metagenome (GOLD analysis project Ga0193753, IMG submission 144925) | Soil microbial communities from a riparian zone of the East river system, Colorado, United States - H1c2 | ecosystem: Environmental > Terrestrial > Soil > Riparian zone | place: USA: East... | reverse complement strand
GTGCGATCGCTGCCAAGTGCCGAGACGACGATGAATTGCATCTTTTGTCAGGTTGATTTAAAGGGTCGCCAGTGTACAGGCAACGCTTTGGGCTGAAAACGCGGCATCTGTCTTGCACCGCGCGGTACCCCGCCAGTAGGATCGCGCCCTCCCGCAGCCGACGCAGATTTCCCAAGGACTCCCATGTTCAGCGGCAGTATCGTGGCACTGGTAACGCCGATGCAGGCGGACGGTGCAGTGGACTTCGGAGCCCTGGACCGGCTGGTCGAATTCCATGTCGACAACGGTACCAATGGGATCGTCGCAGTGGGCACGACGGGTGAATCGCCAACGCTCAGCGTGGCGGAACACATCGACGTGGTGCGCCGCGTGGTCGAGCGCAGCGCCAAGCGAATTCCAGTGATCGCCGGCACCGGCGGCAATTCGACCCGCGAAGCGATCGAGTTGACTCACTTGGCCAAACAGGCCGGCGCGGACGCCTGCCTGCTGGTCACTCCCTACTACAACAAGCCCACCCAGGAGGGCCTGTACCAGCACTACCGGACCATCGCCCAGGCCGTCGATATTCCGCAGATCCTGTACAACGTGCCCAGCCGTACGGGTTGCGACCTGAAACCGGAAACCGTACAGCGGCTGGCGGACACTCCAAACATCGTCGGTCTCAAAGAAGCCCCTTCCCTGGAGCGCAACCGCGAGTTGCTGGTGCGAGTCGGCGGGCGCCTCGCCCTGTTCAGCGGCGATGACGACCTGGCCTGCGAGAGCGTCCTGGCCGGATTCCAAGGTGTGGTGTCGGTGTCGGCCAATGTGGCACCCCGCCAGGTACGCAACGTGATCGATGCCGCCCGGGCCGGCAAGTCAGCCGAAGCGCGCCGCCTCGACTTTCAGTTACAACAACTTCACAAAGCGATGTTCGTGGAATCCAACCCCATCCCGGTCAAGTGGGCCCTGGCCCGCATGGGCCTGATCGCCGACGGCATCCGCCTGCCCCTGACCCCGCTCGCCCAGCAGTTCCACGTCCAGGTCATCCAGGGATTGAAGGCCGCCGGGATTGCGTTTGCCTGAGGACGGCGGCGCCTGTAACCTTGCGCGCTCGCGAGTTTCCGTCACGGCTGAGGAAGTCCGACCCGATCCGTCACCAGCGCGGGCCGGTGCCCGGGTAGCAGCTTCCTTAAGTGAAAGACACAGTCTTGGCGCGCGTTCGCGCTCCAAGAAGCACGATGCGGATGAGCGGAATATACGCGCGTAGCGCCTGAGAGACTGCTCGGGACGTTCCCGCGGTTGAAGTTTGACAGCGGAGAGGTGGCCGAGCGGTCGAAGGCGCTGGACTGGAATTCCAGTAACATCTTCACGGGTGTTCCAGGGTTCGAATCCCTGCCTCTCCGCCACTTTCACGGGCTGAGTCGCTGCCGAGACTGCGTGCGCGGCGCGTTCCTCCAACCCTGTTCCCAATTTGTTTCACCCAAATGAACGCGGCCGTGCGATCGCGCGGCACGCCCATCGCGAGCCTTCGGAGTCGCGTGTGCATGGCTGTCAGGGTGACACGCACTCATGGCATGGCGGTCAGGCAGAATGTCAAAATCCCTTCTGCTTCGCGCCCTTTGCGTGCTTTGCGAGAGACATTCCGGATCCGGAGGATTCTCTCGCCAAGACCGCCAAGCACGCCAACTAGGGAAGCGCAAAGGTCAGCGACTGTCATCGAGCCGAATCCTGGCAATTCGTGGCTGCGCGAGGGACTGTGATATTGCGGAGTTACAGTCGCACCCTGCTTCCAATGGTGCGGTCTCGCAGCGTGCCCGAAAATTTCCGGTCAACGCCCACCTTGGTCAGGTCGTGGGTGGTGAGGAAGCGCTGATAGGCGTCCTTGAATTTGGCATGTCCGCCGCGCAGACGCTGGTACTCGCCCACCGGTACCACTATCGCGACAATGACAAGCAGGGTCTCCAACGCTGGGCCGTGGGTTTGAGGTTGGTCGGCGACGGCACGACGGCATGCGCGCTCCATGACGCCGCTGTCTGATTGAAGAAGACGAGACCGCTGAAACTACTTTGGAATGAATCACGGACGGCGCAGCACTGCAAGGATCAGACACTCGGACAAACGCCGTGAAAGCCACGAACGCTCAACCCGGCGGCGGGGAGCCGTTCAAAGAGTTTTCCCGGATTGCCGGCCCGGCACCGTAGAGCCGATGCAGACGATCACGGTGCTGGAAGAGGTTTATGAGTAGCACGAGAAACAAAAGCCGCACATTGCGCGGGAGTTTCTGCGGCGAGTGCGTGCGATGCTTCCCAAAGGCGTGAGGCCGATCATCGTGACGGATGCGGCTCAAACGTCCTTGGTTTCGGGCGGTGAGGAAGCTGGGCTGGGATTATGTGGGGCGAGTGCGGGTAGAGCGCACCCATGTTCAATTGGGTGTGGGAGATCCGGCGATTACGGTGGGTAAACTGTATGAGCGGGCCACCGCCAAGGCGCAGCGCTTTGAATATGCGGGGCTGGGCCAGCAGGATGTCCTGCGCTGCGATCTGGTGTTGTACAAAATAGTCCAACTGCGGCGCATTCGAACCACGCTTCGGGGCGCGCCTGGGGTGGGAGGCGCTGCGCAGAGGCGATCCGTCCATCCTCATCGGTTCACTTTATGAAACCTTGCGCAACTGATCGCAACGGACAGAGGAAATCCCCGCCTACGTATTCGGTCGTGCAGTCGGTCCGGTGAGCCGTCGGCGCCTGCACGCCAAGACCGCTGGTCAGTCGTGGATCCGAGGACTCAGGCAGGCCGAGCGGCTCTACGCTCACTGAGATCCACGCCCGCAGGCTTACTCGCTCCACATGTTGAATCGATGCGTGTCCTGCGCAGTTGGTCGCCCTTCAGTCCGAAACTCATGTCGAACGTCAGGCGTCAAGAATACCTTCGACAACTATTTCCACTGCTTGCGTCATCGTAGAATCAAGCTGCCAGCGACGGCCTCGCCGTTCATAATTCCTTCGTACTAACAGGAGTCATTCATGCGCTACTTGATCGCTGCCGTCACGTCGTTGGCGGTGCTGCTCGCGGCATCAGCAAATGGGCAGGCGATGGATCCAAAGAAGCTGAAGGACCAACTCACCGGGGACGCAAAAGGCCAACCGTTGGCCAATCCACAGTGCAAGCTATTCACTCAGACCGAAATCGCCGCCTACGCCGGGGCTCAGGTTGGGCCGGGCAAGAACGCGGCAGGTGGTGCGGGGTGCAATTGGCACGACAAGTCCTATGCAGCGTCCGTAACTGTGAGCGTAGTTCCCCCAAACTACTTTCCAGAACCTACCGAAGTGAAGGGCTTCAAGCGCCTTCCCGAAGTCGGCAGTAAAGGCTGGGTGGCGCCAGACTCGGGTTGGTCGGCCGGAGCCGTGGTCCAGGATTCTGCTGTTGTTGTAATAGTTTCCGGGAAGAAGGCAACCGAGGCTTTAGCAGTAGCGTTGCTTCAAGAGGTGATAAAGCGCCGCAAGCAGTAGCTTATCGGCACGATGACGCCTAACCCTTCCATCGAGGGGAGCTCAAAGGGCTGCGCCTTTGTGTATGCACCTGTACCGTTGATGGGTTTCATTTCTGCGGCGACAGCGGTCCATCGATTCCGTATGGATTGGCGGAGTATCTGGAGCTGGTCGATCGGACGGGTCGAGCGGTGCGTGCAGACAACACTGGCGCTATTGAGGGCAGCCCACCCTCGATCCTGCGGCGGCTGTGAACGCAGGTCTTGGCAATCAGCAATTAGCCGGTCAACCGGCTAATTGCTGATTGCTGCGTCAATGCAAGCTCTGACCCCCAGAATACGAATCTCTCAGGCCCACATCACTTCGGCTGCGTTCCCGGACACCTGCCCCATTTGATCGAGTCGACGGTGAACTCGTGCAAATTTCCCCGCGACCAAAAGTTCAGGAAGCGCTGCTGGTAGCGATGCAATTGACCGCTCAGACAATAGGTGCGGTAGCCCTTCTGCCGGCCCACTCCCATGACGCTGTCGATGTATTTGAATGAAGGGGTGTTGCTTGCGAATTCACGCCCCTCCTCCCCATCGATCAACCAGCCGCGCGCAAAAGTGTATTTCGAATTGTCGACGGAAGTGATCCTAAACCAATCGCAACCCTCCTCACACGAGTCCACGACGGCATCTGCCGATACCGTGATTCGATCCGAGTACTTCCAGTTCGCCCGGATGGTCGCGGCCGCCCATACGATGATCAACACGCCGATGATGCTCAGCGCCGTGTATCCCAGGACTCTCAGAGCCGTGCGCATAACTGTCACTTCACCTGCTTTCCACCAGTTCCCGTGTGAGGTTGCCCTGCTGGTTGGTTTTCCAGATGAACTTACCTTCGCGCAGAACTACGCGCCCACCGTGCCGTAGTCCAACTTCGCTGCGCATCCTATCAATGCCTACATGTCAGCAACTGTGGCATTCATGCCACGTGCAAGTTTTGTCGGAATGCCGGCCCGGCACCCGTAAGAGGCCACAAGTTGTTTCCGCTCATGTGCCCGGCACCACAGCGAGCCTTCGGAATCGCGTGTGCATGAATGTCAGGGTGACGCGCACTCATGGCGTGGCGGTCAGGCAGAACGTTAGAAATCCCTTCTGCTTGGCGCCCTTTGCGTACTTTGCGAGAGACCCTCCGATCCGACGAGCCCCTCGCCAAGATCGCGTCCAATCCTGTTTGCAACGAATTGCGCTGGCAGCAATAGAGGCTAGCGCTGCTCTCGACGCTGACCGCGCGAGACTTCAAGGAAGGATTCGTGCCGCCGCCGCTGCCGACTTGACTGAATGGGTGAGCGACTGGTCAGCGCCACGGCGCGCGATGAGATACTCGGTTCGAACTGAACTGGACGACGAGTAGAAGGGCGGGATTTTCTCGCCAGCCGTGGAGAACTTCGAGACTGCTGGTGGGATGTAGGAATCCGAATCTGCCGCCACCCTCTGCGCACTTTGCGGTCCGGTCGCAACCCACAGCCTCAATGCAAACGTGGCTACCACGCAGCTCATATATGCGGCGTGTCATTCAGCGTTGCGCTCATAGTGGGTCGCTCAGTTATGTGCTCATACTCGAGCAACTTTACTCGATTCGCGAATCACGCCCGCCGCCATGCCGTCCATTGCAGATGTCGAACAGCTCTATGAGCTGCTCGAAAGTCGGAATCTGGCGGCGCTCGATAAATTCGGGATGCCATCCGTGTCTTTGATGTCAGCGCTGGATGCCGCGACATCCGATCGCCTCCGTGAGGCCATGGATGATCTGGATTTCCTGCGTGGCGCCAAGATCTTGCGCAAGGCGCTATTGGGCAGAGAAATGCCGGTCGCACAGCCTTGAAGCTCAGAGGCGACGCCGTGCCGGCCGATGCGGACGAGTTGCCGAGGCCGTCTGATCGTGCATCGTTTTTACCGCCCACGAGAGTACTGCTGGTCGATGATCACGATATCGTACGTGAGGGGATTGCCGGCCTTCTCAATCGCGCCGGTGGCATCGAAGTCGTCGGATTTGCCGGGTCCGGTGAGGAAGCGGTACAGGCGGCCAGGCAGCTGAGTCCGGATGTTGTCGTGATGGATCTCGTTTTGCCAGTGGTCAACGGCATCGACGCAACCCGCCGGATTCTCAACGACTGGCCGCGGATGCACATCGTTGTGCTCTCTGCATGCCATACAACGGAGCACGTCCACCGTGCCCTGGGTGCGGGCGCGCGCGGATATGTCACCAAGCACTCGGCTGGCTCGGAGCTGGTGCTTGCGCTCAGGACGGTCATCGCCGGTCGTCAATACATCAGCCCCGGAATCCTGCCGATGTCCGCTGACGGACTGACCAATCCGAAAAGCACCGTCGCGCACCTCAGCGCGCGTGAGCGGGAGGTCCTGCGGCTTCTCGTGGCCGGACGGTCGAGTGCAGAAATCGCGCGTCACCTCTCACTATCACCCAATTCCGTCGATACTTACCGTCATCGACTGATGGTGAAGTTGGGCGTTGCCAATCGGGCGGGACTGATTCGCCTCGCGGTGGCGTACGACCTGATATCAGTGTGACGTGCGTCGCACACTATCGCGCCCGTAGTCACTTTCTCCTGACAGCGATGCGCTTCGCGCGGCGATAGGCTCTTTCCAAGATCATTGGCGATAAACCGGGAGAGCATTCGCGTATGCAAATCGCTGCATTGCAGGAAAATTGGAACACTGCTACGGGTAACCGCGCCCTGGCACCGCGTATGGAGTCGACTTCGGGAGACTCGTGCCGAGTGCTGGTGGTGGACGACGATCATGTGACGAGGCAGTGCCTGTCTGCGTTGCTCATACGAGAGCGGTTCGATGTCGAACTCGCTGCCGACGGCGCAGAGGCACTGCGCGTCATGGGCACAACCCACTGCGACATCGTGCTCACTGACTGGCAAATGCCCGATATGGACGGACTGACACTCTGTCGCAACGTCCGGCGCGAGTACCAGGAGGGTGATATCTATGTATTGCTGTTTACCGTTCGGAATACGGAAGAGGACCGATTGATTGGAATCGCCGCGGGAGCGGACGACTACGTGATCAAAGGCGGCCCCATCAGTGCAATGCTGCAGCGGCTCAAGGAGGCGCGATTCTTGGCGCTTGCGAAACGCTCATTAGTGCACGTCGAGCCGGAAGATCCGCTATCCCTGACTGATCCATTGACCGACACGCACAACCTGCGCTATTTCACTTGGCAAATACCCCGAGAGGTCCAGCACGCCGGCAACACCCGCCGTGCCCTGTCAGTCCTCTGCTGCCACATCGACGGCTTCAAGCAGACCAATGAACGCCTTGGAAATAACGTCGGCGCGGCCGCCCTCAAAGCGTTCGTCGCCGCGGCGAGAAGCTGCATTCGAAGCAATGGCGGCTGGCTGGCTCGAGTGGCAATGGACAAGTTGATGATCGTGCTGCCGGAAACCCGGCTCAGACCCGCTGAGCGCGTCGCGAGTCGTCTGCGCGAGGTATTTGCTGCAGTCCGGGTGCCTACGATCTGCGGTCCGATTGGCTTCACGGTCAGCATCACCGTGTCCGCCATCGATCCTGAACAGGGCATGGAGTTGCCGAAGGATCACCTGCGTTCGACTGATCGCGACTTGTCGCACTGATGAGAGGCTGAGAAAACCAGTGGGTTGCCCCACGTGGAAATCGAGATACCCCCGGACATCCATTTCAACCGCAATGCGGTGTTCCGGGGATGTGTCAGCTCGCACTGGGATATGCGGCGTGGATCGCTCAGCGTTGCGCTCATGGTGTGCCGCTGGATCTTGTGTTGGTATTCGATAGACACTCGAATTCCTCCGGTCGACGACGACCCTACAGTGATTCGCGTCCTGAATCGCATCCTCAGCAACTTCACCACTTCGATCGCCTGACTGTGAAATGAACGCTGTCACGGTTCCATCGGTCGCTCGAGTCGACCCGACATGAGCCGCAACGACCGGGAGGCCGTGTCGCGTCGATTCTCCCTGGTGACGGCCTGCCTCGTTGCCGCTGCGGGCTTGCTGATTGGGCTGATCGGCATCATTGCACTGCTGGGTTACCTCAATGATGTCTCGACGCTGTATCCAATCAGACACTTCAGTTCGATCACGGTGCTCACGGCGGTGCTGTTGGCCGCTTTCTCGGCAGCCGGCCTGGCGATCTCGTTGCGTGACGCGGATATGAAACGCCGAGAGTCCGAGAAGGCACTGCGTTTGAGCGAACAACGTATCACTCCGCTGATAGACAAGGTACCGGACTACCCCCTGCCCAATGCTTGACCCAGAGGTAAATCTCATCAACCCGGAGCGCAAGAAAATCGAACGGATGCTGCGCACGATCACCGACAACCTTGCAGAAGGTCTAGTGATTGCCAGCACCGATGGCCAGTTGCTGCATTGGAATGAAGCGTCGCGAACGATGTTTGGCTTTCGCAGCGCTGAGGAAGGCTTGCGCGCGCTGCCCGATTTTGCCGATACGTTCGAACTCTGGACTCTGGATGGTCGCCGCCTGTCAGTTCCGGAGTGGCCATTGGCGCGCGTGATTGCTGGCGAGCGGCTGCGGAATCATGAGTTGCGCCTGATCCGATTCGGTATCGAGCAGCCATTCGTTCTCAGTTTTTCGGGCGCTACCGTCCAGGATGAGCAAGGAGATGCAGTGGCATTCCTGTCGTTCGCCGATATCACTGAACGCAAGCGGATTGAAACCGAACTCGAGCAGACCAACCAGCGCTTCTCAATTGCATCGAAAGCTGCAGGCCATGGGTTCTGGGAGCTCGATATCAGCTCGAACACGCTTCGCTGGGATGACCAGATGTTTCGGCTCTATGGTCGCTCGAGCTTGGACGCAGTTCTACCGTATGCCCTTTGGGCCGGCAGCCTGCACCCGGAGGATCGCGCCAAGACCGAACAGGCGCTGACCGATGCGATCAGCGGCGCGCGCGAATTCCACACTGAGTTCCGCATCGTCCATGCAAGTGGCGAAGTACGTCACCTTAAGGCATCGGCCCACGTGGCGCGCGACCTGAACGGATGCGCCAGCAAGGTGATCGGGGTCAACTTCGATATTACCGAGCGCGTGCACGCCACCGAACAGTTTCGGCTGGCGCTCGAAGCGGCGCCCATTGGCATGCTCATGATGGACAACACGGGGACCATCGTGCTGCTGAATGCGCAGATCGAGACTCTGTTCGGCTACTCACGTGATGAACTGCTCGGCCGGCATACCGAAATGCTCATTCCGAAGCGTTTTCGAATCTACCATCCCGAGCGGCGCGGGGCTTACTTCGGCGATCCGGGCGCCCGTTCCACCGGCGTAGGGCTCGAGCTTTATGGCCTGAGAAAAGACGGCAGCGAGGTACCCGTGGAAACCGGGGTCACCCCCCTGCACACGTCCGAGGGTGACTTCGCACTCATCTCCATCGTCGACATGAGCGAACGAAAGCGCGCCGATGCGACGCGGCAACAGATGACCGCCCTGATGGAAGCGGCGGATGACGTGATCTTCACCACGACGCTGGACGGCATGACGCTGGACGGCGTTGTTTGCAGCTGGAATCCCGCAGCGGAGCGCTTGCTCGGCTATCGCGCCGCGGAAATCATCGGTAAATCTGCAGCGAGCCTGTGTCCGAGCGATCACCTGGCAGAAGACTCGATCATCCTCGATCTCGTACGGAGAGGAGAAAAGGTAACGCGCTTCGAGACCAGCCGGCTCAAGAAGGATGGCTCACGGGTGGAGGTGTTGCTGACAATCTCGCCCTTTCGTGACCCTGATGGCAACATCGTCGGCGCTGCAACGCTGTTGCGCGATATCACCAAGTACCAGCAGGCCAACGAGCAATTGCGCGCCAGCGAGCAACGCTACCGTTACATGTCCGAGGCCATGGAGGCAATGCCGCAGATCATCTGGACTTCCAAACCCGATGGCAACATGGACTTCTACAACCAGCGTTGGTATGTCTATACGGGCATGACGTTCGAGGAAACCAAGGACTGGGGTTGGACACTGGTTTTGCACCCGGATGATTTGCACAATTGCATCGATCGATGGACCCGGTCATTCACGACGGGAAGTGATTACGAAGTCGAGTACCGATTCAAGCGCGCTGCCGACGGTGTCTATCGCTGGCACCTGGGCCGCGCGTTTCCGCTGCGCAGTGCCAGTGGTGAAATTATTCAGTGGGTGGGCACCTGTACCGATATCGACGACCAGAAACGTGCAGAAGAGAATCTGCTGCAGGCGCATGACACCCTGGAGCATCGGGTACGTGAGCGCACTGAGGAACTGGCTGTGGCGAAGGAATCGGCGGAGCTTGCCAACACGGCCAAAAGTGAGTTTCTGGCCAACATGAGCCACGAGATTCGCACGCCTTTGAATGCCGTGATCGGCCTGGGATATCTGCTCGAACAGACCAGACTGAGTGAGGACCAACACCAGTTCTTGAGCAAGATACAATTCGCCGGCCGGGCGCTGCTGAGCGTCGTCAACAACGTGTTGGATCTGTCGAAAATTGAAGCCGGTGAGATGGCGATCGAAGTGGAATCGTTCGATCTGCTGAAGGCGGTGCGGGATGTGGGCCAGATGCTGGCCCCACAGGCTGCCGCAAAGGGCGTCGAGTTGATCATTCGTCCGGCGGCGCTTCTGCCGCACATGGTCATGGGCGATGGCTCGCGTCTGTGCCAGATCCTCACCAACCTGGTGGGTAATTCGATCAAGTTCACCAGCACCGGGAAAGTGGAGCTCGAGCTGTTCTGTACGGAGCAAACACCCGACCACATTCGTTTACGCTGCAGTGTGAAAGACACTGGGGTGGGTATCGAACCTGCTGCGCTCAAGCGGCTGTTCACGCCATTCACTCAGGCCGACGCAACCACCACGCGGCGCTTTGGCGGTACAGGTCTGGGGCTATCGATCACGCGGCGCTTTGTCGAATTGATGGGCGGCGAGATCGGCGTCACCAGCACTTTAGGGGTAGGCAGCACTTTCTGGTTCGAGATACCGCTGCAGATCGAGCACGACGTTGCCGGCACGGCCAGAGCTGCGGAGGACGCGCGTGGCTTGCAATTGTTCGTCGCCGGTACCAACGCTGATGCAGCGAACGGCCTGGGCGCCATGATACGTGCGCTGGGCTGGAATCCCCGCATCATCGAAACGGGCGGGCAACTGCTCGCGGTCCTGAGCAACATTCAGCCCGAGGACTGTCCTGATGTGCTCGTGTTGGATCTGCCGCAGAACGACGCTGCACAGGTGTGCGAACAGCTTGCGTCCCGGGAAACAGCGAGTTCTCGAGGTCTCCCGCCGGTCATCGTCGTCGTTGATCTCGTGGACTGCGCAGGCCACCAGCAAAGTATGCGCGCTGTCGATGTCCGACTGGTTCGGCCAGTGACCAGTTCCGCACTGTTCAATGCGATCAATTCCGCGATCTGGCGACGCGGCGAGGATGATGATCGCGCATTGCAATCCACGACCCTGGTTGATCCGCACACACAATGGCTCGCCGGCGTGCGGGTTCTGGTGGTTGATGACAGCGACATCAATCTGGAGGTCGCACAGCGCATTCTGGAAAAACAGGGTGCGACCGTGACCACCTGCTCGGATGGTGTGTCGGCAGTGGAGCAGGTACGTCGTCATCATCAACAACTCGACCTCGTGCTCATGGATGTGCAGATGCCCACTCTCGACGGCAACGAAGCGACCCGGCGGATCCGGGGTGAATTGGAACTGCGGGCGCTGCCCATCATTGCGCTGACAGCAGGCGCGCTGCATGGCGAGCGACAGCGCTCACTCGAGGCTGGCATGAACGATTTCATCGGCAAGCCGTTTGATCCTGAGGCTCTCATTCGCAAGGTGCGGCGCCTCGTGGAGCAGGCGCGAGGGGAGCCCATACCCATATCGATCAGTGAGCGTAAGCCCGTCGTTCCGGCCGGCGCCAGCCCGCGCCTGTCGTGCATCGATGCCGAAGTGGTGCAGGTGATGTTCGGCGGGGATCTGTCGCTGTTCAAATCGTTGCTGGCTCGCGTGCTGCGGGACTTTGCGGACCTTGCGTTGCCCATCTCTATCGCGTCCATCGATCAGGCCGCACGCAGCCTTCTCGAAGCGCGCGCGCACAAGCTCAGAGGCAGCGCGGGAATGATAGGTGCCACCGAGGTGATGCGATTCGCCGGCGCGGCTGAGCAAGCGCTCCGTGAAGGTTGCCCGGTTGACGTCGCAGAGCTGACGCTGAGGCAACTGGCAGCGGCCCTCACCACCTTGCAGGAGGAGGCCGACCTCCTGTTGGACAAACCACCGGATGCGGACGAAGGTAGCGGCGTTGAGGTGGCGAGCTGTCCGAGCGTGGAAACTACAGACATTGATGAGTTGCGCGTGCTGCTCGCGAGTCAGAATCTCGCCGCCATCGATAGATTCAACCTGCTGTCCCGATCGCTGAGCGAGCTGCTGGGCGCGGCGCGCTTCGAACGCCTTGGCAAGGCAGTGGAAAATCTGGATTTTGCACTCGGGGCCGAAGTGTTGAACGAGATCCTTGCGGTCGGCAATGACCGAAGAGGAATCAAGGCGAGCCGGGGGTCTGCGGCGAATTGAGGTGTGCCGTGGCTGGGAGAGAAATCGAAGCCCGCAAAGACTTGCTCAGCGCCGTGTATCCCAGGACCTTCAGAGCCATCCACATTCTCTCGCTGCATCGGACCTGACCTGTCACTCTCGCAACTTCCAACTTCCGCGTTTCCTACAGAACACTTTGTGCTGGTGCGATTTGGCTAACAGCAGAGGCGCCCTCGTTTTGATTTGGCAATTTTTTCGTATGTAGTACCCCTGAGATTGCACCGATGCGAAGCGCGTACGATGCAGCGGTTCACAATATGTCTGCACCAGCATCAGTGCTCACGGATTGATTCGGATGATGAGAGTGCATCGATGGATGATGGACAGGAACTGACACCATGAAAGCCTTGCACCGCTGTCCGACACTGGTTCTATTGCTACTGATGGCATCCGCGGTGCCGCTGCCTGCCTTCGCGGGAACCGATCCTCAGAACAGACCCGTCAACCGGGTGCCACTGGCCGCCATCCTCAACGGCGACGCGGCGTGCGCCTTCGCGTTCCGCTGTTTTTCCGGGCCGGCCGCCTTGGACCGCGACACAGCCGTCGTCGGCACCACCAACAGCTCCCTGGCCATTTACCTCAGGAATGCGTCCAACGGATGGGCATTGCAGCAGGTGCTGGTAGACCCGGATTTCCCACCGACTCCATTCTTCGTCAACAACGGTTTTGGATCCTCTGTAGGCCTCAGCGGCGACACTCTGATCACCAACCTGGAACGATCGTTCCCGCTCGAGGTGTTTCGGCGCCACGATGGAGTCTGGACGCGAACTCAGCTGATTCCCGGAAAACCCGTACCTGGCCGGGGGATTTTCGTCAGCGAGATTCTCTTGGACGGCAGCACTGCTCTGGTCAATGTCTTCTATGAATACGCGCCGGGAGCGCGAGGACCTGCCGGCGCTGTGTTGGTATTCAATCGCCAACGCAACGGCCAATTCGTCCAGGAGGCGGAGATCCTGCCGAACCGCAATCAGCCGCAGAGCGGATTCAATTTCGACATCGCGCTGCAGGGCCATACCGCACTGCTAGGCTCGATCACTGCCAATGGCTCCCGTGGCGCAGTCTACGTCTATCGCAAAATCGGTAACCGATGGCTGTTGCTCCAGACACTGACAGCCCCTGATGCGGTCGCCGGGTCTCAATTCGGACTGACCGTCCGCATCAGCGGCCTACGAATCGTGGTTGCAGCACCCGAACAACCCAATGCCGCTGCGCCAGCCCGGCCCGGCGCAGTCTATACATTCATACGCAGCCCGCTCCGATGGCGCGCCAGGGATAAATTGGTCGCGCCCTTCGAACCGCGTGGCGAGCCCGGCAGCTCCACCGATGTCGAGCTCGAGTACAATTTTGCTTCAACCATTGCCTTCTCGGGCCGGCGACTACTGGTCGGACTGAGCAGTCGCGGCAACACGTCCGGGTTCGACTTGCCGTTTGGAGCACTTCTCTATGAACGCGTCCCCGGCCAGTGGATCGAGACCGGCCAGATTGTGAAGGAAGAGAATACCCTCACCGTGTTCGCATCCATGATCGATCGAGACACCGCACTCGTTGGTGCTTCGGAATCACCCTTTGGCTCCTTCGCCGCAACTTATGCATTGCCACCGTTGCTGGCAAATCCAGCGCAGGTGACGCCGCTATCGCAAGGTGATGCGGCCGACTACGAGGAGGCATTCGACCAACAGACAGAAATTCAGCAGCAGGAGTGAATCGAGTAGAACGGAAGTCCGCATCGGCAGAGCTGCTCGCGACTCAAGCGCGATACCAGATCGCGCCCGCCACGCCTTGGGTCTTGCCGGAGCTCCGCAAGCATCTGATCGGCCTCGGGCTGCGACATTCCAGCTACGGACGAGGATCAGAATGCAAGGCTCGGCGGACCACGATGCTCAGCAACCGCAACTCTTGTCTCAGGAAACTCAGCGATACGAACTTCCATTCGAACCCCCGAACTAACAGAATTGCAGTCACGCGCGCAGATTCCATCGGCATTCTGCCTCAGCGCTTCGGTACGATCCGCCGTATTCCGCTCATGACGCTGACATACTCTCGCGCCGGGCAGTCCGAAAACTTGCCCGCTTCCTGCATGTTGAACGCGAGTAAGACTGTGCAGTCCGTATTCGGTTGGTCAAAACACTCGGTGATGAATTCGGGAGCGTGAATGACGACTGCCCGGTCAGCCGGTGCCACCGCATAACGCTCTTCATCACCTTGGATTTCACAGATCCATTCCCACCCGAAACGTCGAATGATCTGGTCTCCCCATACCACACTCAAGGCGCGAGCTGTTTCGGTTGCGTCATCGGTACGGGAGCGAAGCCTCGATAGGAAGCCGCGTCGCTTGCTCTGCCACGCATCCACATACTCGTTTATGGCTCGCACCAATTCTTTGGGCTCACTGGATTCCGCAGCACTCAGTACGGTCATTCCTCGCTGCCGGTACTGCTGGAATGCAGCAACCTCATCGGCGCGGAGGGGTCGATCATCGATTCCGATCATTATTGGTCTCTCAATGCCCAACGAAGAGTCGTTTGTCCCTATGGACCATGAGCGTGCTCGATGCGTGGGCATGAGGTGGCGCTGAGGATGGCATAGCCAGATCAATGACTCAATTGGGGAGCAGCGGGCGTGCCGCAGCCGAAGCTCGACGTGTCAGGTCTTGCAATCCAGCATTCCTGGCTGTCAACCGGCTAATGGCACATGGTGCGTGAATGCAAAGTCTGACCCCGGAGTCTCCGCGACAGCGACAACCTGAGTCTACAATTCCGGTTACCGCTCCACTGCTTCGGCGATCAATGGTGCCCATTGGCGCAATTGTGCAAGGGTCAAATCACCACTGAGGTAGGCTTCGTACCAACCCTGACGCCATTCAATGATACGTTCGCCGTCGCGCAATCGTAGCCGCTGCAGAGTGAATTGGGCACGTTCTCTATACTGCTCCGGCACTCTATCCGTGACCCGCATCTGCAGCGACGGCAACAGAATCTCGAACCACCCCGGTTGTATCTCATATGGGTCAAGCACTTCAGCGTCCGCAGTCTTCTTTGAGGAGTTCATTGGTGCGCTCGAAAAACGATAGTTACTCCACTCGTAGGCCAACTGTGGGGTGTTCTTGAAGCTCCTAAGTGATCCACGGTACCACCCGTCGCGTCATACATTGCCGCGTAGCCGCAGCGGCCGGCAAACGCGTTCGCCAAATCGGAGCGACATTTGCTCCAAAAGTTGCGTGATCGAGTGCTGTTTGGATTTGCGGCTAACCAGCGTGTACCTGGTTGGCGAACCTGCTCATCGAAGTGCGAAGGTTCGTCTGCGACGGCGACGGGAATCATGCTTTCTCGGCGGGCATCGGCAGGTGACCACTCTTCACGAGCCAACGTGGCCAAAACTTGTCATGCGCCGGCAACAACCGCTGTAGCGCGGCATGAATCGTGTCTCTGTTGTCCAATCCGACCGGCAAATGTTGCTCTCCGCGCATGAAGGCCTCCGCCGCTTCAATCGCTTTCTCAGCCTCTATAGAGCGTGCTTGCTCC
>Ga0193753_10002234_pt1 | contig 15603 bp, 14 predicted proteins | sample H1c2metaG_FD_144925 | JGI IMG/M metagenome (GOLD analysis project Ga0193753, IMG submission 144925) | Soil microbial communities from a riparian zone of the East river system, Colorado, United States - H1c2 | ecosystem: Environmental > Terrestrial > Soil > Riparian zone | place: USA: East... | reverse complement strand
CGCCACGCGGGGTAGATAGTCGCCAGCGCCGACAGCGCGAGCGCCACGCCCGTCACTTGCAATACATCGCCCAGGCGCACTTCGGAAGGCAGCTCGCTCATGAGATAGACACTCGCATCCAGGAATTTTGTGCCGAACAGTCTTTCGACTCCGCCAATGATCGTGGTGACGTTGAGCGCCAGCAGCCAGCCGAGGCAAGCGCCCGCGAAGGTGCCGACGAGGCCGATCAGCGCGCCCTGCACCAGGAAGATCCGCAGCACATTGTTGGGCGCCGCGCCCATGGTGCGCAGGATCGCGATGTCCGTCTGTTTTTCTTTCACGATCATCACCAGCGTCGCCACGAGGTTGATCGCCGCCACGACCACCAGGATCAGCAGGATGAAGAACATCATGGACTTGGTGAGTTCGATGTTGCGGAAGAAATTTTCATGGTCATGCGTCCAGTCGTTGACGAAGTAGCCGTGGCCGTCATAGTCGATGGCGCGCGCCACGGTGCGCACCATCAACGGCGCGAGAAACGGATCCTCGAGCGCGAGGCGCAGGCCGGTCACGCTGCCGCCCAGGCGGTACAGCATCGCGGCATCCTTCATGTGCGTGAGCGCCAGGCCGCGATCGAACTCGTACATGCCGGACTCGAAGATTCCGCTCACGGTGAATCGCCTCATGCGCGGCATGAAACCGGCCGGCGTGGCGCTGCCCTCGGGCGCCATGAGCACCACCTTGTCACCCACCTTCACGGCGAGCTCGGCCGCCAGCGCGCTGCCGAGGATCACGCGAAATTTTCCGGGTTCCAGATCGGACAGGTGGCCCGGGGGGTTCATGCGGCTGTCCAGCCCCACGGCCTTCTTCTCTTCCTCGGGAAGAATGCCGCGCACGATGGCGCCGGCCACCCTCTGGCCATTGGCCAGGAGGCCGCGCGACTCGACATACGGGACCACGGCCATGACGCCCGGTTCCCGTTGGGCATCGGCCTGCGCCTGGCGCCAGTTGGCGATCTCGCCGTCGACGCCGGTGATGGTGGCGTGCGACGTCACCGTCAGCATGCGGCCGCGCAACTCGTGCTCGAAGCCGTTGAGCACCGACAGCACGACGATGAGAACCGCGACGCCGAGCGCCAGCCCGATGACCGACATCGACGCGACGAACGACACGAACCCGCTGCGGTGCGTGGACCGCAGGTAGCGCGTACCGATGAGCAGTTCGTAGCTATTCATACCGCAAGGCATCCGCGGGCGGCACGCGCGAGGCGCGAAACGCCGGGTAGATAGTGGCGGCGAGCGTGATGAGCATGGCGATGCCGGCGATCCAGGCGATCTGCTCGACGCGCAGTTCCGAGGGAATGCGCGTCACGATGTAGACGTCGGAACTGAAGATCTCGAAGCGGAACAGCCGTTCGAGGAACGCGGCAGCCTCGCCGGCGTAATAGCCCAGCCATGATCCCAGCACCACGCCCAGCGCCACGCCGAACCAGGCGATGACGCTGCCCTGTATCAGGAATATCGCCATCACGCGGCGCGGCGACGTGCCGAGTGTGCGAAGGATTGCGATATCCGTGCGCTTGTCGGTCACCACCATCGCGAGCATGGCGACGAGATAAAACGCCGCCACCGCGACGATCAGCATGAGGATGATCGCCACCATGGTCTTCTCGATGCGGATGGCGCGGAAATAGCTGGCGTGATCCACGGTCCAGTCGCGGATCTCCATTCCGGCCGGCAGCGACTTGGCGAGCGCCGCGGAATTTTCACTGGCGGTGAGCGCGTCGTGGAAATTCACGTGCAACGACATGCGCGCATCGGGATTCGGCAGCACGTCACGCACGTCGTCGAGCGCGGCGACCAGGAGCTGGCTGTCGTAGTCCTGGACTTCGGCATCGAATACCCCGGCCACCAGGAATTCGCGCAGGCGGGGTTCCGGCGCCCCGTTCACGTCCGTCGTGGGGATGAGGACGGTGATGGAATCGCCGAGGCCCAGCCCTAACATCTGCGCTATGCCGCGACCGACGATCACGCGATCCGAGCCCGCCGTGAGATCGGAGAGTTTTCCCTCGACCATGGCTTGCGTCATGCGCGCGACTTCGCCTTCGTGGCTGGGATCGATGCCGCGCAGCCGCACCGGCAGCATCTCGGGCTTGCGCACCGCCAGCGCCTCGATTTCGATGGATACCGCCGCGCCCGTGACGTTCGGTGCCCGGCGAATCGTCTCGGCGAGCCGGGTCCAGTCCGGCGCGGCGCTTGCCGTGGGCGGCAGGAAAATGCGCGCATGGGACGAGAGCGCCAGCAGCCGGTTGCGCAACTCCCCTTCCAGGCCGTTCATGACCGACAGGATCACGATGAGCGCCATCACGCCCAGGCACACGCACAGCAGCGACACCCAGGTGATGAACGACACGAAGAACTTGTGGGAGCGGGCCCGCACGTAGCGCAGGCCGACGAACAGGGGCAGGGAATTCAGCATCGGGCGGAATTCTGAGGGAAAAACCCGACGGAGATCACAAAAGCACTGTTAGTTTGGGTCGGTACATGGCGACAAGGCTGACTTTGCCACAGCGGGGGGTATATTGCCGCCACGGTCGAGTCGCCGACCGCAGGAGAAGGCCATGCTTGCTCGCACGATGAAGATGACAGTGGTCGCTTTGGCGCTTGGCGCCGCGGTCCCCACGTTCGCTGAGACTCTGGCCATCGATGGCCAGGTGGCCATCAAGCCCGCCGGGATCGAAACCCCGCAGCGCGGCTCGACCATGAGCGCGGTCGAACAGAAATTCGGCGCGCCGTCCAACAAGGCCGGCCCGGTCGGCAATCCGGCCATCACCAAGTGGTTCTACCCGCATTTCGTTGTGGTGTTCGAGAACGACAAGGTGCTGCACGCGGTGGTCGTCGCGGGCTAGGAACCGTCGCCCCGCGCGGGCGCTGATTTCGATTTGCAGCGGCACTTTCGGCAGGTAAAGTGCCGCGCCTGCCGCAATGCCATCCCTGCTCCACCCACCGATTCCCGCCGCAAAGTCGCGCCAGCGCTGGCACCAGCTCTATGGTTCCGCGCGCAGCCTGGCGTTGGCCGAAGCCGTTGAATCGGACACCCGCCCCTACCTCGTCATCGCGCGCGACACGCGCGAGCTGGACCAGCTTCGATCGGAGCTTGCGTTCTTCCTGGGGGGCAGCCGGGCCATTCATGTGCTGCCGGACTGGGAAGTCCTGCCTTACGACTTGTTCTCGCCGCACCCGGACATCATCTCCGAGCGCCTCGCGGCGCTCGCCGAACTGCCACGCCTGAAGTCGGCGGTGTTGCTGGCGGCGGCCGACACATTGGGTCAACGCATCGCGCCGCGCGGTTACGTCGACGGGCGCACCTTCAACCTGGCGGTGGGCGACAAGCTGCCCATCGAGCCGCTGCGCGCGCGCCTCGTGGAATCCGGTTACGCCTCGGTGTCGCAGGTCAGCGCGCCCGGCGAGTTCGCGCTGCGCGGATCGCTGTTCGATGTCTTCCCGATGGGCGCGGAGACGCCGCTGCGCGTCGACCTCTTCGACGACGAGATCGAGGTGATCCGCGAGTTCGATGCGGACACGCAGCGCTCCGGCGAGTCGCTGAAACAAGTGCGCCTGCTGCCGGGCCGTGAAATGCCGCTCGATGCGGACTCGGTGAAGGCGTTCCGGCTGCGGTATCGCAAGCGGTTCGAGGGCGACCCCACGAAGAGCGTGATCTATCGCGGCGTGAGCGACGGGCTCGCGCCGCCGGGCATCGAGTTCTACCTGCCGCTGTTCTTCGATGCCACCGACACCCTGCTCGACTATCTACCGCCCTGTACCGTGGTGTGCGCCGGCGCGGAAATGCCGGCCGCGGTGGAGAGCGCCGCGCGCAGCATTGCCGAGCGGTACGAAGAACGGCGGCACGATGTCGAGCGGCCCGTGCTCGCGCCCGAAGAGCTGTATCTCGCGCCCGAAGAACTGCAGGCGCGGCTCGACACCTTCACACGCATCGATCTCGAAAGTTTCAAGATTGAAGATGAGACCAAGGGTTTCAACTTCCCCACCGCCGCGCCGCAGGAATGGCGCGTGGATCTGCGCTCCGAGCGGCCGCTGGCGCCGCTCGAGGATTTCCTCGATACCTTCCCGGGGCGCGTGTTGCTCGCCGCGGACTCGGCCGGGCGCCGCGAAGTGATGCTCGAGATGCTGCGCAAGCACGGGCTCAAGCCCACGGGTATTTCCAGCTGGCACGAGTTCGTCGACAGCAAGGCGGCCTTCGCGTTGTGCATCGCGCCGGAGATGGCCGGTCTCAACATCGTTTCACCCCCCATCGCCGTGCTAGGCGAAGCGCAGTTGTTTGGCCAGCGCGCGCGGCAGGAGCGGCGCCGGCGCCGCTCCCAATCCGATCCGCAGGCCATCCTGCGCGACCTCACCACGCTCGGACCGGGCTCGCCCGTGGTCCACGAAGAGTATGGCGTCGGCCGATACCTCGGCCTGCAGGTCATGCAGGTCGCTGGCCAGGATGGCGAGTTCGTGGTGCTCGAATACGCCGGTGGCGACAAGCTGTATGTACCCGTGCAGCAGCTGCACCTCGTCTCGCGTTACTCGGGCGCCGCGCCCGAAAGCGCGCCGCTGCACAAGCTCGGCACCGACCAGTGGGCCAAGGCGCGCAAGCGTGCCGCCGACAAGATCCGCGATGTGGCCGCCGAACTGCTGGACCTCTACGCGCAGCGCCAGGCGAAGCGCGGCCAGGCCCTGCCATCGAAAGAACTGGAGTACCAGGCGTTCACGAGCACCTTCCCGTTCGAGGAAACCGCCGACCAGGCCGAGGCGATTCGCCAGGTGCTGCAGGACCTCGCCAGTGAAAAGCCCATGGATCGCGTGGTGTGCGGCGATGTGGGCTTCGGCAAGACCGAAGTCGCGATGCGCGCGGCCTTCGTCGCCGCGCAGGCCGGCAAACAGGTGGCGGTGCTCGTTCCCACCACGCTGCTCGCCGAACAGCACACCAACAACTTCCGCGACCGCTTCGCCGACTGGCCGGTCCGCATCGAATCCTTGTCGCGTTTCCGAAGCAGCAAGGAATCGAACACGGTGCTCGAGGGTATCGAGCGCGGCACCGTGGACATCGTCATCGCCACGCAGAAGCTGCTGCACGCCAACGTCCGCTTCAAGGATCTCGGGCTCATCATCGTCGACGAGGAACATCGTTTCGGCGTGCGTGACAAGGAGAAGCTGAAGACGCTGCGCGCCGAAGTGCACGTGCTGACGCTCACCGCCACGCCGATTCCGCGCACGCTGAACATGGCGCTGGGTGGGTTGCGCGATTTGTCCCTGATCACGACGCCGCCGGCCGAGCGGCTGGCCATCAAGACCTTCGTCACCGAGTGGAATGCGCCCACGCTGCGCGAAGCCGCGTTGCGCGAATTCCGGCGCGGCGGCCAGGTGTACTTCGTGCACAACGTGATCGAGACCATCGACAAGACGGCACAGGAGATCGCCAAGCTCATTCCCGAGGCCGATGTGCGCGTCGGTCACGGGCAGATGCGCGAGCGTGATCTCGAGCAGCTCATGGTCGATTTCTACCACCGCCGTTTCAATTTCCTGGTGTGCACCACCATCATCGAAAGCGGCATCGACGTGCCCACCGCGAACACCATCATGATCGATCGCGCCGACCGGCTGGGATTGGCCCAGCTGCACCAGCTGCGCGGCCGTGTCGGGCGCTCGCATCACCGCGCCTACGCCTATCTGCTGACGCCGCCGCGCAAGGCGCTGTCGCTCGACGCGGTCAAACGTCTCGAGGCCATCGAATCGCTCGAGGACCTGGGCGCCGGCTTCGTGCTCGCCACGCACGACCTCGAGATCCGCGGCGCCGGCGAGTTGTTAGGCGAGTCGCAGAGCGGCGAGCTCACCGAGATCGGCCTCACGATGTACCTCGACATGCTCGAGCAGGCGGTCAAGGCGCTCAAGGAAGGCCGCGAACCCGTGCTCGACCGGCCGCTGGCGGCCACGGCGGAAGTCGAGCTGCGATTGCCCGCGCTGCTGCCCGAAAGCTACGTCGCCGACGTGCCGGCGCGCCTGGCGATGTACAAGCGGCTGGCTGCCGCGCCGGACAATGCGGGAATAGACACGCTGACCGAGGAGATCGTCGACCGTTTCGGGCCGCTGCCGCCGCCCGCCACCAATCTGCTGCGCGTGGCAAGACTCAAGCTGGCCGCGCGTGCCATCGGAATCCGCCGACTCGACCTGGGGCCGCAGGGTGGCTACGCATTGTTCGAGGAACAGAACCAGGTCGACCCGCGCGCGGTCATACGGCTGGTGCAACACCCCGACCGCGACTATCGACTGGAAGGCGCGCTCAAACTGCGCATATCGGTCGAGACCGACGAAGGCACCGAACGGTTCGAGTTCGCCGAAAGTTTCCTGGGCCAGCTCAAGGGCACGCCCGAGAAGCCCGCGGCTGCAAAACCAACGCCCGCGAAACGCCAATAGACGACCCGCTATACTTCGCGCCCATGACCACTACCGGCCGCTCCCGCCCGCGAACCCTTGGTGCCGCGTTGCTGCTCACGCTTGCGGGCATCAGCGCCATGCTGCCCGGCGCGCAGGCGCAGACCACGCCCAACCTGCGGGTCTATACCGTCGAGCTCATCGTGTTCCGCAACATGAGCGGCGCCGGCGGCCCTGAAGACTGGAGCGTGAAACCCGTGGCACGCGGGCCGGATACCCCGGATGCGCCGGTCACGGGCAAGTTCGTGCAGTCAATACCGGCGGCACAGTTCCAGCTCAAGGACGTCGCCCAGAAGCTGTCGAACACGTCTAACTATCAGCCCATCGCGCACTTCGCGTGGCAGCAGACCGCCAGCTCCTGGGGGTCGCGCGCCGGCTTCACGGTCGCCAAGCTCGCGGGCCAGGTGCCGGGGCTCACGGGCACCATCTACCTCGAGAGCGGCACCTATCTGCACCTCGGCATGGCGCTCAGCTACCAGACGTCCAATACGCCGGCTGGCCTCGCCGCCGCACCCGGCACCGTGTTCATGCTCAACGAATCGCGGCGCGTGAAGTGGGACAAGCTCAATTACTACGACCACCCGGCATTCGGCGTCATTGCCTTGGTGACACCCGCCAACCGCTCCACCGGCGGCCGTTAATGTTAATGGGGACATTCCTCGTTTCCTAGCAAACGGGGACGGGCCTCGACTCGATTGATCGCGGCGCTGAGGAAAAGCTCCCTATCCCACCGTGCGCACGCAGTACGCTCCTTCCGAGTCCGATCTCCAGGTTCCTAACAAGCGGGCAAGAGGCACGACGTTGGCGCGTCAGCGCGAGACGGACAGGCTTTCGGCGCGAAGTGGAGGGCGGCGAGCGCGAGGCGCTAAGCGCGCAGGTACTCCTGGTAATTCACTGCAACACAGTAGTGATTGTCCGCCCGATAGTTGAACGCTGACAGCTCTGGACGCGCCGCCTCGCGCGAGCGAACGCGAAGCGCGCCCGACTCTGAGCGCCGAAAGCCTGTCCGTCTCGCGCTGACGCTCCGCCGCTGAGGTCCGTCCCCGTTTGCTAGGAAACGAGGAATGTCCCCATTTCACATTTCAGCGGAAGTCGGCCTCTTCGGCGACGATGATGCGGTTGCGGCCCTGCTCTTTGGCGCGGGCCACGGCGACCTCGGCGGCCTTCAGGAACTTGTCGGCCGAGTCTTCGGGACGCGCAGTATGAATGGCCACGCCACCGCTCACGGTCACGTATTTCTGCGTCGAGCGCGGGTGATGGATCTGCTGCTCGCGCACGCGGTGCGCGACCGTGGTGGCGTGCTGGATCACATGATCGGAGGTGGTCCCGTGCATCAGCACGATGACGCTGGCGCCTTCCCAGCGGCCGACGATGTCCGTGCCGCGCCGGAACGAGCCGGCAATGGCACGGGCCACCCGCTTGACGACGGCGTCGCCGCCGGCGCGATCGAAAATTTCGTTGTATGGCCCTAACTGGTCGATGTCGAACAGCAGCAGCGCAATGTCGGTCTTGTCGCGCTGCGCCAGCGCGAAATCGCGCTTGAGCACGTCTTCGAAGTAGTAACGCGAGGCCAGGCCCGTGAGCCGGTCTTCGCGCACCCAGTTGGGCAGGCCGCGGATGCCGGTGTCGCCCGTGCGCACGCGCGTCCCGCCTTCCCGGTGATATCCAATGAGATGCGTCGCCTTGCCCTCGCCGTTGCGCAGCGGGTAGATCTGCATGTCGTTGACGAACACCGTGCCGTCCTTGCGCTGGTTGCGCACCAGCACGCGCACCGCCTCGTTGTGGCGCATCGCTTCGCGCAGGGTGTCGAGCTCCTGCTGATCCCGGTCCTCTCCCTGGAGCAGCCGCAGGTTCTTGCCTAACAACTCCGGGGTGTCATAGCCGGTCAGGCGGCAGAAGGCAGCGTTGACGTACACCACCAGGTGATCGCCCGTGGCTTCGCAGATGACCACGCCATCGGGCGAGACATCGAGAGCGCCACGCAGAAAATCCCCCTGGAACCCGTTCATGCGTTGCCCGCCGTGAGATTGAGCTTGGGCGCGGCCGCGGAACGTGCCAGCAGATCCTGGCTTACCCGCCAGGTGTCACCCGCATACAGTTCGTTGCGTTCGGGCGCAGCCCGGCCGCGCATGCGAACCAGGCGCAGGTGGGCCGCGGGTTCGACTTCGAACTTGAGTCCATCGAGCAGCCTGGCCACCGACGCGCGATCGTTGCACACCGGCAGCACGTCGCAGCCAGCCGCGAGCGCCGCATCGGCGCGCGCGACGATGTCGCCGAACTCGGCGGCGCCACCCATTGAAAGATCGTCGGTGAACACTGCGCCCTCGAACCGCATTTCTTCACGCAGTGCATTCTGGATCCAGCGGCGCGAGAGACTGGCGGGCGCGGGGTCCACGGCCGGAAACAGGATGTGCGCCACCATGACGCCGGGAATGCCATTGGCGATGAGCCGGCGGTATGGCAGCAGCTCGCCACCGAGCGCATTCCATTCGCGCCTATCTACGGGCAGCGACTTGTGCGAGTCCGCGACCACCGCACCGTGGCCGGGAAAATGTTTGGCGGTGGCGGCCATGCCGGCGTCCTTCATGCCCGCCATGTAGGCGAGCGCGAGTTGCGCCACGACCTCGGGTTTCGAATGAAAGGCGCGATCGCCGATGACCTCGCTGACGCCGAGATCGAGATCGACACAGGGGGCAAACGAAAGATCGACGCCATGCGCGCGCAGCTCGGCAGCCATGAGCCAGCCCATGGCGCGCGCGAACGCCACACCTTGTTTGGCATCCACGTCGAATTCGTGGCCGATACGGCGCGGCGACGGCAACGCCGAGAAGCCGGCGCGGAAACGCTGGACGCGTCCACCCTCCTGGTCCACGGCGACCACCAGCGCGGGCGAACGTACGGCGTGGATATCGGCCACCAGGCGGGCGAGTTGATCGGAACTGGCGTAGTTGCGCGTGAACAGGATGACGCTGCCCACGAGCGGATGGCGCAGGACATCGCGGTCCTCGGGCGTCAGCTCGAGACCTTCGACGTCGACCATCAATGGCCCAAGGGTCACAACCTATTTCCTGTCGAGCACAGCTATCGATTCCACGTGTGTCGTGTGCGGGAACATATCAAGTACACCGGCGGCCGTTAAGCGAAAGCCCAGTTCGTGGGTCAATACACCCAAGTCGCGGGCCAGAGAGCCGGTGTGGCAAGAGATATACACCACCCTGCGCGGGGCAAGGTGTGCCACGGCGCTCAAAACCTCACGCGCGCCGACTCGCGGAGGGTCTAACAGCACCTTGTCGAACCCCCCTCGCATCCACGGAATAGCGGTGTCGGGTGCTACCGACAGGTCCGCCACGACGAATTCAGCGTTGGAAATGCCGTTCAACCGGGCGTTGGCGCGTGCCCGGCCAATGAGACCTGGCTCACCTTCCACGCCAACTACCGCCCGGGCCCGCCGCGCCAGGGGGAGCGTGAAGTTGCCGAGCCCGCAATAGAGGTCCAGCACCCGGTCGGTGGGCTCTATCTCCAGTAGTTCGATGGCCCGGGCAACCATGGCTTCGTTGATGGAGGCGTTGACCTGCACGAAGTCGCTGGGGCCGAAATCCAGCCTCACGTCGAAGGCCTCGAGCCGGTAGTGCAGGTCCACGGGACCTTCCGTCAGCGGCGCGATGGTGTCGAGGCCGCCGGGTTGCAACAGGATGCGCAGGCCATGCGTTCGTTCGAAAACGCGCAGCGCCTCGAGGTCTGCCTCGGGCAACGCATCGAGCACGCGGAATACCAGCACGCGTTCACCGTCGGACAGCGCCACCTCGATCTGCGGAATGCTCGCGCGGCGCTCCATGCCCGTGAGCAGGTCGGCCAACGCGCCGACCATCGCCCCCACGGGCTCGGCCAGCACCTCACAACGTTGCACATCGGCGACGTACTTGCCCTGCTTCTCGCGAAACCCGACGAGGCTACGGCCCTTCTTGGTGACGAACCGCGATGACAGGCGCGCTCGCCGGCGATAGTTCCAGTGTGGCCCTAACAAGGGAGGCAGCCATTGCGCAGTCACGACATTGCCGATGCGCTCGAGATTCGCCGCGAGCTCTTTCTGTTTGGCCTCGATCTGCGCGGCCGGGTCCAGGTGCTGCAGGGCGCAGCCGCCGCATACGCCGAAGTGCGCGCAGCGCGGAGTCACGCGCTGCGGCGAAGGCTCGAGTACCTCGATGAGGTCGGCTTCGTCGTGGCTCTTGTGGAAGCCGCGCCGCCGGAAAGTGATGCGCTCGCCCGGCAATGCGCCGGCGACGAAGGCGATCTTGCCGGCAGCATCACCGGGGCGCACCACGCCTTCGGCGTCGTGCGTGAGATCGCTGACCACGCCGGTTTCAACGCCGGCATGGTTGTCACGCTGGGCTTTGCTCACGTCGCAACTGTCCAGGCGGTGAGGAACTCGTCGAAATGCGGTTGTTTGGCATCGGTGAGCCAGGTGCGCGTGCGCGCCAGCTCGTCGGCAAGACCCGCGTCCGTGAGCCTGCCGCGCATGTGCTGGAAGCGCAGGAATATGAGCCAGGTATTGATGACGTCGGTTTCGCAGTAACGGCGGATGCGAGTGAGCTCGCCATGGCGATACGCGTCCCACACCTGTGAACCGTCGAAACCGAGCTTGCCCGGGAAACCCAGCAGCACCGCGGTATCGGACAACGAGGCGCGCGCGCGATTCTGATACCCCGACAGCACGTCCATGACGTCCATGTGGCGCCAGTGAAAACGGCCCAGGTAGTTGTTGTAGCGGAAGGCGTTGTCTTCGTCGCCGGTTTCCCAGTAACGCGGCGCCTGGACCTGGAAACGTAGCGCGCGGTAGTGCAGCACCGGCAGATCGAAACCGCCGCCGTTCCAGCTCACGAGGTCGGGCGTGAATTTTTCGATGCCGTCGAAGAAGCGCTCCACCAGCTCACGTTCAGTCGCGCCCTCTTCCCCGAGGCTCCACACGCGGAAGCCCTCGCGCGAACGGAATGCACAGGAGATGGCGACGATGCGATGTTGCTCGTGGGGCAGGAAGTCGCTGCCCGAATCCTGGCGCGCGCGCGCCTGCATGGCCTTGCCGACTTCATCGTCGGACAGTCCTTCGAGCCCGAACAGGCGCCGCCCGAACTCGACATCCGGAACGGTTTCGATGTCGAACACCAGCGTATTCATCGGCGTCTCGCCTTCGCCTTGGGCTTGGGCTTGGGCTTTGACTTGGCTTTTTTCTTCTTCGGCCCCGGCGCAGCCTCGAGCACCGCCACCGCGACGATGAGCCCGGCTTCGTCAGTGAGCGTGACGTGGCCGCCCCCGATCCCCAGCTTGCGGCGCACCTTCTCGCCACGCGGCGAATACACGACTTCGGGTTTGCCCCAGGCGTTCTGCACGACACCCACGTCGCGAATCCAGATGCCGTGCGCGAAGCCCGTGCCCATGGCCTTGACGATGGCTTCCTTGGCAGCGAAACGCATGGCGATGAATCGCTCCGGCCGCTTCGTGCGGCCCAACTGCGCGCGCTCCGCCGGCATGAGCAGGCGATCGATGAAGTGATCACCGAATCGGGCCAGCACCTTCGTGATGCGCGCGGCCTCGAGCACGTCGACGCCGATGCCGAAAATCATCGGCGCGCGCCTTGCATCAGCGCCTTCATGTCGCGCACCGCCGATTCGAGGCCCGTGAAGATGGCACGCGCGATGATGCAATGGCCGATGTTGAGCTCGACGATTTCCGAGATGGCGGCCACGGGTACCACATTGTTGTAGGTGAGCCCATGCCCGGCATGCACTTCCAGCCCAAGATTCGCCGCACGCTTGGCGGCGGTAGACAGGCGCTCGAGCTCGCGCGCCTGCGCCGGGCCCGTCGCTTCGGCATAGGTGCCGGTATGCAGTTCGACCACCTGCGCGCCCGAGCGCTTGGCCGCGTCGATCTGCGCCAGGTCCGGTGCGATGAACAACGCCACGCGAATGCCCGCGGCCGCCAGCTTGCGCACGCCGCCGGCCACGCGTTCCACGTCGGCGGCCACGTCCAGTCCGCCCTCGGTGGTGATCTCGGCGCGATTCTCCGGCACGAGGCAGCAGTCCTGCGGCCGCACGCCCACGGCGATCTCCACCATTTCGTTGGTGAGGCCCATCTCGAGGTTCATGCGCGTCTGCAGCAGCGGACGCAGTGCGTGCACGTCGCGATCCTGAATGTGCCGGCGGTCTTCGCGCAGGTGCAGCGTGATGTTGTCGGCGCCGGCCTGTTCGGCCAGCAGCGCCGCATGCACGGGATCCGGGTAAGACACGCGGCGCGCCTGGCGCACGGTGGCCACGTGATCGATGTTGATACCGAGTTCGATGCTTGCGATGCTCATGCGTTTCCTCTTCGCGACATCGAGCGCGCCACGGTGCGCGTGCGAAGCTCGCGGCCCTCGAGACAATGGTCCAGCACCTGGCGCAACACGCGGCGCGCCACGTCGAGCGTCTCGCTGTCGCCCAGCGTTTCCGTTTGCAGCGCCAGCAGGCAGCGGCCGGAATAGGCGCCAGGCGCGTCTTCGCGAACCTGCGAAAGTCCCTGCGTCGGCCGGAACTGGTAGTAGCCCGCGGCGTCGACCACGAACTCGAGACCATAGCCGATGGACTCGAGCAGCCGCTTCTCGAAGACGCGCAGCGCCAACTCCGGCGCCGCGTGGGTCGCGAGCCGGCGCAACGCCTGATCGTAGTCGCTGAACAGCTGCGGCTGCGGATCGTGACGCGTGGTCAGGTTGATGATGAGTTCATTGAGATAGAAACCGGACAGCACCTGGCGCGGCGGCAGCGTGAGCGCCTCGCCGTCCGCCTCCGCCGCCGACAACTGCGCGGCATCCCCGCGGCCGGTCCACGACACGAGCAGCGGCCGGAATGGCATGAGTAGTGAGGCGAGCCTGGACTTCGGCCCGCGCGCACCGCGGGCGAACAGCGTCAGCCGCCCATGCTTCGCGGTGAACACATCGAGAATGCGGCTGGTATCGCGATATTCGCGATGATGCAGCACGAAGGCCGGCTCGAGAGCGATGCGTTCACGCGGCTGCACGTCGCACCCTCACTCCATGCCGAGCTGCGCCAGGGCACGCGCGTCGTCCGCCCAGTCCTCGCGCACCTTGACCCAGAGATTGAGATGCAGCCGTTTGCCGAGCCGCGCGTTGAGCTCTTCGCGCGCCTGCTGACCGATGCGCTTGAGACGCGAACCCTTGGCGCCGATCACGATGGGCTTCTGCCCGGCACGATCCACCCAGATCACCGCATCGATGACCAGGCGCCCTTCCAGCTCTTCCTTCTTCTCGATTTCGACCGCGATGCCATAAGGCAACTCTTCCACGAGCTCCATGGTGAGTTTCTCGCGGATGGTCTCGGAGATCTGGAAATCCTCGCTACGGTCGGTGCGCTGCTCGGGCGGGAACAGTTCGGGGGATTCCGGCAGGCGCGCGGCTATCACGTTGATGAGGCGATCGAGATTCACGCCCTTCTCCGCCGACACCGGCACTACGTCGAGAAAGCCATGCTTGCCCGCAAGCTCCGCCGTGAACGGCAGCAGTTGGTCCTTGGGATAGATGAGGTCGACCTTGTTGATGACGGCTATCGAATTGCGCCCCGATTCGCGGATGCGTTGCAGGACAGCTTCGTCTTCCTCGTAGAAGCGCATGCCTTCGACGACGAACACGACGAGGTCCGCATCGGCGAGCGCGGAGGCGGCCGTGCGATTCATGGCGCGATTGAGCGCGCGCTTTTCCCCGAGATGCAGCCCCGGCGTGTCGACGAAGGCGATCTGCACGCCTGGACGATTGAGCATCCCGAGCACGCGGTGACGCGTGGTTTGCGGCCGGGACGTGACGATGGAGAGTTTTTCGCCGACCAGCGCATTGAGCAGCGTCGACTTGCCGACGTTCGGGCGTCCGACGAGTGCGGCGAATCCCGCGCGAAATGTGGCGGGCGTTGTGCCCGCGCCGGGGGCGTTTTCCTCAGTCATGGCAACCTCAATGCGGCCAGCGCAGCCTGCGCAGCCGCCTGTTCGGCGCGGCGCCGGCTCGGGCCTTCGCCCTCGGTCTCGATCGACGCATGGACGATGGCGCAGGACACGAGGAAAGTCTGCGCATGCGGTTCGCCGCTGGTGCGCTTGACGGTGTAGACGGGCAACGCGCGGCCGTTGGCCTGGAGGTGCTCCTGCAGCCGGGTCTTCGAATCCTTGAGCGTCGAGGGTTCAGGCAGGCCAGCAATGCGGCTCTCGAACATCGGCTCCACGACCGAGCGTACGGCCTCGAGCCCACCATCGAGATACAACGCGCCACACAGCGCCTCGAAGGCGTCCGCGAGAATGGATTGCCGGCGAAAACCGCCGGTCTTGAGTTCACCGGACCCCAGCAGCAATAGCTCCCCGAGCTGCATCTCCTGCGCGATTTCTGCCAGCGGCTCCTCGCTCACGAGCCGCGCGCGCAGGCGCGAGAGGTCGCCTTCGCTGGCGAGCGGAAACTCGCGATACAGCCGCTCGGACAGCAGCAGGTTCAGCACCGAGTCGCCGAGGAATTCGAGCCGTTCGTTGTTAGGGCCTTCGGCGCTGCGATGCGTGAGCGCGACGACGAACAGCGCGCGGTCGCGCGGCGCATAGCCCAGCCTGGCGGTGAGCGTGTCCGCCTGACTGGCCGGCATCAGCCCCATTGGCGCATGCGCATTCAGTTGATCACAACCGATTTGTCGAAGACCAGGGTGATATAGAGATTGCCGAACATGGGCACGGTCTTCTCGTAGTCGGCCGTCATGGTCCAGCCCGAATCGGACTTGGTGACGCCGATATCCTTGGCCAACGGCTCGTCGACGTAGCCGGTGTCGAAACGTTTCTCGACCGCGCTGCGGATGCTGGCTGGAGTCAGCGAGTCGTCGCTCTTGAGCTGGGTGGCGGTTTCCTTCAGTGCCTGAACGACCTTGTAGTAGTTCAGGTATTCCGGACCCACGCGAATTCCGGCATACAGCACCAGGGCCACTGGTACCAGCAGGAAGATCCAGCCGATCATCGTCACGCCACGTTGATTGCGCATATGCCCTCCCGGCACGTTCACGGAATGCTATCGCCGATGCGACTCCAGTTGACCACGCTTCCACGCTGGAGATCAAAATTGAACCAGATT
>Ga0193753_10002233_pt1 | contig 15624 bp, 5 predicted proteins | sample H1c2metaG_FD_144925 | JGI IMG/M metagenome (GOLD analysis project Ga0193753, IMG submission 144925) | Soil microbial communities from a riparian zone of the East river system, Colorado, United States - H1c2 | ecosystem: Environmental > Terrestrial > Soil > Riparian zone | place: USA: East River... | reverse complement strand
GTGATGGTGTTCAAAGATCAGACGATGGACCCGCTGCGGTATCAGGTGAGGTGGGCGAGCGGGCCTTCGGTGGAGGGGCCGTGGGGGGAGCTTTCGGGGCCGATTACGGAGAGCTGGTCGGAGGGGCCGAGCGTGGTGAAGGTGGGGGATGAGTTTGTGGTGTACTACGACCACTATCGGGCTCCCCGGGCCAGGTACGAGGGGGTGCAGACGAAGGATTGGGTGCATTGGGAGAGCGTGAACGACCGGATGAGCTTCCCGGAGAGCGCCAAGCATGGGAGCTTCTTCCGGGTGAGCGAGGCGGAGGCGCAGCGGCTGCTGGGGCGGCATGATGGGGCTCGTTAGTCCGGTGATGCGCGGACTCTGGTTTGTGTCGGTCTTCATGTAATTTGGTACCTCCCCCCTCTCCGGGATAAGTTGTAAAGTATCTGGATTCAGCGACTTAGTATTTTTGAATGAATGCAAAGTATTCATTGCAGATACTTTACGGGTAAAGTATTCTATCTAAAGTGGTTATGGCGTTAATGGGGAAAGCCCCGGCTGTTGGCTGGGGCTTTCCTTTTTGTCTCTCTCTCTCTATTGTAGAGGATGGGGTGGGGTAAATCGGCACGTGTATGTGCTTGATGGGTTGGGGTTTTTAAAGCTTTGGGGGTTGACAAGGTACTTGGCCTGACGGCAGGTCCCACTGCGCGTGGGGCGGTCACTTCGTGACTTTTATATTCCCTTCGGGTGGGTGCTCCCGTTGGTCGCTGGGAGAATCTCCCGATGGTCGGCTGTGGGCGAAGCCGGTATACCCGCCACAAAGTGGCCGCCTTAGTTTTCGAAGAGCCAGTCGAGGTTGGGTGGGGCTCCGTTGGTGCCGGTGGTGGTGAAGTCGATGTGCGGGGTGATGTGGGTGGATTCGGGGATGAAGCCGAGGACGATGTAGGTGCCCTTGCCGAGGTCGAGGTCGTTCTGGCCGGCGGGGAGGGGCTTGGCCCAGACAGCGATGGGGAGCGTTTTGGGAGCGGTGATCGCGCTGGGCAGGACCAGGTTCCACTGCTCGGTGGCGGGTGAGACGTTGATGGTCTTGCGGGAGTTGGATTTGAAGAAGCCGACGAGGATCTGGGCGGGGGCAGAGAGGTTGAAGTGGAGCGGCTCGGTCTGGCTGGTGGAGACGCGGATGCCTTTGAGGCCGTTGAGTTCGGAGACTACGGTGGAGATGGTGGCGGCGGGGTTGTCCGAGTAGAGAGCCTGGCCGGGGGCGATGGTGAAGGCTTCGCCTGCGCCGGGGGCGAGGGTGAAGGGGACTTGCGGGAGCGGGCCTGCGGCTTTGGTGGAGGCTTCGTTGCTGGCGGAGGGTCCATTGTTGCTCTTGTTGAGGGCTTCGCTGTTCAGTGATTTGAGGCGGGCGCGGAAGGTGGCCAGCTCTTTTTCGTAGACGGGGAGGAGGTCGCGCCAGTGGTTGGTCTGTGGGCCTCCGCGGACGGGGATCTGACGCTGCGAGGTCTGCATGCCGGCGGCGTTGCGGTAGGTGGCGTCGGTGAGGGCGGTGAGCTTGCGGAAGTCTTCGACGCTGGTGGAGAGGAGGGCTTCGGCTGCGGTGAGGTGGCCGTTGTCGTGGTCGTAGCCGAAGAGCATGACGAGGGAGGCGGCCTGGGTTTTGGCGTTGTAGTAGGCCATGAGGGCGGCGATGGCGTGCATGTCGTTGACGATGCGCTTGTACTCGGCCTGATTTTTTGTGATGCCGGGAGCGGCGGCTTCGGCTTCGGCGACGGCTTTGGCGGAGGCTTCGGCTACTTCGGCGGCTACACCGATGGGAGTCTCGCCTTTGTGGGGTTGATGGTGGAACTCGTTGGCGACGTAGTCGGTGAGGCGCTCGCCGGGAGGGGCGTCGCCGGTCCAGAGGGTTTCTGCGGGGTTGAAGCGAGCGGCGTCGATGAGCTGGGGCATGGTCATGCCGAGGGAGAGGACCTGGCGGTTGCCTTCGGTGATGCCGATGCGGGGGAGGATTTTGGGGGCGCAGATGCCGGAGAGCTCGTAGGCGTTGAGGAGGTGCTCGGCCGCGGCGAGGCTTGCGGCGGAGGGAGGGGTGGCTGGGGAGGATCTGGCATCCCACTCATCGCGGTGAGACTGCGATGAATGGGGCACCCGGTCGTTTGTGGCTGAGTCAGAGGCTGTGAAGCGTTCCGCAAAGCGGGATATCCAGTAGGTTCGCTCCTTGTCGGGGTCGCGGTTCGGGTTCCAGGCGTAGCGGGCCCAGGAGTCGTACCAGATCCAGTCGCGGTCGGTCTGGTCGAGAAGCGGTGTGGTCTTGTCGGCGCTGACGGGCCAGTCCCAGTAGCGGAGGGGGTAGAGGTGGAGGCCGCCGATGCCGATGCGCTGGAAGTTAAGGATGGTCTGGCGGACGAAGTCGGGGTTGCCCCAGCGGAAGGGCTCGAAGTTGGAGAGGAGGTGGATGTTGACGATGGTGGTGTTGGAGCCGGCGACGAGCTTCTGGAAGCGCTCGCGGACGGAGCCGCGGATGTTGGTCCAGGTGAGCGACTCGCCGTTCCACTTCCACATGGTGTCGATGTTGGAGTAGAGGGGTTTGGCGGCGGGCATGACGTCTTCGATGTCGGTGGCGTGGGCGCGGATGACGATGGGGGGCTCGGGGACGGGGTGGCCGGTCTGTTTTTCGAGCTCGGCGATGCCCTCTTTGACGCCGGGGATGATGGTGTTGGTGACCCACTGGGGGCCGTAGTGGGGGCCCATGGCTTCGCCGAGGGTCATGAAGATGCCGACGCTGGGGTACTCGCGGATGAACTCGGAGATGGCGTAGCGGGTGTAGTCGCTGGAGAGGGGCGTGGGGGCGGAGAGGTGGAAGGGAACGTTGTGGGCGCGGGCGAAGGCGTGCGAGAGATGGATGTTGTAGAAGCCCTGGAGGACCCAGATGCCGCGGCGGTCGGCTTCGGCGGTGAGCCAGTGGAACATGGCGATGTTCTGCTCGAGCTGGGCGGTGGGGAGCTCCTGGGCCTCGGGGTATTTGGGGAGTTTGAGGAGCGAGGTGAAGGGGTGGCCGCTCCAGAGATAGAGGGTGTTGATGCGGTTGTCGACGAGGTAGTCGAGGTAGCGGGTCCAGTAGGCCTTGTCGTAGAAGAAGGGGAAATCTTTGGGGGTGTAGAGGTAGTCGTACTCGGCGCCCTCGTAGGTGATCTCGGGCTTCTGCATGCCGAGGGCATAGCCGCGGAGTTTGAGCTGGGGATGGTCCTCGTAGTCGAGGGTCGCGGGGAGCGCGTGGGCTGCGTTGATGCGGCTGGTCAGCTCGAGGGCGGCGTAGAGGGTTCCGGAGGCGTCGTAGCCGGTGGCGATGATGGTGTTGTGGATGCGGCGGAGGAGGAAGGCCTCTTGTGCATCGGGCCAGAAGGCGGTGATCTGCTTGTCGTATGGCTTGAGGATGGGGTCGGTGCGCTGGGCGAGGATGATTTGCACGTTGCCATCGGCGGCGGGAAGATGGGCCACGGCGGCGCGCAGACGGGCGGCGGCGAACTGTTCGCGCGGCGTGGGGGTTGCGGAGGTGCGGACGCGTGGGCTGGCCAAGGCGGGGAGGGCGAAGACGGCGAGGAGGAGAGTGGCGAGGAGCTTTGTCATCGGGCTAGTCGAGGACCTCGGGCCTGGCGGCCTCGGTGCTCTTGTTGTGATTGTCGGAGACCTTCTGGAAGACGATGGCCTGGTAAGGCTTGCTGGTGAGCGCGATGCGGGACTTGCCGGAGAAGGTGCCGGGGACCGGAGTGGTGGTCATGTTGTAGGGGTCGATGAGGGTGGCGGAGAAGTTGGCGGTGGTGGGGAGGGGGAAGTCGTAGCGGGCGGGGCGATGGTAGTCGAAGTAGTAGAGGAGGAGCTGGTTGGGCGTGCCGGCGGAGAGGTAGTAGGCGTTGTCTACCTTGGTGAGGCCGACGGGGGTGATCTTTTCGATGAGGGCGCGCAGGAAGGCGATGCGGGGGGCGGATTCGCCGCGGAGGCGTCCGGCGTCGGACCAGCTGGATTCGCCTGTCTCGGAGATAAAGACTTCGCCGTGAGTGGCGTAGGCGCCGTTGATAAGGGCGAGCCAGAAGCGGCGGGTCATCTCTTCGGCGGAGAGGTTGCCCCAGCGGCGGTCGACGTCGCCCTCGTACTGGAGCTCGTCGTAGAGGATGGGCTTCCGCCATGCGGTGCGGCGCTCGGCGGAGTTCTCGAAGTCGGCTCGCTGGAGGCTGGCGTGGGTGACCCAGGATTTGGTGTTGTCGTAGATAGGGCCGGAGTTGTGGATGGAGCGGAGGTGCGAGTAGGGATCTTCGGCAACGGTGATGCGGAAGAAGCGGTCCCAGTCGTGCATGGTCTTGGTTTTGACGAGGTCGTACTCGTTGGCGATGGACCACCAGACATTCCGGAATGCGGAAAGGCGGGCGATGGCGTAGCGGAGATAGAAGTCGTCGGAGTCGGGGGGCATGGCCTTGTAGCCCCAGCCATCGTAGGGGTGGAAGAGGATGAGATCGGCCTCGATGTTTGCCTTTTGAAGGTCGAGGAGGCGCTTTTCGAGGAGCTGGAAGTAGGCGGGGTTGAAGCGGGTGAGGTCGTTGACGGCGGAGGCGCCGGTGCCGGAGCGAGGGAAGGGGAGGAGCTGCTTCTCCTTGTCACCGAGAGGCTTGGGCAGGACGCAGATGCGGGTCTTGTTGAAGCGGGCCTGCCGCATACCTTCAAGGGAGTGCTTCGCGTTTTCTTCCGCAGTGAAGAGGTAGGCGTAGGCGGTGGTGCCGAAGGGGAAGTAGGGGGTGCCGTCGGAGTACTGGAAGTGAAATTCGTGCGCGATGGTGACGGGGCCGTGGTTGCCCGGAGTGGTGGGCGGGGTGCAGGTGAAGGCTCCGGACTTGTTGGCTAACTGCGGGGCGGAGCTGGAGGTCTGGTAGGTCCAGTGGCCGGGGGCGTCGGGCATGAAGCGGATGCGGTAGGTGCCGTCGCCATCGTAGAAGCCGGTGACCTGGACGGTGCGGTGTTCGAGGGTGAAGCGGGCGATGAGGGTGACGTCTTTGAAGGGGTTGCCGGTGGATGGGCCGGGGAGAGAGAGCTCGAAGAGGCCCCACTGCTCGATGGCCGCGGAAGAAGGGGCGGTTGCTGCGGCGGTGGCGAGGGCTGGCTGGAGGCCGGTGGCGAGGGTGGCTGCGCCAAGTTTGATGAGGTCTCTGCGATGCATGTTGTGGTCCGTCCTGATGTTGCCGGGTGATGAGTTGTCGAGATGGAGCGCGCTGGTGGGATGATCCCCAAAGAAGTCCGTTCTATCAATGTGGTCTTCGAGGTGTCAATCCAATTTGAAAATTATTGTCTTTAATCGAAATATGAAGAGCATGAACTGGGTTTAGTATGAGGGCGGAAGAATCTGGAGGAGTATGGCTCGAGAAAGTGTGAAGGCGGCGGTGGCGGAGAAGAGTGTGCGGCGGCGGATTCCGAAGTGGGCGCTGCAGACTGGCGATGCGTCGTCGAGCGATGAGCAGTACTACCTGCGATCGATAGGACGGGCGCTGGAGGTGCTGAACTGCTTTGACGGGGTGGCGCCGCTGTCGCTGAAGGACCTTGGGACGCGTACGGGGCTGCCGGAGTCTACGCTGTTTCGCGTGCTGCTGACGCTGGAGAAGCATGAATATCTGCAGCAGCACAGGGATGGGACGTACCAGCTGGCTCCGAAGCTGATCTTCGGGTGGCTGGTGCAGGCGGCGAATCAATTGAAAGACTTAGCGCGGCCTGAGCTGGAGAATCTGGCGAACCGATTCAACGAGACGGTAAGCCTGGCGTACCTGTATGACGACCGCATCCATGTGCTGGACTGCATGGAGACGTTTCACGAGATACGGATGTCGAATAAGGTGGGACGGGTGCTGCCGCCGCACTGCAGCGCAATGGGTAAGGCGATCACGGCGTTCCAGGAGCGGGTGCTGGCGGACCGGATTCTTGAGGTGTATGGGCTGGCTCCGCGGACGGAAAAGACGATTGTGGACCGGCATAAGCTGTTCCAGGAGTTGGAAGAGGTACGCAAGACGGGGGTGGGGTATGACCGCGAGGAGTCGGTGCGGGGCGGACTTTGCATCGGGGCTGCGGTGCGTCCGGAGGGTAAGCCTGTGGTGGCGGCGATCAGCCTGAGCACGCCGCTGGTGCGGATGACAAAGGAGCGCGAGAAGGAGATTCGGGCGGCGGTGCTGGCTTCGGCGAAGGTGATTGCGCGGTTGAGCTAGCGTGTTCAGGCGAAGTGCGCCCTGCGCGGGCGGCGCCCACTTCGTGGGGGGTGTACCGGCTTCGCCTGCTGCCTCCCGTTGGTCGGCGGAAGATTCTTTTTATGGCGACCAACGGGAGCTTCGACCCGAAGGGGGTATACAGGTCACGAAGTGACCGCCCCACGCGCAGTGGGACCGGACGTCAGGCCAAGATTTTGTCGTTTGCTAGATAGTGAAAGTTATTGTCATTTTACTTTCAATTATTCTTGACAATTCAAATACTGTTTCTCTAATGTATTTTTCGTCCCTGAAGTACCGTTTTTTCTCCAACGGACTCGGAGGGCAGTCCGCCTGCGGGCGTGTGGAGAAGGTATGCGGTTGAAGAGTCTGGTGGTGGTGGTGCTGCTTTCCATGATGGCTGCCTGTACGGCACTGGGGCAGGAGGATCGTGGCCGCATCAACGGGCTGGTGACGGACTCTTCGGGCGCGGTGATTCCAAAGGCGAGCGTGACGCTGCTGAATGAGGGGACCAATGTAAGTGTCAGCACGGTGTCGGACTCCTCTGGGGCGTATTCCTTTGAGTTCGTGCTGCCGGGCGTGTACACGGTGAAGGCCAGCAGCGCGGGGTTCAAGCAGTTCAGCGCGACCCATGTGCGGGTGGAGGTCGCGGCCCATATCGGCGTTCCGGTGAAGATGGACGTGGGGGAGCAGAACGAGGTTGTGACGGTGGAGGGAACGGGCGGAGCGCGGCTGAGGACCGAGGACGCTGTGCTGGGCTACACCATTGAACAGCGCATGATCACAGACCTGCCGAGCCTTTACGGCAGCTCGTTCGAGTTTCAACTGCTGGCTCCCGGGGTGACGAGCACGACGCTGGCGACAGGCAACCACACCTATGAGGGCGGTTCGGAGAGCGCAAAGATTAATGGTTCGCAGTCTGGCCAGACCGAGTTCACGCTGGATGGAGCGCCGAACAGCCGCAATGGCGGCGCGGTGACGACGGCCTATGTTCCGTCGCGGGATTTCATCGGAGAGTTTCGGCTGATTACCTCTCCTTATGACGCTTCTCTGGCACACACCTCGGGCGGATCGATCGATACGAGCTTGAAGTCGGGGACGCGCCAGTTTCATGGCGGGGCGAGTTGGTTCTTCCAACCCTCTGCAGTCGATGCTCCGGCGTTTTCGCTGGGCAACAATTCAGGAGTTGCCCCTGTGGCGACGTACAACCGGGAGAGCGGGGAACTCGACGGGCCGATCGTGCGGAACAAGCTGTTCTTCTTTACGGGGTACGAGCGGCAGTACAACAGCGCGGCGGCGAGCACGACGACGCAGACGGTGCCGACCGTTGCGGAGAAGAAGGGAGATTTTTCGGCGCTGCTGCCGCTGGGCACGACGCTATCGAATACCGTGGCCTGCAAGGTGGGATCGACGACGTATTATGTCGCGCCGTACAACAGCTACCAGATATTTAATCCGTACAGCACGACGCCGGACCCGCATTGCCCGGGCCAGTATGTTCGAACGCCTTATGCGAACAACGTGATCCCGAACGTCGATCCGGTGGCGGCGAAGATTCTGGGCTACTATCCCGACCCGACCGGCTCCGCGGTGGAGACGTCCAATGGGGGAAATAACTTTGTCTCCAACGTATCCAATATCGACCGCTACTGGAGCGAGGCGTCACGATTGGACTACAACCTGAGCGACCGGCAGAAGCTGTTTGGACACTTCATCATCAGCGAGCGCGTGCAGCCGGGCAAGAACGCTTACTTTCCGGGGGCGAGCGGACAGACGCTGACGCTGAAGAACAAAGCGGGCGTGCTGGACTATGTGAACACGTTGAATGCGACGACGGTGTTGAACCTTCGCTACTCGTTGACGCGGTTTACGACGGTGACATCGCTGGACGCGCAGACGACGTCGACCGATCTGGGGGTGAATGCAAATGCGCTCGTGGGCGCCAATCCAGCGGCCAAGGGCTTTCCGCAGGTGAAGGTGACCGGGTATGCGACGCTGGGAAACTCCGACCCTGGATATGAGGCGGACACGATCCACGATGCGCAGGTGAACATTACAAAGTCGCTGGGCCGCCACCAGGTGAAGTTCGGCGTGGAGTGGCGCGAGTACCAGGCAAATAAAGCGGACCTGACGAATGAGCATCTTTCGATCTCGTCTACCGGGACGTATACGAAGGGTCCGGAGAACGTGGGTGCGGTGGCGTCTGTGCTTGGCCAGGGGCTGGCCTCGCTTGAAGCGGGGTTGTCAGAGGGCACGGCGATGACGTTGAATGCGGCGACGGCGAATAATACGGATTATTTTTCCGGATACTTCCAGGATGACTGGAAGGTATCGCCGAAGCTGACGGTCAACATGGGGCTGCGCTATGAGTATGGCGGCCCGGTGCGCGAACGCCATGACAAGAGCATCGCAGGATTCGATTTCACGACGCCGAGTCCGATTGCATCCGCAGCGCAGGCGAACTACGCTGCGAAGCCGGCTGCGCTTCTTCCAGTAGGGAGCTTCAAGGTGCTGGGCGGGCTGCAGTATGCGGGGACAGCCGCGAGCCCGGGGAGCGGCCTGTGGGTTTCTCAGAAGGAAAACTTCTCACCCCGTGTCGGTTTTGCTTATAACCCCACGCCGAAGCTGGTGGTGCGCGGCGGGTTCGGTATCTTCTACAGCCATCTTGGGGAGTATGTGCAGTACGGCATTCCGACTGGATTCACGCAGTCGACGAGCACGGTGCCGACGCTGGATGCGGGGCTGAGCTTTGTGGCGACGCTGCAGAATCCGTTTCCGAATGGGCTGGTGCAGCCTTCGGGAAGCGCGAATGGATTGCTGCAGAACGTAGGGCAGGCGATTACTTTTCTGCCACAGCATCCGAAGACGCCGTATAGCGAGCGCTACTCGCTGGGGATACAGTACTCCCTGCCCGGGGACATGATCCTCGAGGCGAACTATGTGGGGAGCACGGGGCAGCATGTGCGCATCACGCGCGACTACAACGCGGTTCCCAATAGCTTTCTGAGCACCTCTCCGACACGCGATGCGTCGCAGGTGGCGATCAATACGGCGCTGTCCGCGAACTACACGAATCCATTCGCGAATATCACTGTTCCGGGGTCGTCGGGTTTGACGGGGACGACGATCTCCGGGTCGCAGCTGGTGAAGCCGTATCCGGAGTTTACCGGCATCACTACGTCGAACGATACTTCGGGTTTCAGCAGCTACAACGCGCTGCAGGTGTCCGTGCAGAAGCGCTTCTCGCATGGGTATAACCTGAGCGTTTCGTATACGCAGTCGAAGGCTCTCGACGCGATCAGCTTTCTGAATGCAGGCGATGCCAAACCCTGGTATGGCGTCTCGAATGGAGACTATCCGCGTGTGCTGTCGGTTGCGGGAATCTACGAGCTGCCGTTTGGGCGGGGGAAGCAGTTTCTGGGGAGTACACCGTGGTTTGTCGATCAACTGATCCGAGGCTTTCAGGTGGAGGGGACCTATCGGGTGCAGAGCGGACAGCCGCTTACCTTCAACAATGCAGGAGCAATTCTGCGGCCGGGAGCTACGTTCAGCGATATCGGCAAGAAGGCGAATCGGAATGTGGGGCAATGGTTTAATACTGCCGCGTTCGTGAATAATCTTCCGTCGAGCGCGGGTGTTCAGGGCGTGACGGTGGACAGCGATTGCACGGGGACGTTCAAGGCGACCTGCTACACGAACACGGTTCTGCAGTCGAACGTGCGGACCTATCCTCTGCGCTTCGGCAATGTGCGGCAGGACTATCAGAACCTGTTGAACATTGGAGCGGTGAAGAAGTTCTCCGTGAAGGAGCGGGTGAATATGGTGCTGCGGGCAGAGGCGATCAACGCGATGAACCATCCGGTGTACGCGGCTCCGACGACTGATCCTTCGAGCACGAACTTTGGAATTGTCACGGGATATGGCAATTCGGCGCGGGTGCTGCAGTTTGCGGTGGAGGGGCACTTCTAGTGTGCCGCTATAGTTTGGTGGAAGCCGTCGCCTGGGCTGAAATTTGCCATTGGCGATGGCTTTTTTCTTGTGCGGGATGGCCGATCGCGCGTGTTGGGGCGAGGGTAAAAGTCAGGGGTTCGCAGCTTATCCGACTGCGTGATTTATTGGTGAATAACGTGCTTGACAGTGGAGTTCGCCCGTGGCTAGGTTGGTCGATATTCACAGGGCAAATAGTTTCACACGCGGTGTCAGGAGTTTATATATGAAACGTTTTGGGCTGGCTTTAACGCTGTTGCTGGTGAGTGCCGCAGGCTTCGGGCAGGAGTTTCGAGCGACGATCAGCGGGCATATCGTAGATGCTTCGGGGGCGGTGGTTCCCAAGGCAAAGGTGACGGTGGCGAATACGGAGACCGGGACGAAGGTGGAGACGTTGTCCAATGGGTCGGGGGACTACACCGCGCCATTTCTGCTGCCTGGGAAGTACAAGGTGACGGCTACGGCGGATGGCTTCAGCACTGCGGTGCGCGATGGCATCACGGTGCAGACTGGCGACAAGCTGGGCATCGATATATCACTGGCGGTCGGCAGTATGACTCAGCAGGTGGTGGTGACGGCTGATTCGGCACTGATCCAGACAGAGACGGCCACGTCGGGGCAGGTGCTGACGTCGGAGGAGATTGAGAATCTGCCTGACAATGGGCGCTCGCCGCTGGGGTTGGCGAAGTCGATGTACGGCGTTGTGGCGAAGCAGAAGAACTCCGTGGTGCAGGCGCGGCCGTTCGATAACTCGGCGGCGAGCGACTATTCGCTTGGTGGAGGGAACTCGCAGTCGAATGAGTACCTGCTGAACGGTGTTCCGAATATGCAGGATTCAAGCAGGCTTCCAGGGTTCAGCCCGCTGCAGGACTCGGTGAACGAGGTGCGCGTCGATATCTTCGAGTCGGATGCCTCGTATGGGGATACGTCGGGCGGCACGGTGAATCTGGTGACGAAGGCGGGAACGAATGCGTTCCATGGATCGGTGAATGAGTTCAACCAGTTCTCCGCGATCAATGCGCCGAATCGCTGGTTCTCGAATGGGTCGAAACAGCTGGCGACGCGGCAGAATCAGTATGGCGGGACGATTGGCGGGCCGGTCCGGATACCGAAGGTGTTCGATGGGCGCGACAAGCTTTTCTTCTTCTATGCCTATGAGGCGTTCAAGGGGTCCACGCCGAATCCGCAGACGACGACCGTGCCTACGGCGGCGGAACGGGCGGGCGACTTTTCCGCACTGCTCGGGCTGGGGACGCCGGTTACAGGCACGAGATGCAAAGGCGTGACGACGAGTTACAACAGCTACCAGTTGTTCGATCCTGCGAAGGCTACTGCAGACCCGCAGTGCCCTGGGCAGGTGATACGTCAGCCGATCGCGGGGAACGTCCTTCAACCAAGTCAATTAAATGGTGTGGCCAAGGGGTACTTGCAATATTTTCCGGCGCCGACACAGGCGGGAACCGCAGATGGTCAGAATAACTTCTATAGCAATATTCCGACGACCAATAACTACAACTCACACTCAGGTCGTCTCGACTATAGCTTGAACGACAATAACAAGATCTTTTTTGAAGTGCATCGCAGCGAATATATTTCTACGTCCAACAATATTTTCAGCAATATAGCGACTGGCTCGCGGAGTTATACCGTGTACCAGGGTGGGTTGTTTGACTACGTCCATACTTTTTCGTCGTCGACGACAATGGATACCCGACTCAGCCTTACGCGCTCTTACAAGAACAGCAGTCTTCCCAGCGAAGGGTTCGACGCGACCTCGATTGGATTTCCCGGATACATCAACAGCAATGCGTCTATGGCGCTGCCGCGGGTGCAGTTCACAGAGAATGGAAGCACGAATCCTCCGGCTTACTCTACGCTGAGCACACAGCCGGGGACGCTGGCGGCCTTCGATACGATTCAGCTTTTCTCCGCGCTCACGAAGGTTATCGGCAAACATACGATCAAGATCGGGCCGGATATCAGGCAGAACAAGAACAATACGTATTCGCCGCAGTATTCGTCGGGAAACTTCGGATTCAGCAATACCTTTGTGTCGGCGGGAACGACGCTTGCCGGGCCGATATTCGGGGGATCCTTTGCCAGCTTTCTGTTGGGTATTCCAGCGAGCGGAAGTTACAACATTGTGCCTGCGCTGACCTACAACAACTGGTACTTTTCCGGGTTCGCACAGGACGACTGGAAGGTGACGCGGCACCTTACCTTCAACATGGGTCTGCGGTTGGAGAGTGAGACCTCAATCAACGAGAGCCATGACCGGGCTGTCGTCGGGTTCGACCCTAACGCGACAAACTCCGTGACAACAGCGGCGATTGCGGCGTATGCCAAGAGCCCGATTCCGGAGCTTCCAGTGGCTTCCTTCCAGCCCACGGGTGGGTTGACCTTTGCGTCGTCCAGTAAACGCTACGAATATGCGACGGCACCGGCGTATGTTTCGCCCAGGTTTGGCTTCGCCTATGCTCCCGAATTGTTTAACGACAAGCTGGCGATTCGCGGCGGGTTCGGTTTGTACGTCAACCCGTTCAACGACTACTACACTCCACAGAACTATGGGTACTCGTCCTCCACGAACCTGGTGGCGACGAACAACACGTTTCTGACTCCGGCGGCTTCGCTGTCCGATCCGTTTCCGGCGACGAACCCGATACTCCAGCCGACGGGTTCGAGCATGGGTGTGAATACATTTCTGGGGCAGAACATTACGATACGTCCGGCAAATGTACAGGTTCCCTATTCCGAACGGTGGAACCTCGATGTGCAGTTCCAGCTTTCGAAGAACACGATGATCGACGTTGGATATATCGGAAACCACCAGGTACACCTGTCTTATAGCAACTGCCTGAGCTGTGCGCCGCTGCTGCCTTTTTTGAGCCGGCAACCGGGGAGGGATGCCACCGTGCAGAACAATCTGAGCGGCAGTGTGGCCAACCCCTTCAAGGGATTGCCGAATATTACGGGGACCCTTGCCACGGCCTCGACCATTTCGAAGTATGTGCTGTTGCAGGCGTATCCACAGTTTGGAACGGGCAGCGCACAGAACGGCGTGACGCAGCAGTTGGTGCCTGGACAGAGCGCAACTTATAACGCGCTGTTGTTCCGGTTTCAGAAGCGGTCTTCCAATGGGCTCACGTTGAACGTGAACTACACGTACTCACACAACCTGTTGTCGCAGCAGCTCAATCCTGGAGGTCCGCTGACGTACCAGGAGAATGCCTCGGACTTCCCGAACCATCTCTCCGTTACTGGTGTCTACCGTCTGCCCTTTGGGCGCGGAGGGAAGTACTTTGCCAGCGTACATCCGCTGGTGGACGCTTTCATCGGCGGATTCACGGTGAACACGATCTACCAGTACCTTTCGGGCGCACCGATCTCCTGGGGCAACTTCCCGATCTTCGCGAATGGAACGTCGTACGACAACAGCGTGAAGATCTCTCCACGACAGTACTTCGGCGTGCTGGATACGAAGAAGTTCGATGTCCAGGCGAACGATCAACCGAGTACGACGTATAACTACCGAACGTTTCCGCTGTTCTATGGACGTCAGGATGCGACGAACAATCTGGATGCGTCGATTCTGAAGGACTTTCGTGCCGGAGAGAGGGTTCGGATTCAGTACAGGTTCGAGGCGTTCAATGTGTTGAACCATACCTCGTTTGGAACGCCGAATGTAAGTCCGACCAGCTCTGCCTTCGGGACCATCACCAGTTACACCAGCGTGCCGCGCGTGCTGCAGCAGGGGCTGAGGGTGGTGTTCTAGAGTAGCTTGATCTGGAATAAATAAAAGGGAGATGCGATTATGCATCTCCCTTTTATTTTGCGAAGCTAGCGAGGCTCAGGCGAAGAGGAGGGTGTAGACATCGCCTGATTTCATGGGGAGGGAGAGCTCGTCGGGGGACTCGGGGGTGTTGGTCCTGACGGTGCTGAGGATGACGGCGGCGATGGTTTGGCCGGTGGGGGCGGCGATGCGATGGGTCTGATCGCGAAAGGCCCTGAGGGTTGCGGTGGTGGCTTTGCCGTTCTTCCAGGTGAGATCGACTTCAAGCGCACCCCGGGCACAGAGGCCGCGGAAGCTGCCGCTGGGCCAGGCTTTGGGAAGTGCGGGGAGGAGGCGGGTGATGTTGACGTTCAGCTCTTCTGGCTGGCCGCCACTAGCGTGGGATTGGAGGAGCATCTCGATGAGGCCGGTGGGGCCGCCGAGGTTGCCGTCGATCTGGAAGGGGGAGTTCTCCTTGAGGCCGCAGACATCGAAGAGATTGTGCCGGGTGGACTGGCGGAAGAGCTGGAGGACGCTCTGGTAGGCGGCGTCGCCGTCTTCGAGGCGGGCCATGCAGTTGATGATCCAGGAGCGCGACCAGCCGGTGCTGCCGCCGCCGGCGGCGAGGCGGCGGTCAAGGGTGGTGCGGCAGGCCTTTGCAAGCTCAGGGGTGCGGCGCAGGGTGATCTGGTCGTCGGGGAAGAGGGCGAAGAGGTGGGAGATGTGGCGGTGGCCGGGCTCCTGGTCGGCGTAGTCCTCCTGCCACTCCTGCAGGTTGCCGGCTTTGCCGATCTTGAGAGGGGGAAGCTTGGCGAGCGCGGCGGTGCATTGGGCGCGGAGAGCGGCGTCAGTGTTCAGGAGTTCCGCACTGCGGACTACACGGGACAGGATGGCGCGGGTGATCTCGATGTCCATGGTGGGGCCCATGCAGAGGTTGAAGCTTTTGCCGCCGGGGAGCTTGTACTTGTTCTCCGGAGAGCAGGAGGGGCCGGTGGTGAGGTGGCCGGTGTGGGGATCTTTGGTGAGGTAGTCGAGGAGGAAGAGGGCGTTGTCGCGGAGGCGGGGGTAGGCGCGCTCGCGGAGGAAGTCGAGCTGACCGGAGTACTCATAGTGGTCCCAGAGGTGGAGGGAGAGCCAGGAGGAGCCCATGGGCCAGATGCCGCCGCCGAGGCCGTCGATGGGGGCGGAGTCGCCCCAGATGTCGGTGTTGTGATGGACGACGGTGCCGCGGGCTTTGTAGTACTTCTGCGCGGTGAGGGCGCCGGGGGTGCGGGTGCTGTCGATGAGGTCGAAGAGGGGGGCGTGGAGGTCGGCGAGGTTGGCGCGCTCGGCCAGCCAATAGTTCATCTCGGTGTTGATGTTGATGGTGTACTTGGAGCCCCAGGGTGGGTCGATGGACTCGTTCCAGATGCCTTGCAGGTTGGCGGCGAGGGTGCCGGGGCGGGAGCAGGAGATGAGCATGTAGCGGCCGTACTGGAAGTAGATGGGGAGGAGCGTGACGTCTTCGCCGCCGTCCTTGATGTGCTGGACGCGCTTGTCGGTGGGGGTGTGGGCGTTGAGGTCCGGGCCTAAGGTGATCTCGGCTCGGCGGAAGAGGCGATGGTGGTCGGCGATGTGGCGGCTGCGGAGGTCGGCGTAGGTGCGGGC
>Ga0193753_10002232_pt1 | contig 15625 bp, 10 predicted proteins | sample H1c2metaG_FD_144925 | JGI IMG/M metagenome (GOLD analysis project Ga0193753, IMG submission 144925) | Soil microbial communities from a riparian zone of the East river system, Colorado, United States - H1c2 | ecosystem: Environmental > Terrestrial > Soil > Riparian zone | place: USA: East... | reverse complement strand
GAGATCATATTCGGGAAGGTCATGAACATCTTCCCGTCGGTACCGAACATGACCTGGTTGTCGTAGCGGATACCCGCGTTGAGGGTGACCTTGTCCATGATGGACCAGCTATCCTGGATGAACCCACCGATGTTGACGTTGGTCGAGCGGGAGACGAGTCGGTCGATCCACACCGCCTGATCGGGGGCGGCCTCATACCCGTAGCCTCGCGTCGTCGTGAACGACGCTCCGTTCGTGCCCTCTTGCATGAACCGCGTCCCCGTGTAGCCGCGGCTATGCCACGACGAGGCCAATTCGAACTCCACGCCGGCCTTGATGACGTGGTGGCCACCGGCCTGGCCGAGGATCGTCAGGATGCTCTTGGCCGCATAACTATCGAGAACCTGCTGATCGATGAAGCCCCTGCCGCCGGTGTCGTATTGCAAGAGTGGGCAGTTCGAGCGAGTGATCGCGGAGCCCGGCGTGGAGCCCGGCAGGGGGCCACGCGAGCAACCGGGCACGTTCTCGAACTCTTCGAGACCGTGATAGTCCCCGCCCGAGTTGCGACGGTATCGGACCGCGGGCAGCGCCGAATATCCGATGCCGCTGCCAACGTTGAAGCCGTCCGCGGGGAGAGTGCCGCCAAGCTCGTGGTGCCACCCGAAGGTGGTCTCGAGGTTTTTCGATTTGTTGTCGAAATCCGCCGTCCACTTCAAGATCGTGTCGTACGCGCCCGAACGACGAACGCTCGCCAGAGCCCCGTAGGAACCGGTCAAGTTGATTTCGGTATTCGTAGCTTCGATCAAACCGGTTTGCGGATTGACCGAGTAGTCACCCCCGCCGCCCGAAGTCGTCGGCGTGGCGGCGAACGTGAGCGCGAGCTTGTGATTCTGATTGATGCGGTAATCGAGTTTCCCGAAGATCTGGTACGACGTCGAGACCGCCTTGTACTGCTTCATGGATCCCGGGATCCCCGCGGTCCCCGTCACGTTTCCTTCGGCGTCGTAAGTCGAAGCTTCGATGCCGCGATCGAGGTTGTAGCTCGCACGCGAAACGCCAAAGCCCAAGTAGTACCAAAGCTTGTCCTTGACGATCGGACCACTCTGGTCGAAGCCGATGTCGTAGACGTTGCCGAGCGAGCGGCGCGTCTGGACCGCCGTACCGGTGAAGTAAGGATACTTGCGCGCGCCCTCGAGAGCGCCCGGCGTCCAGTTCCCCCACACGGAGCCGTGATATTCATTCGATCCGGACTTGGTAACGACGTTGAGGATACCGCCGGTCGACCGTCCGTACTCCGGCATGTAGCCGCTCGAGAGAATGTTCACTTCTTTGACGAACTCGATCGAAAGCGGCGAGCCGTTGGTGCCGTACTTCGAACCGTTCGAGCGAAGACCGTCGATGACGTACGAGTTCTCGGGCGACGTCGTGCCGTTGATCGACGTACCGTAGAGATCCGACGTCGCGCCGGGTGCGGCTTCCGCCACGGACTCGAAGCTTCGCTGCGCGCCGCCGCGCGACCCGGGATTCGTAATCGGGATGCGCGACGTAAAGTCGCTGTTGAGGTTTGCGCCGCCGCTGGTCGATCCGACATCGACCGTCGGTGCGCGGGCGACGACGACGACTTCCGAGGCCTGAAGCCCTTCCGGAAGCACGTCCGCGTCGAGGCGAATCGTGGCGTCCGCGCGCAGCTGAATCTGGTCGCGCTGGTACGCTCGATAGCCTTCTTTATCGAGATGTAAGGTGTAGATGCCTGGCGCCAGCGACGGAATGCGGTAGGTTCCAGAACTGTCCGTCGTGACGATTTGCTCGCCCTGAAGCGCGGGTGACGTCACGGTGACAACGACGTCTACTACTCCCTTCTTCGAGGCCGCATCGACGACTTTACCAGTAAGAACCGCCGCACCCTGCTGTGCTTGCGCCGGCGCCACCACGACAATCGTGGCGGTTAGCGCGGCGACAGAAAGAGCCCAATTGGGTCGAAAAGCTCGCAGTCTCATCGTGCTCCCTTAATGCCGTGCGCCCGGCGGAGCGTGGTGCGCCCGTCGGGTGTGTGTCGTGAAATGAGTCCAGCTGGCAATAGCCACGTGACGGGGCTGTTCGGCAAGAGAAACTCGCGCGCTCCGGAATAAATCTGGACCGTAAGGACGTGAAGGTGTGCCGTTAGGTTCCTAACCCTCCTTTACGCGCACGAAATTGCGTTCAGACCGCAGTATTCCAGTGTGGGGGCGGTACGAATCAGCGCGTCAAGTCCCACAAAGTGGGCTATTGTGCCTTTTTCACGACCCATCGGGTTCACGACCCGTCGGAACGTCGCGATGAAGCGACGCTCGTGGCGCGGTTCATTGGGTAACGATATCCGTTAAGCACACTCGGGCATCAGCGCGGGCTCGCGCAAATGCGTTCGGCCACGCCCCTCTCGGCTACGCCCCTCTCGGCCACGGTGAGATGGTCGAAAAGGAGCGACAACCGCGCGTTTCGCGAGCCCGTACGCGGGCGATGGATCGCGCGCGCTGGAGCACGAGACGAGGGGAGCCGACAAAACGAAACGACCCCGGATGCGATCCAGGGTCGTTTCATGCTCGAACAGCTGCGCGACTAGAAGCTGCCGCGGATACCGAAACGGAATTGCCGCGGCTCTTGGTAGAGGCTGGCGTTGCCGAAGTTCGGATTGATCTGCGATGCCGTGATCGCTTGGCCACTCACCGGGCTTACGACCTTGCCCGGCAAATCGCTACGCGTTCCGTTCACGACCGGGAGGACGTTGCTGCGCGTGTACCGCTCGTCGGTCGCCAACGTGCCCTGGAAGTTGAGCAGGTTGAAGATGTCCATGGTGACCGCGATGGACATGCCGCTCTCGAAGCGCCAGGTGTACCCGAGGTGCGGGTTGAAGTTCCCCGTCCACGGCAGTCGATCGCCGGTTCCGCGGGGCAGGATGAACACTTCGTCCGCGCCGTACAGAGCGTGAGCGCCGAGGAAGTTGGTCGGCCCACCCGATGTCGCCGTGATCGCGCCGCCCACTTGGGCGAGAGACTCTTTGGTGATCTTGAAGTCCTTCGACGCGTACACCTTGATGTTGTGCCGGTGATCGCCCGGCAGGTCGCCGCTCTGATTCACCAGGAGCGACTTGAGGTCGAAGCTCGAGTTGGCATTCGGATCAAGCTGTCCGGTATCCGACTTGAAGAGACCACCCACGTTGCCGCGCAGCCACGACAGGGTGTAGCTGACCTGCGCGAGCCACTCGTCGGCGAACGTCTTCGTGAAGTAGACGGTACCGGCGTCGTAGTTGCGCTTGGCCTCCGGGAAGCCCGACGCGATCCCTTTTCCAGGGTTACCGATGAAGAACGATGCCGCTTCGTCGTTGCTCATGTCCTCGACGATGTTGTTCATCCATCGGCGAGTGTAGGTGGCTCCGAGGCGCCCATTCTTGAAGATTTCGTACTCCGCGCCGGCACTAAGCTCGCTCTCCGACTGCGGGTTGAGGTCTGGATCGATGGAGGCTTTGCCCGCGGAATAGGCCGCGTAGCTACGGTCCACCGCGGCGCCGTAACCACCGTTCGCTCCGTATCTCTGCACGGCGCTGCCGCGGCACACGGTGTTCGCTTGGTTGATGTCGCGCGGGTCGCACTTCGAACCGTCGACGCTATAGAGAGCTCCGGGCTCGCCGCCCGTTCCGCGGTCGGCGATGTCGAGCGGCACGCTCTCGTAGAATTTCGCGTAGTTCACGAAGATCTTGGATCGACCGCGTTGCGTCGGATCGAAGATGAGGCCCGCGCGTGGCGAGATCTGATTGGGGAAGGCCAAGAACAGCTTTCCGTCCGTCCCGTAGATCATCTGCGCGTCGTAACGGACACCCACGTTCAGGGTGACCTTGTCCATGATCGACCAGCTATCTTGGACGAAGCCGCCCATGCTGACCGAAGTCGAGCGGGTGACGGCTCGGTCGATGATAACCGGAGTATCGGGGGCCTTTAGATATCCGTAACCGCGAATGATGTCATACCCGGTGCCGTCGGACGTTTCCTGCATCGCGACGCTGCCGGTATAGCCGCGGCTGTTCCACGAGCTCGACAACTCGAATTCGGCGCCCGCCTTAATAACGTGGTGACCGGCCGCCTGACCAAGGATCGTTAGGACGCTTCGTGCCGAATAGCTGTCCAGTACCTCTTGGTCGGTAAACCCTGGACCGCCAGAGTAATAGGTCTGAACCGGGCAAAGCAGCGGGTTGGGAGTTCCAGGCGCATCGCATCCGGGAACGTTTTCGAAATCGTTGACGCCGTGGACGTGCGGAGTGTTGCGGCGGTACGTGATGTTCGGGAGGTTCGAATAACCAAGCCCGCTTCCTACGCCGAAACCGTCGGCGCCGAGCGTTCCGCCCAACTCATGGTGCCACCCGACCGTGGTCTCGAGGTTCTTCGACTTGTTGTCGAACTCCGACGTCCACTTCAGGATCGTGTCGTACGCGCCTGAACGCCGCGTACTCGCACGGGCCCCATACGTGCCGTTGATATTGAATTCGTTGACCGCACCCTCGACGTGCCCGGTCGCCGGATCGACGGCGAAATTGCCACTTCCGCCGGCCGATGTCGGGGTCGCGGCAAAGCTCAACGCGAGCTTGTTGTTCTGATTGACGCGATAGTCGAGCTTCGCAAAGATCTGATACGAGGTGGCCGTCGCACCGTACTGCTGGTTCGAGCCGGGAAGTTGGGTCTGACCGGTCACCGTGCCATCGGCCGCGAGATTGTTCGCGTAGACGCTGCGATCGAGATTGTAGATGGCACGCGAAACGTCGAAGCCGACGTAGTACCAAAGCTTGTCTTTGACGATCGGGCCGCTCTGATCGAAGCCGACGTCGTAGACGTTGCCGAGTGAACGGCGCGTCTGGATGGCGGTGCCCACAAAGTAAGGATATTTGCGCGGTCCTTCGAGGCCGCCCGGGGTCCAGTTCGCCCACACCGAGCCGTGATACTCGTTCGACCCCGACTTGGTAACGACGTTGAGAATGCCGCCCGTCGACCGTCCGTACTCCGGCATGTAGCCGCTGGAGAGGACGTTGACCTCTTTAACGAACTCGATCGAAAGCGGCGACCCGTTGGTCGCGAATCGCGCGCTGTTGGTTCGCAGGCCGTCGATGACGTACGAGTTCTCAGGCGACGTCGTTCCGTTGATCGATGTGCCGAAGAGGTCTGCGGTCGCGCCCGGCGCGGCTTCCGCGACCGACTCGAACGTACGCTGCGCACCACCGTGAGCTCCCGGATTGGTGATGGGAATGCGCGACGTGAAGTCTTGGTTGATGCTCGCACCAGCCGTGGTCGATCCGACGTCGACCGTCGGAGCGTGAGCCACGACGACGACTTCCTCGGCCTTGAGTCCTTCGGGTAGAAGGTCGGCGTCGAGTCGAATCGTCGCGTCCGCGCGAAGTTGGATTTGATCGCGCTGGTAGGCGCGATACCCCTCCTTATCGAGGTGCAAGGCGTAGATGCCAGGCGACAGCGACGGGATACGGTACGTTCCCGTATTGTCCGTCGTGACGATCTGCTCGCCCTGAAGGGCTGGCGATGTCACCGTCACGACGACGTCTGCCACTCCTTTCTTGCTCGCAGCGTCGATGACTTTTCCGGTTAGGACCGCGGCACCTTGCTGAGCCTGTGCCGGCACCACGAGGGCGGCAGTGGCCGAGAAGACGGCGGCAGATAAGGCCCAGCGGGGAGTCCGGGCGTATGTACGAACAGCACCAAGCAGTCCAAATGATCGCGCTCTCATATGTCCAGCGTGCACTGACCACGTAACGGTAGAGCGACACAACTAAACTCCGTGAAAGGTAGGAATAGTTCGGACGGAGGCACATTTTTCCGACACCTAGCGCCCTTTGGAGCCCCATGGAGTCGTTGTCGTCTATTGTGCGCACCCCCGTGCACACATTCTGCGCAGGCGGTCGTTGGCACTACAATCGGGATGTGCGCTGCCCTCTCTCCTTGGGCTCTCGTTTGGGCATCCACTCGCGCATGCGCCGGATCTTCCTGTTTTCGCTGGCAATACCGTGGTTCGCGATGGTGAATCTCACGGAGCGCGCGGCCATGGCGCAGTCGCATGGCTCCGCCGCGGAGGAGTTGGTGCGCGAAGCGCGCTCTCAGGAGGCGGCAGGCGAGGATCAGAGGGCGCTTCGCTCATACACCGATGCCCTCGCCCTCGACCCGACGTGCGGCGAGGGCTACCTCGGGCTCGCATCGCTACGCTTACGCCTTGGCGACCCCCGCGAGGCCGAGCGCGTCTATTCCGTAAGCCTGGACCACGTGCCGGATCTGCACGCGGCGTTTCTCGGGCGGGCGCGGGCGCGAAGGACCATCGGAAAGGGGCCCGAGGCCGCGCAAGACTTGGAGATCTACGCCGCCAAGGAGGACAATCCACGAGCCCTGCGCGAGCTCGCACGGTGGTACGCGGAGGATGGGCGGCCCTTGGCGCAGCTCGCGACTTGGCGGCGTCTCTACGCCCTGGCCAGCGCGCGTGAAGATGCGGCGTTGATCGGCGAGGCACGCACGATGGTCCGCGCGCTCCAGATCGTCGTGCACCCCGTCGACCCCGTGAGCGCGCCGCCCATTCTCGTTCTCGTTGCGCCAGAGGACGCGACGCGCGCGGTGATTGCGCGCATCGCGCGCCGCGGCGGATAACCGACGTTATTCTTCGACGTCGACGAACGCCGCGTGCAGGGCGCGTTGTGCGGGCGCGAGCGCGGCCCCGGCAATCGTGGCACCGATGCGCAGCGGCCCTGCGGTCAGGGTGCTTGGAACGGTCTTCACGGATTCCAGCGCGTCGAGGAATCGTGGCAACGCCGCGGCCCCGAGATCTGCGCCAACGATGCTGACGAGCGCGTGGCCCGAGTCGATCTCGACGCCGGCCGCGCTTTGCTTCTTGCGCGCGCGATCCCAGTCCGGCACGTTGAGCAAAGGCACGACGGCGGTGGCACCGGATTTCGACCAGGCCATGTCGATCATGGGCAGGTGCATCTTGCCCACGAGGTCGGAAAAGTTACGAAGCGTGTCGCTGCAGCGCGCAACCACGACGCGATCAAGCCCCACCACGGCCCGCACCCGCGCGGTGCTCTCTTCGTGGGCCACGGTCTGGCGCACCTCGCGGGCCATCGCGCGGATCGTCCAAAAATGGGGGTCGCTCGTGCGGCGCGCGTAGATGGCGATCTTGGCTCGCCTGGCCCACTCGACCGCCTGCGCATTCAGAACTTTGGCGCCGCTTTCCGCCATCTGTTGCAAGGTGGCCAAATCGATCTCGGCAAGATGCCGCGGGTCGGTCACCACCCGCGGATCGGCCGAATAGACGCCGTCGACGTCGCTGTAGATCTCGCAGCACTCCGCCCCGAGCGCCGCGGCGAGAGCGACTGCGGTCGTATCGGAGCCGCCGCGGCCGAGGGTGGTAATTTCGCGCTTGTAGCTCATTCCCTGATAACCGGCGACGATGACGATCCGGCCACGCGCCAGTTCGTCTTCGATGCGGTGAGGGCGCACTTCGATGATGCGCGCATCGAAGTGGCGATCGTTGGTCATGATGCCCGACTGGCTGCCGGTGAAGCTCACCGCGTCCAGGCCGCGCGCGTGAATGGCGATGGACAAGAGCGCCATCGAGACGCGCTCGCCGGTCGAGACGAGCATATCGAGCTCGCGGCGCGGCGGATCGAACGCGGTTTCGCCCGGCGGCCGCACGCTGCGGGCCAGCGCCAAGAGCTCGTCCGTCGTCTTGCCCATGGCGCTGACGACGACGACCACATCGTGCCCCGCCGACTTGGCCGCGACGATCTTGTCGGCCGCCTGTCCGATTTTCGCAACGTCTGCGACCGAAGAGCCCCCGTACTTCTGAACGATGATCGACATGGGCGGCTTACTTTACTCGCCCTTGCGCTCGCCGTGCTCCTCCGTCGAATGCGGTTGGAACGCCAGCAAACCGAAGAGCCCACTCACCCAGGCCACCCCGCGCGCGTCGTCCCACGCGAGGGCTAAAATCTCGGGATCGTCGCCAAAGCCGGCTCCACCTACCTCGGCGACGATGCGCGCCTCGCCGCGCGGAAACGATGCCGGCACGCGCACCAACCACGCCCGGCCGGCAACGCGCGACACGAGCGCCGCGAGCACGTGGTCGTTCGCCTTCGTTTCCGCCGTGACGCGTAGATCGGCCGTTTTCTCCAGCCCCAGTCGAGACAAAGTCCTTTCGAACGACTCGGCAGCGTCGTGCTCGGCCGGCGCGCGACCAAAGCTGCTCGCATTGTCGACGGAAACGCGCCCCCACGGACTCGGGTCCCACGGGAGCGGAGCGTCGTCCTCGAGGGTCACGTCCTCGAGGGCCACGTCCTCGAGCGCGGCGTCGTCGAGATCGCCCTCTTCGTCCGCGTCCAGGGCCGGAAGATCCGCCTCGCGCAGCTCTTCGTCCGGACCGCTCGGCCCTTCCTCGCCGCCGTCGAGCAGCATGGGGGCGCTCGGTGCCTCGTCGAGCCCGAAGTCTTCCCCATCGACCCCCGGCTCGTCGTCGTCACCGATGACGCTTCCTCCCAGCGCCGACAAATCATCTTCGAGATCGAGCGCACCAAGCTCGAGCCCCTCCGCGGGTTCGGCGTCCGTCAACCATGAGCGCTCTTCCTCGGCGAGCTCCTCGACGGGATCCCCTTCACCGGTCGAATCGTCGAGCGGATCGATACCGTCATCGAGGTTCGCGGCGTTCGATGCGAGCTCGTCCTCGTCGTCCAGCTCATCAGCCGGGTCGACGTTTTCGTCCTCGTCTTTATCACCGTCGAGCGGCGGCAACTCGTCGAGATCCTCGTCGTCCGTGGGTTCGCTCTGTTCGATCTGGCCCGTTGGCTGCGCCCGACGCATGTCACGAATGTCCTACGGCGTTGCACGCGCGCCAGCAAGCGCAGATGACGACCCCAACGGCCACGACGGCCCAGCGGTGCGACAGGACGTGAAGAGAAACCGCATGCTCCTCGGATCTTTCCGCGGCTGGAGCCGAGGCATTCTGACGCACGATCACACCTCTTGCGTGTGGCACAAGCCGCACGGCGGGCGTGTCCTACGTGACCCGATTGTCACGACGCCGTGTACGATGACCGAGAAAAGCCGTGCGGGCATCCCAGTGGACGCGGCGCTTTGCCTTGTACGTGCGCGTGAATACGCAAGGGCACGATGAGTGCATTAACCTTCGTCATGAGCCACCGACAACACGTCGTCGTCCGAGTGGTGGCACTCGCCGTGATCGCCTTCCTCCACTTGTACTCCCGCGATCATGGCCTCGATCGGTCCGCGTCTAGCCCCCAGGTCGAGACCGTCGCCATCAGCCGGTAATTTCTCCCCGCGACCTCGCTTTTCCCCGGTTTTTTCCATGCGGTGTCGCAACCGTCTCGGGTTTTGAGCATCGGCATTGCGCGCACCCCGCGACCTTCGTACCTTCCGGGTCGCTGATGCGCTTTCTCGTGCTCTCCCGCAACGCCACGCTTTACTCGACGAGCCGGCTCGTTCTCGCCGCTCGCTCGCGCGGGCACGAGGTAACGGTCGCCGACCCGCTCGATTTTCACATCGTGGTGTCGCGACGGCGGCCCGCCATGTTCCTCGGCGACCGACCCGTGCCGCGCGCCGACCTGGTGATTCCGCGTATCGGAGCGTCCATTACCAACTACGGCCTCGCGGTCGTTCGCCAATTCGACATGATGGGCGTGCCGGTGCTCAACACGGCCGTCGCGATCGCCCGCTCACGCGACAAGCTCCGCGCGATGCAACTACTGACGCGCAAGGATATCGACGTACCCCGCACCGTTTGCGCGAAAACGCCCGACTCCGTGGACTTGGCACTCAGGTTCATCGGCGGCGCCCCCGCCATCGTGAAACTGCAGCAGGGCGCCCAAGGGATCGGGACCATGATCGCCGAGACACCGCAAGCCGTTACATCGCTGCTGGAAACGCTCTGGGCGATGGGCCAAGACATCATTTTACAGGAGTACATCGCCGAATCGAAAGGGCGCGACTACCGCGCCATCGTCGTCGGTCGACGGGTCGTCGCCGCCATGAGACGCCAAGCAAAGGCGGGCGAATTTCGCTCCAACCTGCACCGCGGCGGCCTCGGTGTACGCGTCAACCTCGATCGACGCTATTGCCAGGCCGCGATTGCTGCCGCCCGGGTCATGGGGCTCGAAGTGGCCGGAGTCGACATGCTCGAAGGGCGCGACGGGCCGAAAATTCTCGAGATCAACAGCTCCCCCGGCCTCGAGGGAATCGAGCGCACCAGCGGCGTCGACGTGGCAGGTGCCATCATTTTGCACGCCGAACGCTTCGTGCTCCGCAAGAGCAAACGGCACGCGAAAAAGGATCTCGTGCTGGAGCAGGAGCGGCGAAATCGGCGCATGCGGCAGCCTCTTCATTTCGCAAACGGCGGATAGAGCGGAATGCTGAAGATCGAACGCCAAGGCCGCGCGATCGTCTGGACCATCGCGCGCCCCGAGGTGAAAAATGCGCTCAACGAGGCGACCCTGCAGACGCTTTCGGGCGCCATCGACGATCTGCGTAGCGACCGCTCGATCCGCTGCGTCATTCTAACCGGCGAGGGCGACGCGTTTTGCGCCGGCGGCGATCTCCGCGAGCTACGCCACATGACCTCGAAAGAGGAAACGGAACGCTTCGCGAAGGTCGGCGAGGAAGCCTGCGCCCGGCTCGAAGCGCTCGAGATCCCGGTCATCGCCGCCATCCCTGGCGTAGCGTTCGGCGCCGGCGCAGAGCTTGCGCTCGCGTGCGATCTGCGGGTCGCGGACGAGCGCGCGCGATTGTCGTTCAAGCAGGTACGCATGGGCGTAACGAGCGCGTGGGGAACGGTGCCCCGCCTGCTCGCGGTGGCGGGTGCGGGAGGGGCCGCACGTCTTCTTTTTACGGCACATGAAGTCACGGCCAGGGAAGCGCTCGACCTTCGCCTGGTGGACTCGGTTTGCGAAAATGGCACCTGCGTCGCGGCGGCGCTCGCCTGGGCCGACGACATCGCCCAAGGCTCGCCGCAGGCCGTGGCGGCGATGAAGGCGCTTCTCCGAACCGCCCGGACGAACCCTGGGGCCGTTCGAGACGAAGAGCGCGCCCGTTTCGTCGCAACGTGGACCTCGCCGGACCACGCCGACGCCATGAACGCGTATTTCGAGCGCCGCGCCCCGAGGTTCGGCTCGCGTTAGCGCCGCTCCCGCGTCCCCGCACCGCGCCATCATCGCCGCTACGGCGTGAGGATCATTGCCGTGCACACCGACCTTGCATCGCGCTCGAAACGTCCCTCGAGGACGAGCCCCGCGGCCAGCGACGGCGTGAGCGTCTCGAGAAGACGCGCAGAAAAGCGACCGGCATCCGGATCGAGCACGTCGATCACCGCGGCGTGGAAACCGAAATAGCGCCCCACCTGCGGGTACAGGCATTTGAAGACCGTCTCCTTCGCCGAAAAAATGACGGTGAGCGCCAGCCCCGTGCCCCACCCCGTCTTTCGCGCGACGGCACTCGCCTCGTCGAGTGTGGCGATCTTGTCGAGCAATCGCGTCGCGAGATCGTCCGTCATCACCAGCTCGGCATCGAGACCAATGCCGCGCGCGTCGCGCGAGCGCGCGAGTGCGGCGGACGCAAAGTGATGCGTGTGCGTGATCGCTCCGACGATGCCCTCTGGCCACACGGGTTCGCGATTTCGCCCCACGGCGATCAGGAGGTCGGCGTGCTCGGGCCCACACGCGCGCATCGCTTCGCGCACGCAATAGCGCCCTGCCAGAAACTCCGCTTGCCGCTTTCGCACGGCGCGTCCGAGTGAATCGGGAAGCGCGACCCCCGGAAACTGCTCCGCGAGATCGGTCGCATCGTCCCAGTCGAACGCCACGCTATGCTGCGCCACGAACGACGGAAAGAGTGCGGGGTTGGGAACGGGCGCGGCGATGGTCGGAGCAGGTTAGCGCAGACGGTGCACGCCTGATTCAAAAGCGTCCCGTAAGCCCCGCACCACCGAACGAAGGCCCCACGAAGGGCGCGAACGACATTTCGGTCGGCTCCAGGGGGTTCGAAGGGCGCGGCCTTCGCTCTTCGGGACGCGCGCGGGGCGGGAGCAACGTCGGTTGGTCGAATACGTAGAACAAGAGCCCCGTGACGAGTGCCGCTCCACCGACGGAGAAGGTCAAGACGGCCGCCGTTTTCCACCGGTCGCGCGCAGCGCGCGCATCACGGTAGTCTCTTGCGTCTTCGGGCGAGGCGGGGCCCTGCTTTTGGGCGTCGGTCACATCCTGCGCGGCCTGCTGACGATTGAGCGCCGCGACGGAAAATACCCCGCCGGCCAACACCAGCGCGCCACCGCTGATGAGAAGGGATCGCGCCACGAGCCGTTGCCCCGTCGCCTGCAGCGAGATGGCCACCGTCTTGCGCTCGTCACGCCGGAACTCGATGTCTTGCGAGAACGCTCGGTAGCCGTTCTTCGTCACGACAATCAGATGCGTCCCCGACTCGACCTCGAGAGCGCCGGCAAGGGGCGTGGCCCCCACGCTCCGCCCATCGATGGATACATCGCATCCTTTGGGCCCCGAAACGACGAGGTGGGCTGGCCGTTCGCGCAGCTCCACGGGGACGGGCACGAGCATGCGGTCGACGGCGAGCACTTCGCGGTCCTCGTCGAAGTATCCGTCGAGGCTCACGTGCACGCGATGTTTCCCCGGCAGAACCTCCGCCGCAAGCGGAGCTTGTTTGCGCTCGCGGCCGTCGATCGTGAACGATGCGCCGCTCGGCTGCGTCGTAACCATGAGGCGTGCGGGCTCCTTCGCGTTCGCGTCGGTGGGCGCCACCACGTTTGCATCGCCGATTCGGGCGGCCATCGGTTCGAGCTCGGACAGAGCTTGCGCGGCGTCGGCACGCCGGCCGCCGTCGGGAACCTGATCGATATACGCGCGGAAGTTCGAGATTGCCGCCCTGAGGTGCTCGGTGTTCTTGCTAATGAAATATTGCCGGCGATGCGCTTGCCCCAATGAGTAGACGATGGCAGGTCGAGGCAGAAGGCTGTTGGCCTCCGTAAAGGCTTGAATCGCGGCCGCGTATTGCCCGTGCGCGTAGGCTTCCGCGCCCGAGCTGAAAAGCATCTTCGCGTGATCCGTTTCCGTCGGACTCGCGCTATCGGCACCTCGAGCCGGAGCGGCATATCCAAGTAGGGACGCAGGGGCGGACGCGATAGACGTCGCCAGAACGATTCCACGAAACCGGTTTCGTCGTTTCATCGCGGCGTTCCTTTGAAGACGAGAAGCTGGCTTCCGGTTGCGACCAGGATGTCGTCGACGCCATCCGCGTCGACGTCGCCCGCCGCGATGCTCGTTCGAAAACCGTTGGCAGCGCCGCCCGCCACTTTTCCGCTCAGGTCCCCGACCGCTTTCGGGGGAGAGAAGGAACGCGTGGCCTTATTGGCGGTGAGCACGAAGACCGCGAGGCGCCCCGTCGGATCGCCCGCCGGACGCGTGAGAACGACGAGATCCTTCTTGTTGTCCGTGTCCGTCGACTTTTCGTCGGCGTAGATCCACGCACAATCGAAGATGTCCTCGCCCGGTACGTCGACGAGGAGCGGATCACCGAGTTTGCCGTTTCGGTCGTTGAAATAGACCTGGAGCCTTGGCCTTGGACCCTCGGTCTGCGTTTTCCCGACGGAAAAGAGCGCGACCAAGTCTTTCGCGCCATCGCCATCGACGTCGGCGGCGCGCAGCTTCCACAAAAAGCGAGACGAAGAGAGCGACGGCGCCGAGACGCCCAAAGTCATCGACTGCGGCCCTCCGCCAAACGCGGTCGAGGACTCGGGCGACCACTTGCCATCGGCGAGCCTCGCGACCGTCAGCAAGCCGGCGCGTGTCATGTCGTTTTCCTCGCCGTCGGCTTCGAACGCAGGCGGTACGGCAACGACCAGCTCGTCGAGCGCGCCGTCGGACTCCGGATCGAGATCCAGTGCCGCCGCGACGGCTTCCGTCCATTGGGGCTTTCCGGTTGCCGCGCCCAATGCGTCGAGGTTGAACCCACCCTGCGTCACATCGTTCGTGATCACCCGCGCATCGGCAGTCAACGGGATGTTCCAGAGGGTGAACGCATCCCCCTCCCGCAAGGGCTCCCCGAGCGCGGCCACATCGGGCGACGACCCTCTCGTGACTTCCCTCGACCCGCAGCTGCAGCGGGGATACCAATCTTCGATCCACCGACCCCGCGAGCATCGAGAGAAATTGAGCGTTCGATTGCCCGGTGTCCGTTCCCACGACGGCGATATCGGCAAGCCCGTCCGGGAGACTGTTCGGTCCCACGGGAAGGCTCCCCGCCGAGATGTGCTCGATCGAAGGAAAATGCCCCATGCTCACGGGCGCCTTCGGACCACCTCGCGGCGAACCAAATGCGACAAGCACGTCGGTGCCGCTGGAAAATGCGATGTCCGTCGCCTGATCGCCGTCGAAGTCGGCCGCTGTGAGATTTTTGGCCCCGTTCAGGACAGAGCGACTGAACGGCGTCATCACGAGCGGCTGCGTGGTGCCCGCATAGAAATCGAGGTTCCCCGCCCCTCCGGCAACGACGTCCACGAATCCGTCCGAATTGAAATCGCCGATCTTGGCGTCTTGCCATGGAGCATTGACGGGAGAAAGGATTCGGACGTCTTGCGCCGTACCGCCAACTCCAGGAACGCGAAGTAGGATTCCATCGGGTAAGACGAAATCGCAGAGCATATCTGGACTGCTCCCTACCTTCGTGAGCTGCCCCGCGGCCAGTGGGAATACGTCTTGGTCCGTAGGCCCGAGCTCGAGCCGCAAGGCGTCGTCCAATTTCGTTGCGAGCCCGTCGTTCGTAACGGGATGATCGACGGGTGACGTCGATTGAAACTGGCCGTCGCCAACACCGTAGGAGACGAAGATGGACGGAGAACGGTCGTTGGCGATCGCCGTGTCGATTTCGGTGTGTACGAGGACGTCGAGCCGGCCGTCGCCGTCGAGGTCCGTCAGCAAAATGCCTTTGGCACCAACGACGTAGCGATCGGTGGGCCGCCCGGGGACACCCGGAAAACGAATCGCCGGAGGAGGCGCAGCCGATGGCGCTCCGCCGATTGGGAGCGTGCCGCCCGCGATGGCGCGGCAAGGGAAGAACACGTCGACCCCCGGCGCACCCGCACCGACGGTCCCGCGCCCGAATGCGTAGAGCATCTCGGGGCACGCATCTCCGTCGAGATCGCCGACCTGTACTTCGCCCACGAGATCCTCTGCGCGCGCCCGGAGCGCCTGAATCGGCGTCACCTCGCCCCCGCGCTGAAGTTCGATATCCGGCGGTTGCGTCGCACCCGGGTACGTGTCGTCACCGGGTGGCGGCTTGCCGCCGATCGCAGCGTGGGTATCGGCGAATACGAGGCGCAAGCCCTGCCCCACGCCTCCGACGAGGAGACTCGGATATTGGGCCGGGTCGAGCGTGCGATCGGCGCGCCCCTGCCAAACCGCGATTTGCCCAGTCGGAAAGAGCAAATCGTTCAACGCATCGGTCGTAAGAGAGGCCACAATCGGAGGCAACAGGCCCGAATTCGGAAGTTCCGCGGCCTCGCCGAACGTGGTGCCATTGAAAAAGAGGACGCGCGTGACGCCGGGCGAAGTTGCAATGAG
>Ga0193753_10002231_pt1 | contig 15626 bp, 10 predicted proteins | sample H1c2metaG_FD_144925 | JGI IMG/M metagenome (GOLD analysis project Ga0193753, IMG submission 144925) | Soil microbial communities from a riparian zone of the East river system, Colorado, United States - H1c2 | ecosystem: Environmental > Terrestrial > Soil > Riparian zone | place: USA: East... | reverse complement strand
GATAGTGGTGCCATGAGTGCCTGGTATATTTTTTCCGCCATTGGTTTTTTCCCGAATGCCGGCCAGAATATTTATTACCTGACAGGGCCATTGTTCAGCAGGATCATCCTGCACATGGGTAATGGTAAAACACTTATTATTGCTGCACCAAATGCTTCTGAAAAGAATATTTATGTACGCAATGCATTCATCAATGGAAAAAAAACAGCGGGTACAATTATCAGCTATGATGATATTAAAAATGGTGGCACCATAAGATTTGATATGAGTGAAACAGCATTTATTTCTACAAAATGATTTATAAACAGGAGCAATGGATATTCAATCATTTTTTTTGCGTGATTTTATCAGGGAAAACGAAGTGCTTCACCTGGCAAGGGTAACCATTTATTCCCGGAGGGATATTTCCCTGCACAAACATGATTTTGCTGAAATCTTTTGGGTTGAAAATGGTAGCGGAACCCATTTGATAAATGGCCGGGAAATAAAATTAGAACCGGGAGATCTTGTTATGATACGGCCTGATGACCAGCATACTTTTACGTCTTCCAAAAAGGGGCTTACCATTATGAACCTGGCATTTTCAACAGAAACATTACATTACCTCCGTGCCCGTTACTTTCCTGATGTAAATTATTATTTCTGGACGGATGAGTTTTTACCTTTTACAAAACCGGTTGATATAAAATTAATCAACCAGATTTCAAAAAGAGCGGAAGAAAGTTTTAAATTCCGGAATTCGCTGCTTTATCTTGATAGTTTGTTATTGTTTATTTTCCGTTCAATAGCTGCAAATGAAGATATGAGTGTAAACAAACAAATCCCGATCTGGCTTCATAATGCCATGCAGGACTTTTGTACGCCGGAATTATTTAAACAGGGCTACGGTGGTTTCGTAAATATTTGTGAAAAAAATATAGACCATATAAACCGGACGGTAAGAAAGTTCCTGAATAAATCCCTCTCTGATCTTATTGCAGAATTACGAATGAGTTTTGCAGCAAAACAACTTGTAATAACCAAAGTCCCGATTAAAACAATTTGCAGCGACTGCGGATTTAACAGCCTGGGACATTTTTATAAAACGTTTAAAAAAATTTACCATTTAACACCCTTCGATTACCGGAAAATAAATCAAAATGTTGCCTGACGAAAGAGGCGGAATTATTATTAATACACAGCAGCATATGAATTCAAAATATCCGATCTTATTTATTGCAGCAAAACGATGCCTGCTTTTTTCTTTAACGGCGGTTTCTTTTATTGTAAACCTGTACGCCCAATCAGGGTATTTAAAACCACGCTGGCAATTAAAGGATTTTGCCATTGATCTGAATAAATTAGTAACGCAGCCCGGCCAGCTTTGGGTGGGAAGCGGCTATACTACTGTTAATCCGGTATTGGGCTCTGTTCTTGGAACAGCTGATGTACTATCTCCTCCTGTCTCCGGCAGAAATTTCTCATTTAAGGCAATGTTTGTTGCCAATGGAGATACCATCCGGGATCAGTTTGTATGGGGAAGTAAACCCAATAATATTCTTTACACTGGCGGCTCATGGCAGCCCGACAGAATTATCCGCAGGGGCATTTACCACAGGATGCATGCCAACGGGTTAATTTCATTCGAAATAATCTCTCATTTAATTCCATTGGCAGACAGATCGGGGTTCATGATCCGCTATGAGGTCAGGAATAGGGCGGCTAAAAAATTAACGCTGGCGCTTATTCCATTAGTAGATCCCGGCAAGCCATCATTGATTCCCCTGAAGGATTGGGGATTTATGCCACCTCCCTGGGGGTATTCCCCGGCTCCTTACGGATATTCGCCACCCATTGAATCTATTGTGGTCACAAAAAGCGGCAGCAATGAATGGAGTACGGATAAAGTAAAATTAAACCTGTTCCTGGAAGGGAATAACCTGGTAATAGATACCGGTGAAGGAAAAATCGGTTATGTTGCTGTTGTGTTTTCTGATAAAGCAGCCACTCAGGAAGCAATCAATGATTTTGCAGACCTGGAAAGAAAAACCAATGGTATATGGGATAAGCGCTTAAAATGGGCGCTCAGCAAAATCCCAACTTTAAAAACTGCCAACCAGGCGCTGGAAAATTATTATAAAAGATCCATTGTTTCAGGGCTTGTATGCATATGGGAAAAGCCAGACTTTAAATTGAACCCTGCACTTGTTACCAGTGGCCTTGACGGAGGATCCATGACCACCTATATCTGGGATGTGGCGGGCTATGCCCCGAATCTTATTTCTTTGATGATGGGCGATAAAATAGTGGATATTGCCCGTAACATGGCTGCTGTTGATTTAGAGAAATACAACGCCTTTACACAGGACGGGGACGGGGCAGGCGTCAGGTATGCTTACAGCACCGTTAGTTTTACCTCATTGGTATATGCAATTGCCTGCCAGGGCGAAGTTTACCCGGATCTTCTTGCACAGGTAAAAAGACTGGTGTTAAAAGATGAGGAGCGGCCCATGATAAATGGTATCACCGACTATGGAGAACAAAAAAATTTACTGGAGATGAGGGGAACGGGTTGGGAGCATATGGTACCGAGCCCTAATGCGGAAAGAGTATGGTGTCTTGAAAAACTAGCGGCCATGGGAGCAAAAACCGGGTACAATACATCAGACATTGATCAGTGGAAGAAAAAAGCGGATTCAATTGCTGTAAATATCAGGAAGGAGTTGTGGGACGATAAGGCCGGATGGTTTTATTGTAAATACCCGGACGGGCATAAAGAACTGGTATATTCCATCCAGGTATTTGATATGCTCAGATCAGGTGTGTGCAGCCCGGCAATGAAGAAAAAGATCGTAGAACAACTGGTAGAAAATAAATTCCTTTTCCCTTTTGGCGTAAGCAGTATATCTAAAGCAGATTCCCTTCACTATGAAGTAACGGATACCGACTGGGGTGGAGGAGGTGCCTATACCGGCGATGTTGCCCAGCTTGCTTTGGATCTTTATCGTGAACATTTTCCCGGAAAGGCATGGGATGTTTTAAAACGGCAGTTCTGGCTCGGGGAACTATGTCCTTATTTTCCGCAGGAACATTTTTGTGATCGCCCTGCATCACCTGTATTCAAACGTGCTAATATTGTTGCAGGTATAACCGGGGCAGAGGCTATTTTGTATGGGTTGATAGGGTTAGATCCCCGTTTGGATGGAAGTCTTTGGATACATCCACAAGCTGCATCTGAAGATAAAATAGAAATTAAAGGATATGGATTCAGAAACCATTTTATAGATGTAGTGGTATCCGGATCTTCCTGTAAGATTGTATTGGACGGCAAACTGGTTTACCAGGGGAAACCAATGCTTTTTAAAATTCTCTAGGCAATAAAAATAAAAAACCTCCTGCGCAGATGCATTGAACAGGAGGTTATTTTTTTAGGAGCGATAAACAACTTAAAACTGGATTTATGTGGTATACAACTGCTTAATCAAAGACCGGATTTGTTTATTGTTATACAAGGGTCTTGTTTTTCAAAAGATTTGTTTTGTATATTTACGGTTACAGCGTTTATTAATTCAGACTTCGATTCAACTGCGGGTATGCTTGTTACGTCATTAGACAATGAAATTGAATTGCTCTCTCATGTGGCAAAAGGGGATGAGAAAGCCTTTCGCCAGTTATTTGATCATTACTGGGGCAAAATTTATTCAGTTGCTTTCACATTAACCAAGTCGGCCGGGTTATCAGAAGAAATTGTTCAGGACGTATTTTTAAAAATATGGCTCAAAAAGGATCAATTACCCGCTATAGCAAAATTTGAATCTTACTTATTTATTGTAGCAAGAAATCATATTTTAAACCAGCTGCGTAAAAAAACATACGATCAGCATTTTACAGAACACCTTGAAAAACATTTTTCAGCAACAGCCTCATCGCCGGAGCAGGAGATGTTGCTGAAAGAAACAAACCACCTGATCAATAAGGCAATTGAACAACTACCGGCACGCCAGCGTGAAGTATACCAGCTAAGCCGTAATGAGGGCTTAGATGTAAATACAATTGCCCGGCAATTGGGCATTTCAAAACTGACCGTAAAAAGCCACTTGACCAAGGCTTTGCAATTTATACGCCACTACCTTCAGCCCTTTCCGGATAAGTTATTATTGTTCTTCTTCATTGAACATTTTTTGCTGTAGAAACAGCCCTTTTTTATTCAGCAGCTATTCCGGAAACAGTTTCTTTTTTAATATAAGCACGCTATTATATATACTGGCTGCTGCCCACTGTTGTATTACACCGGTTTGCCAGGTAAATGCTGCCGGTTAAAAAATATTTTTATTTCCACTCCTCCTCCTTCTTTTTTTATGTGTCTATACATACAGGAGATTTACAGGCTGCACCCAAAATTAAAGACCAGCACAAAAAAGAAGCATTCAAATCAATCGTATTATGAGCAATAAATCTTTGGAAGAATTAATAAAGGGTTACCTGGAAAATAATTTAACTAAAGAAGAATTAACTCATTTTTTAGCGCTGATAAAACAGGAGAAGAACAAGGCCCAATTAGAGCAAAGCATTGATGAGTTATTAGCATCGGCATCATTTTCGGTGCCAGTAAATCTAAGCAGGGCCGATGTTGTTTTCCAAAAAATATTAGATGCAGGTAAAGCTGAAAACGAAAACCAGGCCGGGCACATAGTTCAAATGCAGGAGAAGATCAAAGTTTTCAGCTTTGTCAGGGTAGCTGCGGCAATAATCGTTATCCTGGTATCTGCAGGCACTTATTTTTATCTGAATAATAAAACAGGTAAAACTTTTACGGTGGCGCATGCTGAAACCGCTCCAACGGGTAAAAAAGAAATCATGCCGGGAAGTAATAAAGCCACATTGTTGCTGGCTGATAATTCTGAAATATTGCTGGATGATGAAAAGAATGGTGAAGTGACCCGGCAAGGCAGCAGCAAACTGATAAAAATTAATGGGAAACTGGCGTACAATTCTTCCTCTTTGAATAGCAATGAAGTTTTGTACAACACCATATCCACGCCCCGTGGCGGTCAGTACCAGGTTGAGCTGGCAGACGGAACACTGGTATGGCTGAACGCCGCTTCATCCCTTCATTTCCCCACTGCTTTTGCAGGTAAAGAAAGAAGAGTAGAAATAACGGGTGAAGCATATTTTGAAGTCGCCAAAAATAAAGATAAACCGTTTATTGTAGTTGTAAACGGGGCCGAAATACAGGTGTTTGGTACACATTTTAATGTAATGGCATACAATGATGAAAGTGAACTTACAACTACTTTACTGGAAGGCAGTGTAAAATTTGTCAGTGGTACTGCTACCAGTATGCTGGAGCCGGGACAGCAATCCCAACTTTCCAAAAGCGGCCAGCTCAGACTGGTGAGCAATGTAGATCTAAATGCAGTTGTGGCATGGAAGAATGGTTTGTTTCACTTTGAAAATGCGGATATAGAAACTGTGATGAAGCAATTGTCACGCTGGTATGATATTGATCTTGTTTACCAGGATAAAAACGGCCTGGATTATCAAAATAAAAAAATGGGGGATCTGCTGCATGCAGATATTCCCAGGAATACAAGACTTACGGATGTATTAAAAGCACTGGAAATCGCAGGTGGGGCAAGGTTCCAGGTTGAAGGGAAAACAATTATTATTAAAAAGTGATGCTATTAAAATGACATATGGCTATGTTGCGGGTTTATTATTTGCAAACCAAAACAATTTTTATTTGAAATAAATACATAAAAAAATTAACCATAAAAAAACCGGAAGTGCTGGTAACACTCCCGGTGAATAGTCAGGTTAATCCAAATCAGAAATGTGTCTCTTTATTGTTTAACGCTAACAAATCAAAACTATGCCAATTATTGCTTGCTGCAAACTTTTCCTTAGCCGGAAAAGTTTGATCAAAACGATGCTGATTATGAAACTAACAGCTGCTTTTCTGCTTATCTTTTGTCTCAATACCGCAGCTAAAGGTTATGGACAAAAACTTACTCTTTCCGAAACAAATTCTTCGCTGGATAAAATATTCAGGGAAATAAAAAAGCAAACCGATTACACATTTGTGTATAAGGAAAACCTTATTCAGAATGCTAAAAAAGTAACCATTAAAATTTCCAATGCACCGGTGGAACAGGTACTGGATATTTGTTTCCAGGACCAGCCTTTTACCTATACTATCCTTAATAAAATGATAGTTATTAAAGAAAGGGAAATACAAACTGTCGTAAAAAAAGAGCAGGTGGTAAGCCTTGCCTATAATGTGAGCGGAAAAGTAACCAGCAACAAGGGTGAGTTTCTGGCCGGTGCAAGCATCACCGAAAAAGGCGCTAACAATACAGTGGTTACCAGGGAAGACGGAAGCTTTGCCATTGCTGTAAAAAATCCGAATGCTTTTTTGGTAATAACATTTGTAGGCTTTGAAAGCAGGGAAGTAGCCGTAAATAACCAGCCGGTTATCAATATTGTGCTGGTGCAGGCTAATACTAACCTGAACGATGTGGTGGTAATTGGTTACGGTACACAAAAAAGAAAAGATCTTACCGGATCGGTTGCATCAGTAGGGAGTAAGGATATTAAAGACCTGGCAGTACCCCGCGTAGACCAGGCACTGATAGGCAAAGTTGCCGGCGTGCAGGTTAAGCCTGTTTCAGGAGAGCCTGGTTCGCCGCCGCAAATAAGAATACGTGGTATTGGAAGCATATCTGCAGGTGCCGGTCCGTTGTACGTGGTGGATGGATTTCCTACAACAAATATTGAAACACTGAACCCCAATGATATTGAAAGCCTTGATATTTTAAAAGATGCATCTGCAACTGCTATTTATGGCTCCCGCGGATCAAATGGCGTTATCATCATCAATACAAAAAGAGGGAAAACGGGTAAGCCCACTATTTCTTTTGATACTTACCAGGGTTGGCAAAAAACAGCAAAAATGCCGCATTTTATGAATGCGCAGGAGCAGGCCCAATATTATTATGATGGCATCCGCAACAGGAATATAGATGAGGGGAAAGATGTTTCAGGTCCTGTTACTACCTGGTTTCGGGCGGTGCCACAGGAAGCGCTGGATGTGCTTTCCGGAAAAAATACTTATGATGTGGATGCGCTGGGTGAAGTGCTTAGAACAGCTCCGCAGCAACAATACCAGTTAACAGCTACCGGCGGAAGTGAAAATGTAAAATATGCATTAAGCGGTGAATATTTTAACCAGCAGGGAATTGTTATCAACAGTGATTTTAAAAGATATTCTTTCAGGGCAAATATTGATGCCCAACTATCAAAGAGGCTAACGGTTAAGGTTAATGTCAATCCATCTTTTACAAGCTCAAGGAATGTTACTGCAGCCGGAGCAGGCACGGGCCCCAACGACGGTGCAATTGGCCAGGCCATGATGGTGAATCCCTGGTATAATTTACGTAACCCTGATGGCAGTTATTTTGCTTTCAGCGGATTGGCCGGCTCTTCCAATTTAACCAATCCCCTGGCACTGGCAAATGAATTGAAAGCCAGCCAGAATGGAATACGGCTGCTTGGAAATATCAATGCAGAGTATAAAATACTGAATGAGCTTAAACTGAATGTATTATTGGGTACAAATGTTATGGCAGGCAGGGGCAGCCGGTTCAAACCGCAATTGCCGGCATTTTTTAATGACCCTGCTACCGGTAACGATTATTCAAGTATGCTTACCAACTGGCTTACAGAATATACTTTAACCTATAATAAAAGTTTTGGAAAACATAACCTGTCGGGACTGGCTGGTTTTACTACACAAAAAGAAGATTTTAAATCAAACACGTTAACAAGCAACAAGTATCCCAATAACCTGGTACCTGCTTTAAGTGCCGTAAGCGGCCAGATCACCGATGGTTCTTCCGACGCATACCAATGGTCATTGATCTCTTACCTGGGCAGGGTTAACTATAATTATAAAAGCAAGTATTATCTTACGGCTTCCATACGTACAGATGGATCCTCCCGCTTTGGATCAGAAAATAAATATGGACTTTTTCCTTCCCTTGCGCTTGCCTGGCGTATATCTGATGAAAACTTCCTGAAAAGCATCAGTTTTTTAAGTGAATTAAAATTACGCGGCAGTTATGGACAAACCGGTAATAACAATATTGGTAATTATGACCAGTATGCTACTATTAATTATGAGCGTTACAACCTGAATGGTGTTGCAATAGGAGGCTTTGCGCCCGGCAGGCTTGCCAACCCATCTTTAACCTGGGAAAAGCAAAAACAGTTCAACCTGGGCTTTGATCTTTCTGTTCTTAACAGAAGAATATCCTTAACAGTTGATCATTTCTCTTCTACCAATACCGATTTACTTTTAAGTGTTAATGTGCCTATGACAACAGGGTTCAGCAAAGCACTTGAAAACATTGGTGAGGTAAAAAACACCGGTTGGGAATTTGCGGTGAATACCGTTAATGTAAAAGGCGATTTTGAATGGACAACCGATTTTAACCTTTCGGTCTTTCATAATAAAGTAACAAAACTGGGACCGCAGGGTGACCCCATTTATGTTAGCGGTAATGTTACTATGATTGGCCAGCCTATTGGCATGTTTTATGGATTTATAAATGACGGTGTTTTTAAAAACCAGGCAGAACTGGCAAAAGGTCCCATTTTTTCTCCGGGTTCTTCTGTTCAAACCAGGGTAGGCGATTCAAGGTTCAGGGACATATCCGGCCCTAATGGCAAGCCCGATGGTATTATCAACAGTTTGGATCAAACCATTATGGGTTCTCCCTATCCTGATTTTTATTATGGCATGAGCAACAGGTTTGCTTATAAAAATATAAGTGTAAGTGTCAGCCTGCAGGGATCACAGGGTAATAAAGTGCTCAGCATAAGCCGGCTGGGAACCCTGAATACAAGAGGGCGTGTAAGACAATTGGCTTCTGCCAATGCTTACTGGAAAAGTGAACAGGACCCCGGTGATGGACAAGTACCAAGACCCAATGACGCCCCCACCGGCAATAACAGGGAGCCATGGAATTCAAGGTACCTGGATTATGGCACTTATCTCCGCATCAATAACATCAACCTGGCTTATACAATACCTTCTAAAATATCTGACAAATTAAAAGTTCATTCACTGCGGTTTTATGTAAGCATTACCAATCCTTTTCTGTTTACAAAAAATGAGTCTTTCAACCCGGATGTAAGCAATAGTGATGATGCCTTAACGCCCGGCATCGATAATAACAATTACCCGCTGATGAAGAGTTTGGTACTGGGACTTAATCTTTCCTTTTAATAAGCATGCAAACTATTTAACTATATGAAAAAAGTATTAATAATAATAGCAGGATTTTTATTTCTGACGCTGGCATCCTGCAAAAAAAATTTTATAGAAAAAATACCCACCTCTACTGTAAGTGTTGATGTATTGTATAAAACTGATAAAGATTTCCAGGATGCTGTAACCGGTTGCTACAATGTATTGCAGACCCAATACCAGAATTTCTGGGTATTTGGCGATTTGCCGGCCGACGATATTGAGGAAGATATCCCCAATCATTTTGAACATATTGCTTTTGAACAATTTACTGTCAATGACCGTACGGCTACGCTTGAGACAACCTGGATGAATTATTATAATCTTATCAACCGGGCAAATACGCTTCTGTCAAAGATTGAAAGCACAGATACTGCTGTTGTTAAAAATAAAAACCGTCATATTGGCGAAGCAAAATTTATGAGGGCGCTTGCTTATTTTGATTTAGTGAGAATATATGGTGATGTGCCAATTGTTACCGGTAATTTAACCATTGAACAGTCTTATAAAACAGGGCGCGAAAAGACGGATAAAATTTATGATGACATCATTGTAAAAGATTTACTGGATGCAGAAGCCAGGCTGCCGGTAAAATATACAGGTGCAGATATTGGAAGGGTTACCAAAGGTGCAGTCAAGGCAATACTCGGAAAAGTATACCTGACCCGTAAGGATTTTGTAAAGGCTGAAACCAAATTGCAGGAGGTAACCACTTTGGGCTATGCACTTTTACCCAATTATAAAGATTTGTTTGATTACACTAAAAATGAACACCACAACGAATACATATTTGACATTGAATATGAAGAGGGAATTGGCGAAGGAAGCAACTTCACCCACGCGTTTGTACCTGCCTGGATTACACTGACGGATTTTTATGGCATCAAAGGCGGGCAGGCGCAGAGTGATGGTGCACTTACACCCGGTTTCTATGCAGCTTTCGATTCTGCCGATATAAGAAGAAATATTTCTGTGCAATATGGTATTACAAAAAATGGTGTTTTTATGCCTATACCTACTACTACTATCCAGGCATCCAAATCTTATTCATTAAAATACGTAACACCGGTAGCTTCCGGCAACGATAGCAGGGCAAACTGGAAAGTGGTTCGTTATGCTGATGTGTTATTGATGTATGCAGAAGCACTGAATGAAAATGGTAAAACAGATATGGCGCTGGACTACCTGAAAGTGGTTCGTGTAAGGGCCGGGTTACAGGGATATACAGGCCTGACAAAAGATGATACACGTGAAAAAATTTACCTGGAGAGAAGGCTGGAACTCTCATTGGAAGGTCAGCGCTGGTTCGACCTGGTAAGAACAGGCCGGGCCTTTACTACCCTGCAGGCGGCAGGCATGAAATCTTACATGACTATTTTCCCCATTCCGTTAAGCCAGGTACAGATAATTAATAACCCGGGCATATTTGCTCAAAACCCGGGCTATTAGGTGTAACGGACAACAAACAGTTCTTTAATAAAAAACCTACTTATTTTAAAAACATTATAAATGAAAAAGCATAATCAGTCAATAAAAAAAATATCTGCAGTACCCAGTAATTCTCGCCGTGCCTTTCTTAAGAATGGTGCCAAACTCAGCGGGCTTGCGGCTGTTGCACCAATGATAGGTATTTCTCCTTTAACTTCACTTGCCGCTAAAAAACCAGCCGCTGAAATGATGCATGGTATCCAGATAGGCGCTATATCTTTTATAGATGAAGGGGTAGACGAAGTACTGGACATCGTTCAGAAAAGGGGAGCCTGCAATACCATCTTTTTAACTACGTTTACCTATGGCCGTGGTTTGGCCGGCCGGCAAATACCAGGCGAAAAATTTCCGGATCATGGTTCACAAATTTCTGATGATAAAACTTTTCATGGAGGAAACTACGCCACACCACATCCGCAGTTTTATACCAATACCACTATTAAAGTGCCGCATGCGCCCGAAATAGGGAACGTGGATATTGTTGCTGCCGTGTTGCCTGCTGCAAAGAAAAGGGGACTGAAAGTTTTTTGCAGCATTGAAGATCAATGGCACCCCGATGTGCCCGGGATAAGCGATTGTTACGAGGTGGACCTGATGGGGCGTAAAGCTAAAACAGTATGTCTTTATAACCCAAACATACGGGCATACTGGACAAGCCTGGCCACCGATCTTTGTACCTCTTATGATATTGATGGCATTCTTTTGTTTAATGAGCGCAGCGGACCCTTGCTGAATGCGTTGGGTGCAAGCCATTTTCAATCAATAGACAGTTCAAGGGTGACTTGCTTTTGCGAGCACCATCAAAAAGCAGCCAAGGCAAAAGGCATCAACTTTGAAAGAACAAAAGAAGGGTATTTAAAACTTGATCAATTTATCCAGGCATCATTAAAAGGACAGCGTCCGGCAGATGGTTATTATGTGGCGTTTGAACGTTTACTGATGGAGTATCCTGAAATACTTGCATGGGATAAATTATTTGATGCAGGCAAACACCAGGTGCTGGATGAAGTATATAATGCGGTTAAAAAAGTAAATAAAAACATGCAGGTGGGCTTTCATATTGAGCATGTAAATTCTTTCAACCCGGTATTCAGGGCCGCCCGTGATTATGAAGAGCTTGCTGCCAAAGCCGACTTTTTAAAAGTGGTGGCATATAATATTTGCGGTGGTGAACGGTACGCTAATTTTATCCGAAATATCGGTTCTACGATATTTCGTGATGTGCCGCTGGAAGAACTCATGCGCTTTAATAATCACCTGCTGAATTATGGAAACGAAGCATCGCTGGACAAGCTGCCCACAGAAGGGCTTTCACCTGATTATGTTTACCGGGAAACGCAGCGTGCCATTGCGGGTGTTAAAGGAAAATGTAAAATATTGCCTGGCATAGATATCGGCATTCCAACCAAACCCAGCAGCCGTAAAGGGTCTCCTGAAGATGCGTATGCTGCCACGTATGCTGCCTACAGGGCCGGGGCAGATGGTGTTATTTTATCACGCAAATACTCTGAAATGAAACTGGCAGATGTTGATGCTGCCGGGCGTGCAATAAGGGATGGAATTAAATTAAAAAGCTAGCTATTATATTATGGTGCGGTAAATTATGCAGGGGGGCGTGTATACGGTGGTACAGGTTTTACGCAGTTGATGTATATCACCGGAATGCCGCTCCCTATTTTTACCTGCATCATAATGCGTTTTATTTTTATATCGATACTTTACTCATCTTTTTTTAGTAATATAAAATTACCAGGTTGTCACAAAAATTAAACAGGATTTAATTATTATGGATATGGAAAAAAAATTAAATGCCGGCGTATCCCGCAGGGATTTTGTACAAACAAGTGTTAAGCTGGGTGCAGCTGCAATGATACCTGCTATGCTGACAAAGCAATCACTGGCTGCTGCTGTTACCAAAAAACCTGCCGCGGATAAACTGGTGGGCCTGCAGATTGGCGCCATCTCTTTTATTGATGAAGGCATCAACCAGGTGCTTGATAATATCCAGGAACGCGGACAAATCAACACACTGTTCCTGGCAACATTTACGTATGATACCGGTATAGGCGGCAGGCAAATTGCCGGCTTTCCTTTCCCGGATCACGGAAAACGTGAATACCTGGATTTTCGGGGTGGTAATTTTGCCACACCACACGCAAAGTTTTATAAAAACACTATTTTAAAAGATACAAAAGCGCCCGACCATGGGGATTGGGATATGCTTGCAGCTGTATTGCCCGAAGCGAAAAAGCGTGGTTTGAAAGTGCATGTTTTTAACCAGGATAGTTTTACCTGGCATAAGGACACAGCCAATATTGCCAGGCTGCAGGAAACAGGTATCTATGGTCAGCCTGTACAAAGCTGCTGTGATCTCAACCCGGACTATATCAGTTTTGTAAGTGGCATGACCAAAGACATTTGTTCCAGTTATGATATTGATGGAATCATGTGGAGCTCAGAAAGACAGGGACCCTTTAATAATGCCATTCAGCCTTTTAAAGGAGACCAGCCAACCAACAGGATTACATGCTTTTGCCAGCATCACCGCAAGGCTGCCAAAGAACGTGGCATTGATGCAGACCGTGCGCTGGAAGGGTATAAAAAGCTGGTAGATTTTTCAAAGCAATCAACATTGGGGCAACGCCCTGTTGATGGATACTTTGCAGCATTCTGGCGCATCTTAACGGATTACCCGGAAATACTGGCGTATGAAAAATTATGGACAGATGGCAACCATGCAACCTATGCCAACGTGTACAAATCTGCCAAAGAAGCAAAGCCTTCTGTACAGGCCGGCTTTCATATCTGGCATTCTAATTCACTCAGTCCTTTTACCAAAGCTGAAATGCCTTATGAGCGCCTTGCATACGCCGATTATATTAAACCTGTGGTATATAATATTGTAGGCGGTTCGCGGTATGCAGGGTATATAAATGCAGCCGCTTCCACTGTTTTCAAAGATGTTCCGCCAGATGAATATTTAAAGCTCAATAATCACTTCATGAACTACGGCGATATGTCTTTAAAAGATTTGGGCAAAGATGGCCTGCCAGGTGAATACGTAACACTGGAGACAAAACGTGCACTGGACAGTGTGCAGGGAAAATGCAAAATCTATACCGGCCTTGATATTGATATACCTGCCAAACCAGAGAATAAACAAACAACGCCGGAAGATGTGTACAGATCAACCATGACTGCATTAAAAGCCGGGGCTGAAGGCGTAATCTTCTCAAGAAAATATTCTGAAATGAAACTGCCGAATATTGAGGGCGGCGGCAGGGCAATAAAAGATTTTTACGCAGGCAAATAATAGTTTGCGGTACTAAAAAATTACCGGAGAAAAAATAAAGTTGAGAATGAAAAGATTATTTTGTTGCGGCTGCATGCTGTTATTATTGCTTCCTTTTATATTTTTAAGCATAGGTGCCAATGCACAAGGCGACACTTCCTGGAATAAAAAGAAAGCTGAAGCCTGGTTTAAAAAAGCAGTATGGTTACATGCCAGAACTGTTCAGCAACCGGTTCTTCATTATGACACTTTTGGACGTGTGCTGGATGATGATGCAGCGGATTCAAATGAAACCAAAACAGCCGTTAACAGTACAATAGAACTGAAGCCGCATTCCTCCATCAATAAAGAAGCGTTTGCCAGGCAATATAATAAAGATAAAACATGGTGGGATGAGGCCTTTGCTTATTTAAAAGAAACAGATCTTACAGCGCTTAAGCCCGGCAAGTTTTCTATAGATGGAGACAATGTAATGGTTACTGTTACAGAAGGCACACCCAGGTTGATGGACACAACAAAATGGGAATCGCATCTTTTATACTCCGACATTCATTATGTTATCAGCGGCAAAGAAAAAATCGGCATTACAGCTATTTCATCAGTAACAGTTGCAGGCGCATATAATCCTGTAAGGGATCTGATTTATTACACCGGTAAAGGTAAATATTACCTGGCAGAGCCGGGAACATTCTATGTTTTCTTTCCGCAGGATGCACACCGGCCAAACCTGCAGGCAGAAAATTATACAGATAAGAAAATAGTGATTAAAGTGAAAAGCAGTGGTCAATAAGAATGAAAGATTAAATATTGCCGGTATACCTTGTTTTTCTTTGTAAAAAGTATGGGAACCAGGTTGTGGCCATCCCTGGTTAACACCGCCGGTACTGCCTCACCTTCCGTTTGCCCGCAGAACGGTTATATCTTTCTTAACCTGGTCATCGTAGGTCTTTTTTACGATATAATGCCATTGCTTATCCGATACATCCACAAAGAATATCTCACCGGTTTTATGATTCTTGACAGCATCCTGTAATTCTTTAGGCACCATTTCTTCCCCAAAAAACCAACCCGTGTCGCCATGCGTGTTGTTTCCATCCATTGTGTATTGATCGGAGAGCTTGTCAAATGGAACGCCTGAAGAAGCCTTTTGCAGAATAAGTTTTCTGAGGCTGTCGATCTGGGCCATGGTCAATGATGATTCGTCCAGGAAGACATAGCTTGCCCGGTAGGCAACCGTGTCTGTTGCCTCAATGATCTTATAAGTGACGTAACCAACGGAAAAGATATCACCTTTTTTTTGCCGCAATAACCTTTTTTCAATGAGGGATGTGTCTTTTCCGTAAGACAGGTGAAGTAAGGCTGGTTTAAGTTCCTTATTGGCATCAATGTATTGTTGTGCTTCCTGAACGGTCCCAATCTTTTGAAATTTTTCGGTCACCGTTAATTGTGCGAAGATGGGTGCTGAAAGGAGTAGCAATAATCCCACAAGACTATTTTTCATATTTTTATTCTGTTGCATTAAAAAACATTTAGGTTGTTTCTGTTTATAAAACCTTA
>Ga0193753_10002230_pt1 | contig 15630 bp, 9 predicted proteins | sample H1c2metaG_FD_144925 | JGI IMG/M metagenome (GOLD analysis project Ga0193753, IMG submission 144925) | Soil microbial communities from a riparian zone of the East river system, Colorado, United States - H1c2 | ecosystem: Environmental > Terrestrial > Soil > Riparian zone | place: USA: East River... | reverse complement strand
AACACGCCGCCCAGCTCGATGTTGTCCGACACGTCTACCGTGCCGGTCACCCGCGCGATGTCGGCCAGCCCGGCCGCCGAGTCGAGGGTGAAGCTCGGCCCGACGACGAGGTCGCCGTTCACCGCGGCGCAGCCGGACAGCGCCGCCGCCTCGGCGTCGACCTGGACCAGCGCATCACCGGCCGGGCACGCGCGGCGCGCCGGATCGGAGGAGCCGGACCCGGCCGACGATTCGCCCGCCGACCCGCCGCCGCACGCGGCGAGAGCGCCGCCCGACGCGAACACCGCGGCGACCAGCCCGACGATCGCGAGCGCGCGGCGCGCGCCGATCGTCGGGGCGCTCAGCACGTGAACGGCGGCTCGGTCTCGACACCCCGGCACGCGGCCACGTAGGCCCGCACCGCCGGCTCCAGCCCGATGTAGAGCGCGTCGGCGATGAGCGCGTGGCCGATCGATACCTCGAGCATCTCCGGCACCTCGCGGGCCAGGAGCGGGGTGTTGCGCAGATCGAGGTCGTGGCCGGCGTTGACCCCGAGCCCGGCCGCGGCTGCCGCCCGCGCGCAGTCGCGCAGCCGCTGGAACTCGCGCTGCTGGCGCGGGGTGCCGAACGCGCGCGCGTACGGCTCGGTGTAGATCTCGACCCGCCGTACGCCGGTCGCCGCCGCCGCCGCCATGTCGGCGTCGACCTCGACGAAGATGGCCGTGCGGATGCCGAGCCGGTCGAGCGGCGCGAGCGTGGAGCTGACCAGCTCGCTCTGGCGCGGCAGGTCCCAGCCGTGGTCGCTGGTGATCTCGCCCGGGCGGACCGGCACCAGGGTGAACTGGGTCGGCCGCAGCTCCTCGGCCAGCGCCATGAGCTCGTCGCGGCCGTCCCCCTCGAGGTTGAACTCGACGCGGCGCTCGCGGGCCAGCGCGACCAGGTCGCGCACGTCGTCGACCCGGGTGTGGCGGTTGTCGTGCCGCCAGTGCAGGGTCAACCCCGACGCGCCGGCGCGGATGCAGGTCTCACCCGCCACCACCGGGGCCGGGTTCACGCCCCCACGCGAGTTGCGCAGGAGAGCCACCTTGTTGAGGTTCACCGACAGATTGATGCCCATGTCGGCGCCACCATACCGCAACGGATCCGCGCCTGGCGATCGGCGCCCGGAGCCGCGAATAGATCAGAGGTCGCCGCCCACGCCCTGGCGCAGGTACTTCACCGTGTCGGCCAGGGTGAGCTGCGGATCGCGCGCCTCGAACCCGAGCTCGCGCTCTGCCTTGCTCGAGTCCACGTACCAGAAGTGCTCGCTCATCTCGACCGAGATGCGGTCGACCGGCGGCTCCTTGCCGGCCGCGCGGTAGGCGCGCTCGACCAGGGACGCGCCGGCCCGGGCCAGGCGCCCGGGCACCCGCAGGCGCGGCCCGCCCTGCTTGGCCACCCGCTCCAGCCGGCCGAAGAACTCGCGGAACGTCCAGTTGGGCCCGCCGAGGAGATATCGCTCGCCGGCCCGGCCGTGCTCCATCGCCGCCACCGTCGCCTCGGCCGCGTCGCGCACGTCGACGAAGTTCAGCCCGCCCGGCGGCACGATCGGGATCTGCCGGCGCAGGAAGCGCTGCACGTCCTGGGTGGACGACTGGCGCCGGTCGCCGGGCCCGAGCAGGAGGCTCGGGCTCACCACCACCACCTCGATGCCGAGCTCCTCGCCCAGCTCGTGCGCGACCTTCTCCTGGTAGATCTTCGAGCAGTAGTACGGCCACCCGGCCACCACCTCGGTGGCGTAGCCGGCCGCCTCGTCGTGCACCGCCTCGAGCCGCGACACCGCGACGGTGCCGGAGCTGGACGCGATCACCACCCGGCGCACGCCAGCCCGCGCGCACTCGCGCAGGACGGTGCGGGTCCCGTCGACGTGCACCCGCATCATGCGCTGGCCGTCGTCCGGATCGCGCGACACCAGCCCGGCCAGGTGAAAGACCCCCTCGCAGCCGGCCGCCGCGGCGGCGACCTCCTCGGCGCAGGTGACGTCGCCGCGCAGCTCCTCGACGCCGAGCTCCGACAGCACCGGCGACGGCGAGCGGGCCAGCCCACGCACCGAGTGGCCGCGCGCCACCGCGACCCGCGCCACGTGCTCGCCGAGAAAGCCGGTCGCCCCGGTGACCAGGAATGTCCGCTGCGCGCTGCTCGCGCCCTGGCCGCCGTCGCTCGCGTCCTCGCCCGCGCCGCTGTCTTTCTCTCCGCTCGCGGCCTCGCGCACGCCGCTCGCGGCCTCGCGCACGCCGCTCGCGGCCTCGCGCACGCCGCTCGCGCCTGCTCGCCCGCCTGCCCGGCCGCCGCTCGCGCCCGTCCGCGCCCGGCTCACGGCTGCACCCGCGCGGCCGGCGGCGCCCCTCGCTTGCGCGACCGACCGTCGTCGCTGGCCTCACCGGTCCGGGCCGGCTCCGCGCTCGCCGCCGGCGCTCTCCCGCTCTCGCCCAGCGTCCACTCGAGGTCGGCCGGGCACAACCGGCGCACCACGCCCTCGACGTGCATCGCGATCCGCCGGTACGACTCGGCCTTGCCGTGCCCCTCGGCCAGCGCGCGCACCTTCTCCGGCGTGACGAACGGGCCGATGTGCGCCTCCACCCGCGCGTTGCGGTGGGGCAGGAACGCGCCCTTGGGCATCGCGTCGTGGGTGCCGGCCAGGTACATCGGCAGGATCCCGCACCGGTTGCCCAGCGCCAGGTAGCCGAGGCTCGGCTTGAAGTCGACCATGACGCCGGTCTCGCTGCGGGTCCCCTCGGGGAAGATGAGCAGCACGTAGCCGTCGCGCACCACATCGCCGGCCAGGCGCAGCGACTCGCGCAGCGAGCCGTGCCGCTCCATCGGGACCAGGTTGGTGAAGTTCTCGAAGTACATCCGGCGGACCGGATCGTCGAAGAAGTAGTCCTTGGCGGCCAGCGCGACCAGCGCCGGCCCGCTCTCGCCCAGCGCGTGCTTGACCAGGCCCATGTCGAGGTGGCTCGAGTGGTTGGCCGCCACGATGTAGCCGCCGAACGGCGGCACGAACGCCTTGCCGGACACATGAGTGTCGAGCATCCGCTCGTAGAGCGCCCGCTGGCCCAGGCGAAGCGCCCGGCGCCCGAGGCCGATCAGCGGCTTCGGCACGCGGATGTCGTCGTCGCCGCTCGGCTCGCCGCGATCCCGCTCGCGCTCGCGCTCGCTCTTCTCGGCCCGTCTGAGCCGCTTCGGCGCCCGCTCGGCCGCTCGCTCTCGCGCCCGCGCGTCGGCCAGGTTGCGCGCCGCCCACACCTCGAGGTCGCCGACCGTCTCGATCGCGTTCAGCTCGCCGGCGTCGGGCAGGAGCACCCCGGCCGCCTCGAGCGCGACCCCCAGCTCGGTGAACATGAGCGAGTCGAAGCCGAGGTCGGCCAGGCGCGCCTCGCCCACCACCTGCCCGATCGGCTTCTGCGCCACCTGCGCGATCACCTCGCGCACCCATCCGGTCGGCGCGGCGCCGGCCACGTCGCGGCCCTTGCCGGAGCCGGCCTGCGCCGCGCGCTCCAGCCGGATGAGCTCGGTCACCACCTCGCGCCGCTTCACCTTGCGGGTCGACGTCTTGGGCAGATCGTGATCCCACAGGTGGAACACGCGCACGCGCTTGTAGAACGGCAGCTTCAGCGACACCTGGCGCACGTGCTCGCGGACCCGCTCGCGGATCTCCTCGCGCGACGCCTCGCCGGCGGCCTCGTAGTCGGGCACCACCAGCGCGGCCACCGTCTCGCCCCGATCCCCCGACGGCAGGCCGACCACCGACACATCCTTGATATAGGGGCTGTCGCGGTAGACCTCCTCGAGCTCGTCCGGGTAGACGTTCTCGCCCGACGGGCCGAGGATCATCTCCTTCTTGCGCCCGACGATGACCAGCTGGCCGCCGTCGTCGAGCCGGCCGAGGTCGCCGGTGTGGAGCCAGCCGCTCTGCAGCACCTCGGCGGTCGCCTCCGGGTTGCGGTAGTAGCCGAGCATCACGTTCGGCCCCTTCGCCACCACCTCGCCGACGCCGCGCTCGTCCGCATCCGCGATCTTGACGTCGATGCCGGGCAGCGCCCGACCGACCGCGCCGGGCACCGACTTCTCGCCAGGCCGCTGGGTGGTGATGACCGGCGACGCCTCGGTCATGCCGTAGCCCTCGAACAGCTTGAAGCCGAGCCCCTGGAACGCCTTCATCACGTCCGGCGAGAGCGCCGAGCCCCCGCTGATGAGGAGGCGCAGCCTGCCACCCATCTCGCGGTGAACCGGGAAGAACAGCACCTTGCCGAGGTCGATGCCCCACGGGGCCCGCTCGCGCAGGCGGCGGTTGAGATCGAGCACCGCGTCGAACGCCTTTTCGACCAGCGGGCCGCGCTCGCTCACCCGCTTGGTGATCTTGCGGTGGAGCAGCTGCCACAGGGCCGGCACGCCGACCATGGCGGTGATGCCGCCGTCCTTGAGCGCGCGGGCCAGCGCGTCGGAGTTGACCTCCTCGAGGTAGGTCACCTGGGCGCCGTGGACCAGCGGCATCAAGAGGCCGGTCGAGAACTCGAAGGTGTGGTGGAGCGGGAGGACCGACAGCATCCCGTCGTGGCGGTAGAGCCGGAAGATCGACGACAGCTTCGCCACCATCGAGGTCAGGTTCTTGTGCGACAGCATCACGCCCTTGGGCGCGCCGGTGGTGCCCGAGGTGTAGAGGATCGACGCGACCTGATCGCCCCTCCGCGCCGGCGCGATCGCCGCGCTCGACACCGCCGGCTCGACCAGGAGGTCGTCGAAGCCGACGATCTGCAGCCCCGCCGCGGCCTGCTCGATCGCGGCCAGACCCAGCCGCTCGATCACCACGTCGGAGGCGATCAGCGCGGCCGCGCCGCTGGCCCGGGCCAGGTGGGCGACCTCGTCGAGCGAGAGCTGGTGGTCGAGCGGCACCGCGGTCGCCCCGGCCTTCAAGATCCCGAAGTAGCTGATGCCCCACTCCGGCCGGTTCTCCGACATCAGCATGACCCGGGCGTCGGCGCCGATCCCGCGCTCGCGCAGGCCAGCCGCCGCCTGGGCCGCCATGTCCTGCACCCGCTCGTAGGTGTAGACCACCGGATCGCCGTCCTCCGCCTCGGCCGGCAGGAGCCGCATCGCCACCCGGTGGCGGTGGAGCTTGGTGGTCGCGTCGAACAGCTCGAGCAGGTCCTTGTAGGTGTAGACCGAGCGCGGCCGCTTGCCGAACTCGTCGTCGAGGACCGGGAACACCCACTTCACCAGGCCGGGGAAGTGAGTGTCGAGCCAGTAGTGGCGCCAGTCGATCGTGGCCAGGTCCCAGGCCAGCGCCTCGCGGTCGTGCGGGGTCAGCCGGGCGTGGAGCGCGCGGATGTTGTCGGACCGGAACGTGATGTCGCAGTCGAAGGTGAACGGCTTGAACAGGTCCATCAGCTCGATGACCCGTCCGGTGAACTCGGAGACGTTGTTGAGCTCGTCGACCACCCGCTCGGCCAGCGCGACCACCCGCGGCGCGCCCCACCTCGGCACCCGCCGGTCGATCTCGCGGACCAGACGGTCGGCGACCCGCTTGATCTGCGGTGCCGACGATCGCCGGAAGGTGTCGTGGTCGACCGGGAAGCCCTCGAGCCGGGCGCGGATCCGGTTCTCGATCGGCCGGTGGCCCTCGTCGGCCAGCCGCCGACGGTGGCCGCGGATGGCCAGCGCGGTCAGCTCGGTCAGCCGCCCGCTCGAGACCGGGTTGATGGCGCTCGAGCCGAGCTGGTAGACCGGCTGGCTCTCGCCGCGGATCACCGCGGCGGCCACCATGATCATCCCGGAGGCGATGTAGTCGACCGGGATGATGTCGAGCGGCGTGTGGCGACCGGCCACGATCTGCCGGTGCCCCTTCAGCATGAGGTAGACCAGCGGCGCGGTGGTGTTGAAGCCCTCGTTCCAGCCGGCGAACGGGTAGCGGACCGCCGACTCGACGATGGCCGGCCGCACCACCGACACCCGCACATCGGTCGCGCCGAGCACGAGCTGCTCGCCGAGCGACTTGGTGTACGTGTACGTGTTGGGCCAGCCCCAGTGCTCGGCCCGCTCCATGCCCACCCGGGTGAGCTGCTGCTGGACCCAGATCTTGCGCTCGCGCGCCACCGCCAGCCGCAGCGACGCCTCGTCGTCCGGATCGCGGCCCTGGCCGGCCAGGGTTCGCGCGGCCCGCTCGCGGAACTCGGAGATGTGCACGCCGTCGCTGGCGCGGGTCTTCACCTCCTCGATGACGCGCTGGCAGTCGCCGAGCTCGGCCTGCGGATCGAACGCGCCCCACCGCCGCCCGCCATGGCCGGGCGTGGTGCCGACCACCTGCTCGTCCTCCCACACCTCGCCGTCGCGCCAGCCGGCCACGTAGCAGGTCGACACGTGGACCAGGCCGGCGCCGGCCCGGCGGGCGACCTCGAGGCCGTGCACCGCGCCGAGGGTGTTGATGCGGATCGCGCTCTCGAGCGAGGGCGTGAACGTGACCAGACCGGCCGAGTTGATGATGACGTCGAGCCCGCCGTCGGCGGCGAAGCGCTCGAAGTGAGCGTCGGTGAAGTTGCACAGCGGCCGGCCGACGTCGCCGTCGATCGGGACCACCTTCTCGCGCATGAACGAGAGGAACCCGTCCTGCCACATCTCGCGCACCGGGTCGAAGACCGGCGACGGCGCCACCTTGTCGAAGAAGCGGGCCTCGGGGGTGGCCCCTGCCCCCGGCCGGACCAGGACGTAGACCCGGCCCACGTTGGGGTAGCGGCGCAACAGCATCGACAGCGCCACCTTGCCGACGAACCCGGTCGAGCCGATGAGGAGGACGTTCTTGTGATCGAGCGTGGCGGCCACGTCGATTTCGCCGCCGCCTGGTTCGCCGCCGCCTGGTTCGCCGCCGCCTGGCTCGCCGCCGCCTGGCTCGCCGCCGCCTGGACCGCCATGGCCATGAGCGGAGCCGTTGCCGCCGGAGCCGTTGCTTCTGCCCGCCTCGCCCGCCCCGGCGCCCGCCGGGTGGCCATTGGAACCGCGCCTCTTCACGTCATTTCCTCGGTCGTCACCCTCGATCGTCGTCCCCGCTGCCGCCTCAGTGCACGTCGGTGATGAGGATCGGCGGGTGGTGCATCATCGTGATCTGCGCGCCGCGCCCGGCGGTCGATCGCCCCATCGCGACCGCCTCGGCCAGGCTGTCGGCGGTCTCCCAGCCGAGCAGCGACGGCACCGTGGTGTTGTCGGTGCCGACCGCGATCACCCGGCCGACCTTCTCGCGCCCGCGCTGGCCCCAGTACCACATGTAGAACGGGTGCGCGCCGTGGTACGCGTTGCCGCGCCGGTACATCTCGACGTAGCTCGGGTTGTAGGCGAACTCGTCCTGGTACTTCTGCTCGAGCGTGTACGCGTCCCGGGTCTCGGGCAGGAGCCGGTTGAAGAACTCGATGTACGACGGGTGATGATCGGCGTCGAAGATGTCCGAGCACGGGTGCGTGATGATGAGGACGCCGCCGTCGCGCAGGAGCGGGCGGTTGCGGTACATGTGATAGAAGTAGCCGAGCGCCATCACCTGCACGAGTAGCGGGTTGAGCGCCTTGGAGTTGACGTTGTACGGCGAGATGTAGGGGATGCCGGTGATGAGGATGTCGGCCTGCCCCTCCACGTCGACCGCGTACTGCTCGAAGCAGCGCGACAGGGTCTTGGCGTGGGTCGGCTCGGTCGCGCCGGCGTAGCAGCCGATGAGGTCGTACGGCGACGGCGTCCGCATGAACACCTCGCGCCGGAGCGGGCGCGGGGTGCGGTCGAGCGTCCACTTGATGGCGTGGAACTTGAGCCGGTCCGCCTCGGTGAAGTCGTCCTCGTTCTTCATGAGGAAGTCGAGCGGACCGCTGAACATGCGGCTGTTCAGCACGGTCTCGATGTGGAACACCTTCAGGTGCTCGTCCACGACCTTGCCGATCCGGTCGACCGACGAGGACAGCGCCGAGCTGCTCGGATCCATGAACGAGTTCGAGTCGACGATCGCCTTGGGCGTGTGGTGCGCCTTCAGGCTCTCGTACCCGCACAGCCCGACGCCCATCGACTTGTGGCCGCCGTCCATCGGGACCAGGTTGATGTTGACGTAGATGCACAGGTCCGACTCGGACGCGCGCCGGTTGGTCTCGACCAGCTCGCCGTGGCGGGTCTTGCCCAGCACCACCATCCCGTCCGGATCGCAGGCGTCGTGGTTGTACAGCCGCTCCGGCCAGTACTCGTTCCACACCCGGTCGCCGACCATGCGGCGGATCTCCGCGTCGGTCATCCGCCGGTGCAGCGACGTCGCCACGATGATGTGGACGTCGTCCACCCCGTGGTCGGCCAGCATCTCGCAGACGATCTCGAGCACGGTCTGGCGGATGTCGGGCCGCACCATCGGCGGCAGCGGCAGCGAGATGTCGTCGACCGCGATGGTGACGCGCATGCCCGGCTCGAGCAGCGCGTGGAGCGGCGGCATGTCCTCCGGGTGGTTGAGCGCGTAGCGGATCGCGGCCACCCGGTTGGCCACGCCGGTCATCGGCCGGCGCGGATAGATGACCCGGGTGCCGACCGGCAGGTCCTCGAGCAGGAAGTTCTCGCCCGAGAACAGGATGCGCGGGGCGGAGTCGGTGTCGATGGTGACGACCTGCTCGCGATCGCGGGCGCGGGTGCGTGGGCGGATGGCGCGCATGGCTGTTCCTGGTTCGCTTCCGGTTCTAGTTGAGGTCGAGCACAGGCCAGTCGTAGGAGCGCGCGACCGCGCGCAGGCGGCGGTCCGGGTTGCACGCGGTCGGCCGCCCGACCACGGCCAGCATGGTCAGGTCGGAGTAGCTGTCGGAGTAGGCCCACGACTCGGCCAGATCGATGTCGTGGCGGCTGGCGTAGTCGCGCAGGAGGACCGGCTTGGTCGCGCCGCCGACGAACGGCTTGGCCAGCTTGCCGGTGGCGTATCCCTCGCGGAACTCGAGGCGGTTGGCGATGAGGTCGTCGACCCCCAGGTAGCGGGCCAGCGGGCGCATGGTGAAGTCGAGGGCGCCCGACACCAGGACCTGGCGGCAGCCGGCCCGGCGCGACTCGTCGATGAGGTCGAGCGCCCGGGGGTAGATGTTGGGCAGGATGACCTCGTCGAACAGCTCCTCGGCCAGGACGACCAGGCGGTCCTCCGACAGGCCGGCGTAGGAGCGGTAGAACACCTCGTTGAACCACTTGCGCGAGATCTTGTCCGCCGCCCAGAAGAGCGGCACCGAGGCCGCGGTCTGGGCGGTGGTGCGCATCGCCGACAGGAGCGACGGCTTGCGCATGGCGTAGAAGGCGAAGGTGTGGACGACGTTGATGCGGATGAGGGTGCCGTCCACGTCGTAGAACGCGGCGGAATTCTTTCGCTTGCTGGATGCCATGGCCACGGGAGCGCGCGGCCACTGTGGCCTAGCGTCCGCGCGGCTGTCAACCGGAGGACACGAGCAGGGCGCGCGGTTTGACGCGATCCGGCGCGAGGCCGGGGCGGCGGCGCTCGAGGGTGCGAAGACGCGCGCGCGGCCGGGACTCGCCCGCGCCCCAGGGTCCTGTTTTTTCTCGCGGGAGTCGACGGCGCGACGTACGCAGGTGCTTCAGCGGCTTCGCACCACACGCGCCCGGCGGCGGCTCAGCCGATCGCGCGGTCGCGACGCACGTGCCAGAGCGAATCCGCGGTGACGCGGCGCCGCAGGAGCGCCAGCAGCGCCTTGGGCTCCGACGGCTTCGGGTGGAGCGTGATGGCGCCGATGGTCTGCTCGGTGGCGAACGCGTCGCTGGTGAGCAGGATCATGAGCCCGGGGTGGCGGCGGCGGAGCTCGCGCAGGAGATCCATGGCCGGCTCGTCACCCAGGTAGTAGTCCGAGATCACGATGTCCGGGGAGAACGTCTCGCAGACGATGACGGCCTCCTCGGCGCTGGCGACGGCCTGGACCTCGAGCCCTCGGGCCACCAGAGCCTGCGCGAAGCTGGCGCGCAGCGGCTCGGAGGGCTCAATCATCAAGATTCGCGGCGCCATCCCTGCACCCATCCCATCGACCACTCACTCTAACCCTTGAGGCCCCAGCCTCTCCTCCATTCGAGTGAGCCGCGCTCGGCGGCAGCCGGCCGCTGCGTCAGAGACGCGGGACGGCCCAGAGCCAGAAAAACAGACTGGCGGCGAACAGGACCACGAGCGTCACGATGGTCATCCGTCGCGACGGCTCGTCCAGCGAGTACCGGCCGGGTTGCCCGGCGTGCATCTCCTGGATGCCGGACATGCCCGAGGTCGAGCCGATCGGCCCCGCCCCGGCCAGCCCACCGGTCATCTCGGACAGGGTCTGGCGCGATAGCCCGGGCGCCGACCCGCTCATGGAGCCGGTGATCTGACCGGAGGTCAGCCCACCGAACGCCCCGTTGCTCGGCCCGATCGTCGCGCCCACCGACGGGGTCGCGCCGCTCCGGCTCGGCGTCGCGGTGGCGAGCGGCCCGTCGAACGAGCCCGACCCGGTCGGCTGGATCCAGTCGAACGGGCTGGCCGAGGAGACCGGGCGATCCGCCATCACCTGGCGCACCAGCGACGACAGCGACGAGGTGTCCGCGTCCCACGCGTTGCGCCGCACCACCTCGCCCAGCGCCTCGCCCAGCGCGCGGGCGGTCGGATAGCGATCGTCGCGGTTGCGGGCCAGCGCGCGCATGACGATCGGTTCGAGCTCGGCCGGATAGTCGGCCGCGACGGTGCTGGGCGGCGCGATCGGGTCGACCAGGATCGCCTGCAGCGTCTTCAGATCGTTCTCGCGCCGGAACAGACGGCGGCCCACGGTCATCTCGTACAGCATGGCGCCGAGCGAGAAGATGTCGGAGCGGTTGTCGAGCGCCTCGCAGCGCACCTGCTCCGGGGACATGTAGCCGTACTTGCCCTTCAGCGTGGCGACCTTGGTGAGGCCCTCCGACTGGAGCGCCTTGGCGATGCCGAAGTCGGCCAGCTTCACCTGTCCGTCGACGCCGACGAGGATGTTCGACGGCGACACGTCGCGATGGATGATGCGGCGCGGGCGGCCCTCCGGCGACGGCTCGTCCCACGCGTAGTGCAGCGCCTCGCACACCGCCATGATCGTGCGCGCGATGTGGCCGTACGAGATGCGGATGCTCTTCTGGCGCGTCTCGCGGAACAGGCCGAACACGGTCTCGCCGTGCACGTACTCCATCGCGATGACGTACGAGGTCGGCCCGTCCTGGAACAGATCGTAGATGTGGACGATGTTCGGATGCGACAGATCCGCGGCGATGCGCGCCTCGTTGAGGAACATGCTGAGGAACTGCGGCTCGTCGGCCAGGTGCGGGTGGATGCGCTTGAGCACGACCTGGCGGCGGAACCCGCTCGGCCCGACCTGCGTGGCGAGGAAGACCTCGGCCATGCCGCCGATTGCGAGGCGGCGCGAGACTTCGTATCCGCGAATATGGAGGGCCGGCTTGACGCCGGTCCCCTCACCGGGATTGCCATCACTCAATGACGTGACTCCCTGTACTGGGTAGGTTAGCCATCGACTATACGCCGCTCGACGGCGACCGTCAGCGGCGAGCCCTCGCCGAACGCGTCGGTCCGGCCCCGAGGAACAGCGCTTCTCACAACCGTACGTTCGATGACAATCGAGTCATCGACAGGTGCGAGGCGGCGCTCTCGTCGCGAGGGACGTGGGGCCGCAGCTGACACCGTCTCACTGGCACTCCGGGGAGAAGATCGACTTCAAGACAGTGCGACTCGCGACCTTGAATCCGAGCGGTGAAGGAGAGCGTGAGTTGAGCCCGGTCTGCGGTCGACGGGCAGAACGAACATGATATCGTGCGCCGCATGAATGCCTCCCGCGGTGGAGTCGGGCGGGGGGGCGGCCGGCGCGGCCTGCTGCTCTTCGCGCTCCTGCTCGTCGTCGCCCAGGTCGTGCTCTTCGCGGTCCTGCGATCGGGCCGACACAGCAAGACCGAATCCGATTCTTCGTCGGAAAATGGCCCACTGGCCGGGTCCCAGGACTCGGCCAAGGTCGTCGCGGCGCAGGTTCCACCGCAGGGCGCGGCCCCGACGGCGCCGTCCATCGCTGCACCGGAGGCGGCACGAACGGTCGCCGCCGCCCAGCCAGGAAATGAGCCTATCAAGGGCTCCAGTCCTCGAACTGCCAGTTCCGTGGACGCGGACGACACTGCCAGCCACGCGGACGCCGGCGACGACAAGGACGAGGACCGGACCGCCCGGCGCGAGCGCGACAAGCGCGAGCGCGCCGATCGCGAGCGCGACAAGCGCGAGCGGGCGCAGGCCGAGCGCGACGCGCGCGAGCGGGCCCGGATCGAGGCGGAGCGCGATCGGGCGCGGCTGGAGGCGGAGAAGGATCGCGCCCGCTACGAGACCGAGCGGGCCGAGAAGGCGCGCGTCGAGGCCGAGCGAGAGAAGGCGCGCCTCGAGGCGGAGCGGGCCCGCATCGAGGCCGAGCAGAGGAAGCCAGCCGCCAGCGACGAGCCCAGCGCGGCGCCGGTGGCGCCCCGACCGACCGGCAGCTCGAACGTGCTGGTGGTGGTCGTCAGCGCGCGGGCGGGGGGCGGCTCGCTCAGCCGCGAGGAGATCCGCAACATCTACTTCGGCAAGACCACCTTCTGGCCGAACAACACGCCGGTGCGCGCCTACAACCGCCCGGCGGGCACCGCGGCCGGGCGGAAGTTCTTTCGCTCGGTCCTCGGCACCTCGGCGGGCGCGTTCCGCGAGCACTGGAACCAGCTGCAGCTCAGCGGCGGCGGGATCGCTCCCTCCATCGTCTCATCCGCCGACTCGGTGGTGGCGCGAGTGGCCGGCTCGTCCGGCGCGATCGGCTACCTGCTCGAGTCGGAGCTGCCCGCGGACGTGTCCGGGGTGCGGCTGATCCGTTTCAAGTAGTTCCCCCCACAACGAGCTGTCAACGGAGGAGCCAGTGAGAAGCTCGATCGGCTCTCTTGCGTTCGCCATGTGCCTCGGCGCCGGCGGCGCCGCCGCCGCCCAATCCGATCCCGACTCGCCTTCGGAACGAGAGGACCCAGCCTCCGGATCCGAGGCCGACACGCCGACCCCCGACCGCCCCGCCAGCCGCGACGCCCGCGCCCCGTCGACCACGTCGGCGACCAAGCCGGCCAGGCGACCTCCGGCCAGGCCGCTGCCGGCCGAGTCGGTCGACGACATGGAGGGCGAGGACCCGAACCTGGGCGACTCGCTCGGCATCCAGCCGGAGGTGTTCACCGCCAGGCTGTACGGCTTCATCGACGCGCACTACGAGCAGGTCGCGCGCACGCCGGTCGGGGTCGACGAGGACGGCGAGACGATCATGTCGTCGAACCCGTCGGAGATCGACGTCACCAACTTCAACGTGATGCTGCAGGGCACCGTCTACTCGCGCTACCGCTACTTCGTCAACCTGGCCTCGCCCGGCGCGGGCAGCCCGGCGGAGGACGCCAGCCTGGCGGTGCGCAACGCCTGGGTCGAGCTTCCGCTGTTTCGCGAGTACTTCAACTTCCGCATCGGCAAGACCTACCGCCGCTTCGGCCTGTACAACGAGCTCCTCGACGCGATCCCGACCTTCATCGGCATCGAGCCGCCCGAGATGTTCGACGACGATCACCTGCTCCTGACCCGCACGACCAACATCATGCTGCACGGGACGTTCAACACCTTCGACAGCTCGTTCTCCTACGCGCTGTCGACCGGCACCGACGAGCGCGAAGGCCAGGAGGTCCCGATCGGCGCCGACCTTCGCTACGACTTCCGCAACAACTTCCGCCTGGGGACGTCGTACTACACCACCAACGGCGACGCGATCCCGTCCAAGCAGCTGGGCGAGGGGGCGCCGCTGGGAGGAGTGGCGACCTGGATGGACCGCGACGAGTTCTCGGTCACCGGAGGGTACGGCCAGGTCACCGCCGGCGGCTTCATCCTCCAGACCGAGTTCTGGATCGCGCGGCACAAGGGAGAGCGAAACCCCGACCGGGTCGCTGCGCTCATGAGCTCCGATCCGCCGCTCAACCCGCGCCAGCGGGAACGCTTCGGCCTGAACGATCCCGAGAACCCGATGCCGGTCGTCCCCGCCGATTACAACGTGAAGACCGGCTACGTCCGCACCGGCTACACCGTCCCGGTCAAGACCTGGACGCTGACCCCCTACGGCCAGTTCGACTACTACGACAACCCCGAGATCATCGACGACCCGGCCAACGGAGGGGACAACGAGGCCGGGCTCACCGACGACGGGAAGTTCTACAAGACCACCCTCGGCCTGGTCATCCGCCCGGTCAGCTTCATCGCGATCAAGCTGGACGGCTCGACCCACACCCAGGAGTTCAACGGCGAGACCCTCACCTACCCCGAGTTCCGCAGCTCGTTCTCGTTCTACTGGGAGCTGGGAGGGATGCGCTGATGACCTGACCCGCCTCTACGCCTGGTCGCGGATCGCGATCGGCACCGACGGGGCCGCACGTCCCGCCGGTGAGGCGGGGCCCCGCAAGAGCGCGGTCAGCGGGACGTCGGCGGTCGCCTCGGAGTCGAACGCTCCGACGAAGCCGAGCCGGGCCAGGGCGCAGCGCGGCGCGCCGGGCTGCTCGCCGCCGGCGATGCCCAGCGCCCGGGCGACCTCGACCGGCTTGGCGGACCCGTCCGGGGCGACGATCACGCGCGCTCGCACCAGCGCGGGCGCCTCGGGCCAGTCGAGCGCCGCGCTCAGGCGAGCGGCGGCGTCGCCGGCCAGGACGTCGACCTCCTCGACCATGGCTCGCACGTTCACCTCGCGCTCGCCCCTCGTCACCATGACTCGCTTCACCGCCAGGAACTCGGCCGCCCGCCCCGACAGCTCCTCGACGGTGAGCGGGGTGGCCGGGCGGATGAGGACATCGTAGGCGCGGAGCAGCTTGGCCAGCGGCGGCGTGGTCGCGTCCAGCTCCCAGGCGCCGGTGAACTCGATCCCCTCCGGCGACACCTGGGCCAGGCGCTCGGCCAGATCGTCGGCGCTGTCGGCGCCCGCCTCGACCGAGAGGTCGACCAGCTCGCCCAGGCTGGCCACGCCCAGCGACAGCGCCGGGGCGAACGAGAAGCTCGGCTTGGGATGGAAGCCGCGCGTGTACGCCACCTCGACCCCGGCGCGCCGGACCATGCGGCCGAGCACGCGCACCGTGTCCAGGTGGCCGAGGAAGCCGGACCGGCCCAGCTTGGTGTAGCGCAGGCGGAAGCGGCGAGTCGGCCGCTCGGCGAACGCGACCTGCGGCACTGGCCGGGTCCGACCCTTGCCGTCGCCGCTCTGCGCCTGGCGCCGGACCGGCGCGCCCAGCACCACCGGCTGCTCGGCGCCGAGCGAGCGCAGGAACCCGAGCCGCTGCTCGCGCATGCTGGTCAGGTCGCAGGCGACGCCGCAGTCGTAGCAGACCAGCTTGCGCTTCTCGCTCGCGGCCTCGGCCAGGTTGCTGGCGTGGACCAGCTGGCCGACCACCTTGCCGCACGGCGGCGACAGCCGGTTGACGAGCGCCTTGCGGTACTCGGTCAGGAGGAACCCGTCCTCCAGCCCGACGTCGATGTGATCCCACGGCAGCCGGGCCGAGACCGGCCGGGTCCCCAGGTAGGTCGGGACGTCGATCTGCTTTTCGGCCAGGACGCCG
>Ga0193753_10002229_pt1 | contig 15631 bp, 15 predicted proteins | sample H1c2metaG_FD_144925 | JGI IMG/M metagenome (GOLD analysis project Ga0193753, IMG submission 144925) | Soil microbial communities from a riparian zone of the East river system, Colorado, United States - H1c2 | ecosystem: Environmental > Terrestrial > Soil > Riparian zone | place: USA: East... | reverse complement strand
AATGTGGAAGAGCCCCAACGGCACCATCCGTAATATCCTCGACGGAACCGTGTTTCGTGAACCGATAGTCATGAAGAATGTCCCCAGGCTGGTGACTAACTGGACCGCACCAATCATTGTAGGAAGGCATGCGTTCGGAGACCAGTATCGTGCCACCGACACCGTTATAAAGGGCAAGGGAAAACTTACGATGACCTTCACACCGGAAGGCGGCGGGACGCCACAGGTGTTTGAAGTGTACAATTTCAAAGGCGACGGTGTGGCCTTGAGTATGTACAACACCGATGAAAGCATTATTGGTTTTGCAAGAAGTTGTTTCAATATGGCCCTAAGTAAAAAATGGCCACTTTATCTTTCAACCAAGAACACCATCCTGAAAAAATACGATGGCAGGTTCAAGGATATTTTTGCAGAGATCTTCGAGCAGGAATTCAAAACCAGGTTTGCCGAAGCAGGAATAGTTTATGAACACCGCCTGATTGATGACATGGTGGCCAGCGCGCTTAAATGGAATGGCAACTTCGTGTGGGCTTGTAAGAACTATGACGGTGATGTGCAAAGTGACTCAGTGGCGCAGGGGTTTGGCTCGCTCGGACTGATGACCTCCGTACTGGTGACACCCGACGGAAAGGCAATGGAAGCCGAGGCTGCCCATGGAACCGTAACCCGGCATTTCCGGGATCACCAGGCAGGCAAACCCACATCCACCAACCCCATTGCTTCCATCTTTGCCTGGACCAGGGGACTGGCTTTCAGGGGAAAACTCGACAATAACAATGAACTGATACGATTCTGCGAAGCCCTTGAAACAGTTTGTGTTGAAACGGTAGAAAGCGGCAAAATGACCAAGGACCTGGCCGTGGTGATTCATGGCAACAAGGTCAACCACAAAGAACATTATCTCTATACCGAAGAATTCCTCGACGCAATCGACCAGAACCTTCAGAAGAAATTTTAGAAAAAAGACCTCCGCAAGGAGGCTTTCTTTTGCAATGCAAAAAGCCATCCTGGGAACAGGACGGCCTCTAACGATTGCTTGCCATATGAAAATCTTGCCGGAATTTAACTTCCGGTTACAGTATTATTTTGCGGAATCAGTTCTTGTGCTGTCAGATGGAACAGTAGTTGTATCTACCGGGGACATTGTGGTAGAAGTATCAACTGTAGAGGTAGAATCTCCGGTTGCAGCTCCACCTTCAGTGGTGTCATTACATGCAACGAATGCGCTTATCGCGAGAACAAATAAGAATTTTTTCATCTGTAACTAGTTTTGAGTGTATTAATAAATTATTTGAGATTTATACCCATTCGCTAAAAAGGTAACCCTCCGATCAGAAAAAATCTGAAAATATCTTTTCCAGGGGTTACTTATTCCTAAATTCAGTATAAATAGCTGTTCGTGTGAGATCAGATCCAAATGAGACCGGATTATTGGAGGGACTTGCCAGGAACGACAGGCAAACAATTGAGAAGATATACAGCGGACATTTTGGAATGATCCAGTCGTTGATAATTAACAACAACGGTTCTGCCGACGATGCCAGGGATATCTTTCAGGAGGCCATGATTGTTCTGTATGAAAAGTCGAGATCAGAGGATTTTGAGCTGCACTGCCAGGTTAAAACCTACCTGTATTCTGTATGCAGGCGGCTATGGCTCAAGAAGTTAAGTCAAACTCATCGTTTTGTGCCCGAGATCAATGGAATAGCGGAACTGGTGCCAATTGAAGAAGAGATCGACGCCAATGATGAACGAAATCAGGAGTTTATTCATATGGAAAACGCCCTGTCGCGACTTGGGGAACCTTGCAGGAGTCTTCTCGAAGCCTATTACCTTCAAAAAAAGAGCATGAGCGAGATAGCATCGGGATTTGGATACACCAACCCCGATAATGCGAAAAATCAGAAATACAAATGCCTGGTGAGGCTTCGTAAACTGTTCTTCAGCGAATATAAAACCAACAATGGAGATGGATAACATACAATTGCTCGACGCCATTGAACGGTATCTCAATAATGAGATGACCGAAGCTGAGCGGATCGGCTTCGAGCAACTCCGCAAGTCTAACATCGAAGTGGACCAGATGGTAGTGGAGCACAGCGCCTTTCTAAACCAGCTCAACAAATACGGAGAGAATAAAGAATTTCATACCGTCCTGAACGAAGTTCATCACGACCTGACCTCCAGGGGACTGATCAGGGAGGTTCCACCCAAAGCGGTGATTGCGCAGCTATGGAAGAAACACAAGAGAGTAATGGCGGTCGCCGCCTCCATCGCGGGGATCACCACCATGCTGATCGCGGGATTCGCCGCCTACTATTCACGCAGGGCAAGCAACGCTGAGTTGGAACAACTGAGCAAGAAATTTGAGAACACCGAAAGAAAGGTCAATGCGCTCAGGGCGCAGGTAGAAAGTGACAAGGCGGTGGTGATCGACAAGGCTCCTTCCAATACACCGATCAAATCGGGAGGTACCGGGTTTTTAATTGACGAATCGGGTTACCTGGCTACAAATGCCCACGTGGTGGAAGGATCTTCGGTAGTTGTGCTTGAAAATTATAAGGGTTTGGAATTCCGTGCCCGGATCGTACACATCAATGCGGAAAATGACATTGCTATCCTGAAAATAGAAGATGCTGACTATCACACCCGCAGTCCCCTGCCCTATGCGATCAAAATGACCGGAGCAGAACTTGGTGAACAATTGTTCACCCTGGGTTATCCGCGTGAAGAGATCGTGTACAATGAGGGATACATGAGCGCCAAGACAGGTTTCAATGGTGATACCCTTACCTGCCAGATCGGAGTGCCCGCTAATCCCGGAAACTCAGGAGGCCCGGTCTTCAACAGGAACGGTGAGGTGATTGCCATCATCAACACGCGACAGGCGCAGGCAGAGGGTGTTGTATTCGCTATCAACGCAAAGAACATCATCAACTCCATAGAGGCCATCTCGGCTGATTCATCCAACGCCAATATTGTAAAGCTGCCGCTCAGCTCCTCGTTAAAAGGTGTAGACCGCGTTCAGCAGATCAGGAAGATCCAGGACTGTGTATTTATGGTGAAGTCTTACTGAGCCCAAAGACTGCGGGGATAATCACCCTTGTCGATCAGTCTGTGGAGACTTTTCTTTACCTCCGGAGCATCTTCTTTGTAGGTTACGCCGAACCATTCTGCTGAAGTAGGGATCACTTTGATGATGCCCTCCTTGCTGTTGATGAATTCGTCGGCCACGATAGGAATGAAGAACTCCGATTTGGGTTTGTCTATATTTTCATCCAGGAATTCATCGAAGAGTTTTTGAGAATAGGCAAAGATGGAAGTATCGAAACACCAGAAGTTGAGTGAAACTTTTGAATCAAGCGGCAATTCCTTAGGCTGCTGGTCATCATCACAAATTATCTTTTCGTCCACCATCGCAATATTCAGTCTCTCGGCAATGGCGGTGAGGTTGCCTTTACTGTCCGTCTGGCAGACTCCCCGGTTGACTGTGCCATTGTTCGACAGGGTCTTCAGCAGGTCATATCCAATGATGGAATACACATTCGGGTTACAATCCCTGGTCAGAAACACTGAGGCCTTGTCAAATGCATCCCTGCCGTAAAAATCATCAGCATTGATTACTGCAAAAGGTTCGTTCACCGCATTCTTCGCACAAATCACAGCATGCGCGGTTCCCCAGGGCTTCTTGCGTTCCACAGGAACTTTTCTGTTGCCAACATATGCATCCAGCGCCTGGAATACATAGGCGATCTCTATCCTTCCTTTCAACTTTGGTTCATAAATGTCCTTGAAATCCTCGAGGAATTCTTCACGGATGATGAACACTACTTTCCTAAACCCTGCACGAATGGCATCATAGATCGAATATTCAAGGATCGTTTCCCCCGAAGGGCCAAAAGCCTCGATCTGTTTCATACTTCCATACCTGGAAGCCATGCCGGCGGCGAGGATTACGAGAGTTGGCTGCATTAATGCTAATTTTAAAAATTCAGGCACGAATGTATAAAAATATAGCCATACAATCCTTGCACTCAAGCCTGATCAGTAATCATGAGATACATGCTGACGTAATGCGGCTCGACCTTATTCATCCGCAGATCTCCGGCAATAAATGGTTTAAACTTAAATATTACCTGGAAGCCGCAATAGATCAGCACGCTGAAGGATTGATCAGTTTTGGGGGCGCATACTCGAACCACCTTGTTGCGCTTGCGTATGCCTGCCAGCAAAAAGGTTTGAAATCTTCCGGTATCATCCGCGGCGAAGCCCCTGCTGAGCTCAATCATTCACTAGAGGAGATGATCGACTGCGGCATGTCCTTACAGTTCGTCAGCAGGGAAGCATATCGTGACAAATGCGGTCTTCGGCTTAAATTCAACGAGCAGTATCCCGGTTATTATCCCGTTGATGAAGGAGGAAGAGGTGAATTGGGTGTTAAGGGTGCAGGAGAAATATTGTTGCGGGTACCCACAGCTCAATACACACACATACTCTGCGCGGTGGGCACCGCAACTACAATGGCCGGACTGGTCAATACTTCAGCCATTAATCAGCAGGTGATGGGTATTAGTGCTCTCAAGGTGCCCGACCATGCCAACAATGAATTACTGGATTTCCTCAAAGAGAGATGCAACAAGCACAACTACCTGCTCAACTTCAACTATCATTTCGGAGGATACGCGAAAAAAAATCCCATCCTGCTTCAGTTCATGCAGGCCTTTGAACAGGAAGAAAACATACCCCTCGATTTTGTGTACACGGGAAAATTATTTTTTGCATTCTCAGATCTTACGAAACAGGGGTATTTCCCCAGCGGATCACGGATACTGCTGATTCACAGCGGTGGACTACTGGGTAACCGTTCTTTGACATCATCTGTTCTCACCCCTGATTTCTAAGTCATGGGTAGTTATCTTTGCGCCCATAAAACAGGACGGGATTAACAACGTTAATATTCAGATGATCAGAACTCTGTTGGTTGGAATTTTAGGGATGGCCCTGGCACTGTCTGCGGAAGCGCAGAAAGCCTTACCCGCATTCAGTGTGGTGGGCAAGCTTAATAAGCGCAACCTGATCAGCTGGAACAATTCCTATCGTCACACTTCGCAAATCAGCATCCAGCGGTCAGTGGACAGCACCAGGAATTTCAAAACCATACTTACAGTTCCCGATCCTGCTGTTCCCCAAAATGGATTTGTTGACAGCAAGGCACCGCAGGCGGTTGTCTTCTATCGCCTTTTTATAGTGCTGGACAGTGGAAAATATGTGTTTACGAAGTCGAAACGCCCGGGTCCTGATACGGTGAAGGTTGCACTGCCCGAAGCCAGCGAACCGCTGCTGACCAATGATAACAACCGGGTGGTAGTTTCCGACAGCATGAGCAAAAAAGAAGTGACGGCACTGACGGAAAAGTTGAAGCCACCGAGCCCGAGCCCGAGTCCGACTCCCGTTCTGGTTAAGCCAATGAAATATTTTGTGATCAAACGAAGGGACAGCGTCGTCAACCGCATACCAGAGAAAGCACTGAAAAAGTTCCGCGACTCGATCGTGTATAGTACCCGCGATACCCTGGTATTTCGATCTCTTGACACGATACAGCTCAAGCCTTTCGTGCCCAGGGAAGTGTACAAACCATCTAAGTACGTGTACACCGAAAAATTTGGCAACGTGATGATCAACCTGCCCGAAACTGGTTCAAAAAAATACCGCATCAGTTTCTTTGATGACAAACAGCACCCGGTATTTGAATTAAAAGAAGTCAAACGATCTCCCCTGATACTGGATAAGGCTAGTTTCGTACACTCAGGCTGGTTCTGGTTTGAATTGTATGAGGAAGACAAATTGAAGGAGAAGCACCGTTTCTTTATTCCAAAGGATTTTTGAATTTGTCTTTGATTGGTGGCCCAATCAATTTACCAGCTCCACTTCGAACACCTCTTCGAAATATTTCTTCACTTTCAGCTTCACTTCCTCCATGTCAACAGGGCGTCCCAGTTCCTTCTGCAGGGAGGTCACCTGTTTGTTCTGGATCCCGCATGGAATAATGTTGTCAAAATATTGGAGGTTGGTGTTTACGTTGAATGCAAATCCATGCATGGTTACCCAGCGTGAGCAACGTATACCTATGGCACAGATCTTCCTCTCTCTTCCTTTGATGCCGGCATCAAGCCAGACTCCTGTTTCACCGGCAGAACGGCCGGCGCTGATCTGGTAGTCGGCCAGTGTGCGAATGATCACTTCTTCGACGTTACGAAGGTATTTGCCAAGATCGCGATAGAATTTCTCGAGGTCAAGTATGGGATATCCAACCAGCTGACCGGGTCCATGAAAAGTAATGTCGCCTCCCCTGTTGATCCTGTATAGTGTAAGGTGTTCCTCGTTTACCAACATATTCTCGATCCTTCCGCTCTTGCCAATTGTGTACACGGGAGTATGCTCGAGGAAGATCAGGTGATGCGTGGTATCGGGATGGCCGTCAAGGTAAGAACGGTCTTCATCCGGCATTGCGGTAAGGGCGGATTTAACCCTGACATTTGACTGAAGCAGCGCTTCCTGGAAATCCCAGGCTGGCTGGAATTCCATCATACCCTTGTCGGTAAATTTTACCTCCTGTCTGTTCATAACCGGTTGCAAATTTATGCAATTAACCCGCCGTTTCCACAACAGCCGCAATATGCTAACTTTGCCAAATTCAGATCAGGAGTATTCCAGGACCGGTAGTTTAACCAGCAACCAGATAACCGATCGCTCATCCTCCACAATCCAGGAAATTTCATGAACCCAGATGCAGCTGTTGAGGAATTACCGGAAGATTCCGGCGAAACTTCCGAGACCACCGAAGAATTATTTGAGAGACTCAGCCTGATTGTAGACAGGGGCCAGGAACCTATGCGCCTGGATAAGTTCCTCACTGCCAGGATCGAAGGAGCCTCCCGCAACAAAGTGCAACAATCAATCGAAAGTGGAAGAGTGCTGGTCAACGACAAAAAGGTCCAGGCAAATCACCGGATCAAGCCAGGTGAGGAGATCGTGGTATTTTCCGACCGGGAAGTGCACAGCGAGGTCATTGTTCCCGAACCGATGACACTTGATATCGTATTTGAAGATACCCAGGTGCTGATCCTCAACAAACCGGTTGGCCTTGTGGTACACCCTGCCAGTGGTAATTACCGGGGCACCCTCATCAATGGCGTTGCCCATTATCTATTGCAACAGAATGCTCACCTGAACCAGGAAGACCTTCCCCGGTTCGGTCTTGTTCACCGTATCGATAAAAATACCAGCGGCCTGATGGTGATCGCGAAAACAAACAAGGCGCAGACCAGCCTGGCGAAACAGTTTTTCGACCATAGCATCACGCGTCAATACGTAGCGTTAGTGTGGGGAGATTTCGATGAAGAGGAAGGAACAGTCAACGCGCATGTGGGCAGACATAAGCGGTTCAGGAAAATGTTCGATGCCTACCCCGAAGGTGACCACGGCAAACTTGCCATCACCCATTACCGGGTTGTCGAGCGATTTGGCTATGTGACCCTGCTTCAATGTGAACTCGAAACTGGCAGGACCCACCAGATCAGGGTGCACATGCAGCACATCGGGCACCCGCTGTTCAATGATGAATTATATGGAGGCGACAGGATCGTGAAAGGAACCGTATTCACCAAATACAAACAGTTTGTCGACAATGCCTTCGCACTATGTCCCCGCCACGCCCTGCATGCCCGCACATTGGGATTTATTCATCCTGAAACAAAAGAAAAGGTGGTGTTCAACAGCGAACTGCCCCAGGACATGGCCTCAGTGATTGAAAAATGGCGTAATTATTCGAGAAGCCGGCAGGCCGAGGTTTAGTGTGGATTGGCAGTGAAATCAAACAAGGTTGCGGTGAAGATGCCCTTTTCCCTTTTCTTGAAGACCAGGTCCCAGTTCCCATTATAACGCATGACTTTTGGCACCAGCAGGTCGCCGAATTTAGTCATCTCCACCTCTATGTGCACGTCGAAATCATACACACCTGCATTGTAGCTCAGGTCATAGCTCCTGCCCGTGATTTCCCAGTTTTCTGAATTGAACCAGGTGGTCATTTCATTGATCACGATATCACCCTTGCTGGCAGTGGGTAATGGAACAATCCGGAACACATAGCAGTTCTCGCCCTTGAACTCTTCCATGTCCACGATAAAATCATACCGTTCGGCAACGTCCTTGTCGAAGAGCGCGATCTTGTTGCTGATGAATGGCAGGCCGGGAATTTTATTTCCGGGGTTGAAGAAAAGCATTTTGAGTTGTTCCTTGTGTTTCGCAAGACCCGATTTATTTTTTGTGCTGAAACTCGAACCGGCAACAATATTCGTTTCACCGCAAACCGTGTCGGGGGCAAAGAATATGCTGGCGTACATCTGGGGCGTGTAGTAATTGTACTGACCGTCGCGATCGTAGATGTCGCCCTTAACACTAGATTGAAGAATTTTCATCCAACGGCAGCCCTTACCGGTTTCCTGTTTTGTCCGGCTCGACAGAGAGGCCTTGGTTTGGTCTTTCTTATCCAGCATCCGGATATCATTAATGGAAGTGTACCCGATAGTTCTGAGATTGAGGAAGGCCTTATAGAAGGTAGTGTCGTTTTTCACCCGCTGGATGAAATCGGGAACGTTAAGATGGTTTCTCACCACCACTTCTTTTAGCGTTACTGCCTTGTCATCGATAAAAACGGAACTGTCCTGGGCAAGGCTCCGCGACTGACCAAAAATCAGGATAAAAAACACCAGGGCGACTACCCTCATTTAGCGAACATCATTTTGTAATCCACTTTCACTTTGCCTTTGGATATGTCGTCAAGTTTTCCCCTCATCAACCTGCGTTTGAGTGGCTTGAGATAGTCGATAAAGAGTTTTCCTTCGATATGATCGTACTCATGGAGAATGATCCGGGCAGTGATGCCATTGAAGGTGTCGGTGTGGGGATCGAAATTTTCGTCAAGGTATTCGATGGTCAGTTCTTCATTTCTGGAAATGTCTTCGCGAATTTTGGGAATGCTGAGACAACCTTCGTTGTAAACCCATTCTTCCCCATTCAGTGCCTTGATTGTTGCGTTGATGAATACCTGTTTGATACCGGGTTCATCAGGGAACTTTCCCTTGTCTTCTTCTTCCTGATTGGTGAATACCTGGCTACTGTCCACCACAAAGAGCCGGATATTTCTATTGATCTGCGGGGCCGCCAGTCCAACACCATTACTCGCATACATGGTTTCCCACATATTGGCGATAAGTTCCTGAATGCCAGGATGGTCGGAGCTAATGTCCTTGCTTACGGTTCTGAGCACGGGCGATCCATAGGCGACGATAGGCAGTATCATGATTCTCGATTTACTACCTGCAAATTTACGAGAACAGGCTCAGAATCGGAAAAGCTGATCTGACGCCAATTTTGGGGGAATTCCACGGTGGAAGACTAATAATCACCTCAATACTCTCCTGACTTTTGTTTCATGTATTCCTGCAGCATCATCGTGGCGGCGATTTCGTCGACCAGTCCTTTTTGCCGTCGTTGCATTTTCTTCATCCCCATTTCGATCATGGCGCGCGATGCCAATTTTGAAGTATATCGTTCATCGACCGTAGTCAGGGGCGTTGAGGGAAATTCTTTTTTTAGTCTTTTGATGATGGCCCGCACCGGCTCAGAGGCATGTGTGTCGGAATTATCGAGGTTGCGCGGTTCGCCGATGATGATCTCGTCCACGGTTTCTTTTGCGAAATAAGTCTTCAGAAAGTTAATCAACCCGGGAGTGGCAATGGTGGTCAGCCCTGTGGCGATGATCTGAAAGGGATCAGTTACCGCCAGGCCGGTTCTTTTGAGGCCGTAGTCTATAGAGATAATCCTGCCCATTACCAGTTAGTGAAAAGGATTAGATCGCCGATTACAAAAATGGCAAAGGCCACACTGGCGATGCCATTGGCCGTCATGAATGCAAGGTTGACACGAGACAAATCATCGACCTTCACTATGGAGTGCTGGTATACCAGCATGCCCGCAAAAATGAGGTTGCCAACCCAGTATAGCCAGTGAAAATGACCATAGAGTCCCGCAGAAATTACCAGCAGGGTGGCGATGAGGTGCAGGATCTCGGAAACACGCAGTGCATTTTTCTTTCCCAGCCACACGGGCATTGAATGCAGTGACTGCGACTTGTCGAATTCCAAATCCTGTAATGCATAAATGATGTCGAACCCGCTAACCCAGCAGATTACCACCAGTGAAAAGATCAGGGGGAGAACAGTGAATACACCGGTTACGGCAAGGTAAGCGCCAATCGGTGCAAGGGCGAGTCCCACCCCTAAAATCAAATGACAGAGCGGAGTGAATCTTTTTGTATAGCTGTAGAAGAGGACCACAAACAACGCGACAAAGGAGAGTAGGAAACAAAGTGGGTTGATGAACCAGGTGGTTATCACGAATGCCAGTGAGTTGAGGATGACAAAACGCAGGGCATTGTCGGCGGAAATTATTCCGGCGGGAATTTCGCGAACTGCTGTCCTCGGGTTCCTGGCATCAAAGTGTTTGTCGAGCCACCTGTTGAAACCCATGGCTGCGCTGCGCGCGAAGATCATGCAGAGCAGCACCAACACAAATTTGAAAAAAATAAATTCCCAACCCAGAGCAAGTGCATTGTCGGGAAGGTAGGCAGCCTGGTTGTCGGAAGGAAACCTTGAACTGGCGGCTGGCATGTTGACAATGCCGAGTATGAACCCGATCATGGCAAAGGGCATCGCAAAGATCGTGTGCGAGAATTTTACGAGACTTAGATATTTTCGAATCATGATCAGATGTTCTTTCCGGCGAGTTCCCAAAGTACGATACCAGCGGCAACAGATATATTCAGTGAGTGTTTCATTCCAAACTGGGGTATTTCAATTGATCCGTCACAAACACCGAGCACTGCCGGATCGACACCTGTCACTTCGTTCCCAAAAACGATGGCCAGTTTTTCATTTTTATCGAAAGAAAATTCCTGCAGCGGAATGCTTTTTTCCACTTGTTCAATGGCAAATATCCGATATCCTTCGCTTCTTAGCTCTTTAATTGCCTGCAATGTGTCATCATAATGTTTCCAGCTTACGGATTCGGTAGCGCCCAAAGCCGTCTTCTGGATGTCGCGGTGAGGAGGCTGCGGAGTGTAGCCGCAGAGCGCGATTCCGGAGATCAGGAAGGCATCTGCCGTTCTGAATACGCTGCCCACATTGTGCATACTTCGCACCTTGTCGATTACGATCACCAGGGGAAATTTGTCGGCCTCACGGAACTCAGTCACCGATTTTCTGCCGAGGTCGGAAATATTCTTAATTTTCAAGTTTTGCCTGCTTAGTTCTTATTTTGTTGCACTTTGCAGGCAAAGGTCAAGTAAATTTTCATTTTAGATTTTAGTTTTTGTCATTGACAGTAAAACCCACAACAGATACACCCCTGATGCAACAGCACAGGGCGATCAAACAAAAATATCCCGATGCCATCCTGCTTTTCCGGGTAGGGGATTTTTATGAGACATTCGAAGGCGATGCCATCATTGCGGCGCAGGTTCTTGGCATCACGCTTACCCGCAGGAACAACGGTGCAAATTCATCCGGGGAGCTTGCCGGATTTCCGCATCATGCCCTGGATACCTACCTGCATAAACTGGTGAAGGCGGGGTACCGTGTGGCGATCTGTGACCAGCTGGAAGACCCAAAGCTGGCGAAGGGTATTGTAAAAAGAGGCGTCACCGAACTGATCACACCGGGCATTGCCACCAACGACAAACTCCTTGATCATGCCAGCAATAATTTTCTTGCCTCAATTCATTTTTCCGAAGGCCTCCTGGGTATGGCGCTGCTCGACATCAGCACCGGAGAATTCTTTGTAGCGGAAGGGGCGGAAGAATATATTGATAAATTATTGCAGACACTTCGTCCCGCGGAGGTTATCTTCCAGCGCAGTTTTCAGAAACACTTCAAGGAGGTGTTCGGCACCCGCTTTTTCACTTATTCCCTGGAGGGATGGGTTTTCGATCAGCGCTATGCCCAGGAAAGTCTGCTGAAACATTTTCAAACGCATTCGCTCAAAGGTTTCGGCATCGAGAAGATGGATGCAGCAATTATTGCCGCGGGAGCCATCATCCACTACCTGAAAGACACCGAACATCCCAATCTGCAACACCTGGGAACCATTCAGCGCATTGACCAGGACAATCACCTGTGGATGGATAAATTTACCATCCGCAATCTTGAACTGCTCGACTTCAGCGGTGAAAACAAACCCTGCCTGCTGCAGGTGCTGGACAATACGATCTCACCGATGGGCGCCAGATTATTGAAAAGATGGATGGTGATGCCGCTCAAAGACGTCGGCAGGATCAATGAACGACTCGACCTGGTAGAATTCCTGATCAGGGAAGTCGACCTCAGGAACCAGCTGACTCAATACATCAAGCCCTGCGGCGACCTGGAACGTTTGTCGGGAAAGATCCCGATGAAAAGAATCAACCCCCGTGAAATCCTGCAACTTTCGCGGGCCCTGGGTTTTATTGAGCAGATAAAGAAGATTACCCTGGAGGCCGGAAACGACTACCTGCAGAAACTGACAGGCCTGCTGGATCCCTGTCGGGAAATAGCCGGAAAGATCAGGACTACCATCATCGAAAATCCACCCGCGCTGATCCAGAAAGGCGGCTTCATTTCGCCCGGGATTTCAAAAGAACTCGATGAACTCCGACTAATCGCTTCGGGTGGAAAAGAATACCTGGTGTCGCTTCAGCAGAGAGAGGTTTTGAATACGGGCATCTCCAGTCTTAAAATCGGCTTCAACAATGTGTACGGATATTACCTCGAAGTGACTCATGTGCACAAAGACAGGGTGCCGGTTAACTGGATGCGCAAGCAGACGCTGACTAACGCCGAAAGATACATTACTCCCGAACTCAAGGAATATGAAGAAAAAATAGTTGGCGCTGAAGAGAAAATTCATGCTATCGAACTCCGGCTCTATGAAGAACTCGTGCAGGACCTGCAGCGATACCTCGGGCCATTTCAGGTAAATGGCAATACGCTGGCCATTCTCGACTGTCTCATCTGCTTCGCCGGCAATGCCATTCAAAATACTTACCGCAAGCCCGAAATGCATACAGGCACAGAATTAATGCTGAAAGCCTCGCGCCACCCGGTGATCGAAAAGAACCTGGCCCAGGGTGACAGCTATATTGCCAACGACGTTGAACTCGATCCCGAGACTGAGCAGATCATCATACTAACGGGACCAAACATGAGTGGGAAAAGCGCCATCCTCCGCCAGACTGCTTTGATCACCCTGATGGCGCATATGGGCAGTTTCGTGCCTGCCGAACAGGCGCGCATTCCTCTTACCGACAAGATATTTACGCGGGTTGGTGCCAGTGACAACCTGAGCGGAGGAGAATCAACCTTTATGGTAGAGATGAATGAAACGGCCAGCATCATCAATAACATTTCACCATCAAGCCTGGTCTTGCTTGATGAAATTGGCCGTGGTACTTCAACATATGATGGAATATCCATTGCCTGGAGTATCGCAGAATTTCTACACCAATCGCCCCATCGTCCAAAGACATTATTCGCTACGCACTATCATGAACTTAATGAGCTGGAAAATAAACTGGCCAGGGTTAAGAATTATCACATCACGAACAAGGAAGCCGGCAACAAGGTGATCTTCCTGCGGAAGCTGGCACGGGGTGGAAGCACCCATAGTTTTGGTATTCATGTTGCGCGAATGGCGGGCATGCCCAACTCACTCATCAAGAGGGCCAATGAAATCCTGGCTCAGCTGGAAGAAAAACAGTCCAACGATCATATCGGCGATCAGGTGAAAAAAATTTCCACGCCCAAGGTTCAGCTTTCCATTTTTGACGCGCACAGCGAAACCTTTGCCGAGATCAGGAACCTGCTGGAAAATACCGACATCAACAGGCTGACGCCGGTAGAAGCGCTGATGAAGCTGAATGAAGTCAAGAACCTTTTAAAATAATCTATTTCTTCTCCACGGCGTGGCCACCAAATTCGTTGCGTAGTGCAGCCACGACCTTGCCGGAAAAAGTATCGGTCTTAAGTGAGCGGTAACGCATCAGGAGTGACAGGGCGATGACAGGCGTGGCCAATTCCTTTTCCAGCGCGGTTTCCAGCATCCACTTTCCTTCTCCGGAAGAATGCATGATGCCCTTGATGCTGTCGAGTTCCGCATCTTTTGAAAAAGCATTCTCCATCAGTTCCATCAGCCATCCGCGGATCACCGAACCATGGTTCCACATTTTCGCCACCGCGGCGAAGTTGAAGGAGTAACCGCTTTCCTGCATCAATTCAAATCCCTCAGCAATCGATTGCATCATCCCGTATTCAATACCATTGTGCACCATCTTGGTGTAGTGGCCGCTGCCTGGTTCTCCGCAATACAGATAACCATCGGGCACCGCAATGGACTTAAATACAGGCTCACAATAGTCAAAAACTTCTTTCTTACCACCTATCATGGCGCAAACTCCTTCCAGAGCCCCGCTGACCCCACCACTGGTTCCACAATCGAGGAATCCAATGCCACTGGCCTCAAGAGACTGCTGCCTGCGTATGGAATCCTTATAATGTGAATTGCCTCCGTCGATGATGATGTCTCCTTTAGAAAGGAGAGGTTTCAATTGGTCAATCGTGTCATCCACAATTTTGCCGGAAGGCACCATCAACCAGACCAGTTTCTTGCCGGTGAATCCTTTTGCCAGTTCAGGAAGCGAATCCACGGTCCTGACACCTTCGGCGGCGAGCTTTTTTCTTGTTTCGCTCGCGATGTCGTAAGCGACTACTTCAAATTTATTCTCTTTCAGATTAAGAGCGAGATTGTATCCCATCTTGCCCAGGCCCACTATGGCTAATTGCATATTTAGTATTTTTTATGTCTTTCAGACTGTCGTATAATCTTGAATAAACACCGAAGTTCTCCAGGTGCACCGCATGTTTCTGCAGGTCGGGGGTAAACGTTTCGTTTACACTGAAAAATTTTCCTGCCTCGGCAAGTTCCCGGATCAGACCGACCGCCCTCATTCCAATAATGGCGGCGCCAGCGGCAGAAGCATCAGTAGACTGCGACACCAGTAGCTTTTTCCCCATCACATCGGCCATCAGCTGAACCCATTTCGGGGACTTGATAAAGCCCCCGCTTACGTAAATATTATGGACAGGCCCGAGCACATCCTCAATTGTTTTAAGAATACCAAACAGGCCCATTGAAATTCCTTCCATCACCGCCCGCATAAAATGATTTCGTGTGTGCGCACCGCTGATGCCAAAAAAAACACCCCGGGCATCGGCATCCCAGACAGGCGCGCGTTCACCAAAGATGTAGGGAAGAAAGATCAATCCATCGGCACCGGCCTCAACACTCAGTGCTTCATCGATGAACCAGTCGTAGTTCATGTCGGCCGTGGAATTATTTTGTAAAATACTGCCTGCAAACCACTGTATCACATTGCCTCCGTTGTTCACCGGCCCGCCCGCGATGTAAATGTCGTCGGTGAGTAGATAATTGAAGATGCCGTGTTTGGGATCCCTGATTGGCTTGCTCATCATCACACGCA